>Ga0075158_10000375_pt1 | contig 36833 bp, 28 predicted proteins | sample JI91814BDNA_FD_70968 | JGI IMG/M metagenome (GOLD analysis project Ga0075158, IMG submission 70968) | Wastewater effluent complex algal communities from Wisconsin, to seasonally profile nutrient transformation and Carbon sequestration -... | ecosystem: Engineered > WWTP > Effluent > Algae... | reverse complement strand
ATGATCTCTTCGTCCGTGATGCCATAGCTCTTGAGCAAACGCAGCATCACTACGCCCAGCTTGGTGGCTTCGCCTACTCGAGCCTTAGTGGCACCAGCCGCTGCAGGTCGCTTGTTGCTGGTAGTAGTCGCTTGGGGAGTAGTTGTGATCGAAGGGGCTATCTTCGATTGGGCGCCTGCGGTCGTTGGCGTTTGAGTTAGCTCAGTGGCCGGAACTCCAGTGGCCGGAACTCCAGTGGCCGGGGCTGCAGTGGCCGGGGCTGGTATTGTTTCTTTTTCATCCCAGTTGAAGCGAAGTTGCTTGCCGGTAACGCGTCGGCGTTCGATGGTGACTTGGCTGGCTCGCGAAGTTTTGGGGCGGCTCGAAGCTACGGTTGGGAGTTCTACAGCGACCATCGTTGGAGTCCTTCATCGGTGGATAATTGGCTGACCACTATGAAAGGAATTGTCGTGATGGGGTGTGACACCTTAGGTCCGCACCGAAAACGGCAGAATCAGAAAAATCGGAAAACTCCCCGAATCAGCGTTTTTTCAGGGAAAATCGGGGGCGGAATCTCGTTTTTGCCCAATAGGAACGTGTTTTTGCGCCTAGAGATCGGGAAAATAGTGCCGGGTGGATTCACACTTGCTGGCGGAGAACTCGGTTGTGAATGGTTGGACTGTGGTTGGCATTATCCTCGCTGATGTGCTCGTGGCGTCGACTCTAGTCGGGAGCATGACTCGGGTTTGCTGGGGAACCTTCCTGAAGGCCTTTCCCCCAAAGCCGATATTGGACGAGCATGTGCAGCGAAATTATCAATCGTATTCGATTGGGATCTTTAACTTGGGCGGTTGCATTCACACCATCGTGGATGATGACCACCTGCATTTGATTCCGATACGCTTGTTGAGGTGGTTCGGCTCGACGAGGGTCAGCATCCCATGGAATGAGGTCAAGGATCATCCCCGGCCTGGGAAATGGAAGCGAACCGTTCAGGTCAAGATTGCCAACCAAAATGTATCGGGGCCACGTTGGGCACTCGACTGCCGGCACCAGCTTCGTACTCGCGAGAAAATTGACGCGAATTAGCGAACAGCGGAACGTTCGGCTGCTGATACACCTTCAGGGTCAAAGAGGTCGTCGAGTTGGGTTTTCGACAATCGCATCAACACGAGGACATGTTCGCGTTGGCGAATGAAGCTTTCGGTGATGAAGAATTGAGAGCCGAGTCCTTTCGGTGGTTCGGTGCAGGTCACGATGACTGTTTGGCCTGGTGATAATGTGATTTGGCTCAGCAATTCATCGAAGGCTCGACGTTGTCGTTGCCATTCAAAACGAAACGCGGCTTCTTTACCAACGACCACATTTCGGACTTGTCCATGTTTCACTTCGGGAGTGATCAATACGGTGGCTCGCCCATCGCCATGCGGAATGGCTGTGGTCCCCAAAATGAATTCCGGGGCTTCAAATGTTTCGCCACAAAGTTGATCTTCCTCATGATAGATCACAGGCACCCATTTCTCTTGTTCGGCATGGAGCAGAATTTCTTTCCTTTTACCTGCTCGAAAGGTGAGTTGCTTGGGGACCAATGAAATATTCGAGGCGACACTTGCTTGTTCGAGTGTTTCGTCCCGCAATCGCTGTTGGGCTTCTGCGATCCATTGTTGCACGATCGGTGGCATATCACCGGGAATTAAGCCCATGCGGAGGCCGTTGGCTTCCAAGCGTTTACGGGTTTGTATGGGAATGACTTGTTCATCGGAGATCTGCCAAAGCTGATCCACTTCGGCGATTTTCGCATCCGACATTCGCAAGAATTGCAATTCAATTACCACGGCATCGGCGGGCATTTGCGGCGTCGGAAGCTTGAAGTTCGAGGACGTTTTCTCGCTATCTGCCTCGCTGGTGAAGAGCGAGCAACCTGAGAAAACGACCGAAAAACTGGCTAGCATCTTCAATAGCGAACGTCGAGATAAACCGATGGAACGAAATTCCATCGGCTCCTCCGCGCAGAGCGGTGCCGACACATCGGCTGGGCTATTTGAAATGAATCTTGCCACGTTGCTTCCCTACAACTTCAGCGTTTGCCTGAAAATAGTCCAAGTTGAACTTGGCAATTAGGCAAACGAAAACGCCGGAGAGCCACCTCTCCAGCGCGGATAGTAGGTTCATCCAAAGGGTGGGTCAAGGCTGTTTTCAAAGACAGCAACCCGTGTTGAAAGCCACTGACAATGAGTGTGCTAGCTATTTACCCGTGGCAGGTTTCGGTTGGGAGATAACTGTGCCAGGACGCCGCGAAGAAGGTGGTCCGTGTTGGCCAGCTCGGAGTGGATTGGCAGGAGGCGTTATGGCAGGTGAAGGAGTGACTCGCACGGGATTGCCGTTTTGCGGGACGGGTGGAGTAGCATTTGGGTTAGCGGAATAGCCGCCAGATAACGCAGGGGGATCTGATGGATTCGAGTGGCTGTTGGAGACCATTCGCCCAGGGCCTGCGGATGATGGTGGACCACTCTCCTGCCCGTTCTGAATCACTGTACCATTCTGAATGGCCGTATTGGTTGGTTCGCTTGCCGCCACATTAGTAGTGGGCTCAGCGCGATAGTAAGTCGTGGTTGAGTTGTTTGGCGCGATACCGCTAAAGCCCGCATCAGGCCAGCGCGAGGCGGGAGGGGTGGACTGGACTAAGGTATTGGGATCGGCCGGTGAAGAGCCACTTGAGGCAGGAGCGTGGATAGGGCCATCGACGGTCCCCGCCAGTTTTTGACGATCCGATGGTGTGGCATCGTATCCGATAGGTTTGGGAATCCAGGGCTTAATGTCGGTCAGTGGGATCCCTTCCCCTTGGAATTGCTTTGGGATACCAGGTCTTTGCTGGTTTTCTTTGACGGCGTCTTGAATCTGCAGACCGGGATCTGTGTTTGCAAACTCTTGCAATAATTGCGAGGCCGCAGATTGTTGCGAATTCGTGGTGGCCGAAACCAAACTATGTTGTGTTGGCGATTGCGCTGGAGTTGCGGTTGCGTCTGATGCCGTATTGGGATCAACCCATTGAAGTGGTTCCGCCTGGCGATTGCGCGTGTCGTCCCAGCGCCAGAACGGGACAGAGAGTCCTCCGACCAACACTACAAGGATCCAGATAGAGGCGACGTTCTTCGAATTGGATTCGTCTGACATGGTGCGGTGACAACTGGCTTGCCGCTATGCCAACGTCCATGAGACAGAAGCGGAGTACTCGAATCGATTGCCCGCAATCCTGGGGCAATTCAATACCTGTTCTATCTATCGCTCGACCTAGTGGGTTTTAGGTTGATTGAGCGCAGATTAAACAACCATCTTTTCATCGACGCTTCTGTGGGGAAAATTCGCAGAATTCAGAAAAGTTCCGGTTAGGTAAATGGCGCAAAAAAAATGGGGTGGCTTGCCGCCACCCCATTACGAAGATCATGGAAGTTTCATTTTGGGGAATGAAACATCAGTTTGCTTTGGGGGATGCGTCCTGTTTTTCTGCCAGCCAGAGCAGCACTGGAGCAGCAACATAAATCGAGCTGTAGGTACCAACGATAATCCCGATAAACAGGGAGAAGGCAAAACCATGAATGCCTTCGCCACCGAAGATATAGAGCAACAGAACGCTGACGATCGTGGTTGCCGATGTCAACAACGTACGTGCCAAGGTTTGGTTCACGCTCAAGTTAACCATCGCAGAAGTCAGCTTGGGGCTCTTACCGCGAACTTCGCGAATACGGTCGAACACCACAATCGTATCGTTTAAGGAGTAACCGATGATGGTTAAGAACGATGCGATCATCGCAAGGTTGATCTTGAAATCTTCGATCAGCAAGAAGCCCAATGGACCCGACATCCAATGGCACAAAGCCACAATGCCCAAGGTAATGAGCACGTCGTGAATCAAGGCAACCACAGCTGCTAAGCCGAAAGCGATCTTTTGGAAGCGAAACCAAATGTAAGCGGTGATGAAGAACAAGCTGATGACCACAGCACCGAACGCTTTACCTTGCATCTCACCTGCCACCGTAGGCTTTACAGTGTTCAATGACAAGAAGACGGGTTCGGAGCTGAGCAGTTTTTGAAAACTTGCAATAACCTGTTCCGATTGAACGCTGTCGAGTGGCAATGTCACTTCCCATTTGTCGAAACCGGCTGTCGATTCGCGATTCCAACCCGCGGGCGGATTCTTGGGAACCAAACCAATTTGAGCATCGACGATGGTTAGGCCGGCCGAGGCAGCTGCATCGATCAGCTTCTGCGTAAGATTTTTGGGGTCGATCTTAGCAGATTGTTTGCCCGAACTAGCTTTCAAGGAAACGTCGAGTTTGGTGGTTACAGCGGGGGCTGCAGGTGCAGCAGGAGCAGCGGTATCCGCAGGCGTCGTTGCACCTGGAGCAGTCTTTACTTCCGCGTCGGTGGTGACTTCAGCAGCAGGAGATTCTTGTGTAGCCGGTGCTGGAGTTGCGGGTGCTGGAGTTTCTGCAGCTGGAGTTTCTGCCACAGGAGCAGCAGGTTGTTCCGGAGCAGCAGCAGGAGTTTCAGCGGGTGGCTGTGGCTCGGTGCTAGCAGGAGCTGGGTCTTGGTAAGAAACAAATCGAGCCTGACGGCGAGGCGAACTGTTTTGGCTGGCGTCGGATGTCTTTTCTGATGGACGGGCAACCATGTTCTCAACTTGGAAAGTTACAAGTTCCGGCCCGCCATCTTTGGCGAAGCCTTCAACCAAGCGTTTCTTTAGTTCGTCTTCGCTGGTGATGGATGTATCCAAACGATAAACCGTACCAGCAGGAGCTTCTGGCGTTTGAATGGCCGAAAGCGTCGAGCTGATCGGATTGTTCTCAGCATCTTTGTCGAAGATTTTGCGAGTCAGTTCGCGAATGTCATTTTCGGGCGTCGCATCTTTCAGTTGGAATACGACGCTAGTACCACCCGCTAAGTCGACGTCCAAAATGTTCCTACCACGGGCAACCACTGCGACGATGCCAATCAAAATCAGCAATCCAGACAGTGAAAGGCAAGCAACACGAGCACCCATGAAGTCGATGTCGCGGTTACCCAAGAAGGCTTTCTTAGCCCAGCCGACGATATCGCTCATGCTGAGGCTGAGCATGTTGAAGCGTTCTGCGATGTCGAAGATCAAGTGAGCTACGTAAACCGCAGTGAACATACTGCACAGGATACCGATACCCAAGGTGACGGCGAAACCGCGAATCTGGTCGGTTCCTACTGCATACAGAACGCCAGCGGTGATCAAAGTTGTTAAGTTCGAGTCCACGATAGTGGTAAAGGCTCGGTCGAAACCGTTGCGAACAGCGGAGCGTTTGTTGCTCCCCTTAGCAAGTTCTTCGCGAATACGTTCGAAGACGAGAACGTTCGCGTCAACTGCCATACCTACCGAGAGAACGAGACCTGCTAAGCCTGGCAAGGTAAGCGGCTGGCGAATAGCGATCATCACCGCAAACGCCAAAGCCGTGTTCAAGGCCAAAGCAATACAAGCGATGATTCCGCAGAAGCGATAATAGGCCAATACCATGACAAAGGTTGCAATGAGAGCGGCAACCGAAGCGAGCATACCTTTATTGATCGTATCGACGCCGAGCATCGAACCGATTTGGTTTTGGCTGATAGGTTCCTTACCCAAAACAGCAGGGAGTCTACCCGACTTCAAGATGCTGGACATGAAGTCCACTTCTTCGCGGGTGAATCGACCTTCGATAATACCGTTATTGCTAATAGGGCTGTTCAGCGAAGGGGCTGAAAGGACAAGACCGTCCATGATGATCGCCATACGGCGTTTGAAGCCAGAATCGGGTTGGTTGGATGCGGTGAGTGCCAAGAGTTTTTGCGCACCAGCGACGTTCATATTGAACGAAACAGCAGGACCACCTGATTTATCCACCGTTGTTCCAGCGCGGGACAAATCTTCCCCGTTGACCATTGGGAAAGCTTGGCCACCTTTTTCAAGAGCGATCAGAACGTCAACTTCCGCGATGTTTTGTGAGGCCAACCAACGTTCTACTGCAAAATCACCTTCGAGCGGTGGAAATTGGAGAATAGCTCCGGTTTTTGAATCGCGTGCAACATCGGCCAGCACGTTTTCTCGCAATGGACGAACGCCGTCGGCTCGCGCTTTTTCGCGACCAACGGTGTACCATTTTCCAATGACGCGATTGTCAGCCGAGCGAACATCGCGGGACACGCGAATGCTGGGATTGTCGGATGTCGATTGTTGGCGAGCCGCTTGAATGATGTCGGCATGATCGCGGGAGTTGGCCACAATTCGGAATTGAAGTGTACCCGCACTGGAGACCAAACGTTTGATTTCATCGATTTCAAATTGATCGACGTTGGGAACGACGATTTCGATTTGGTTTTGGCCATAACCGCGAATCGAAAGTTCCTTCTGGCCCCCTGGATTCAAGCGTTGTCCGATTGCAGTTGCCACGGATTCGATGTTGATGCTCTCGCGATTGGAGCTCACCATGGGTTGGTTCGGATCAAGTGCCTGAGCCATTTCAGACTTGTCGATTTCATAGAGCAGAATGGTACCGCCTCGGATATCGACGCCGTACTGCATTTTGCCGAACACCAGTGTCAACGCACAGGTGATGACAACGCCTAAGGTGATGCCCAATGGTGTGGCATGTTTGGGCATGTTCAATGCTTTACTAAGTACCGATCCAACAAGGATGGGTACGAAGAAAATCAGAATTAACGCTCCGAAAAAGAGCATTAATGAGTTGAAGCCGTTATTCGAAGTGGTGGTTTCCACCGCTTCGGTAGCAGCTTGCGCTTGTGCCAATAGCAAGACGACAGAATTCATAGCGGATATCATGGAGTTTTCCGGTGGCTCCTGCGATTCCTGTATATAGGAAACGTTATATAGTTGAAGGTTGTACGTCTTAAAGAATTTGGTTTTGTTTTGTCGAATATCAAGTGGTCACATCGGATATGACACGGGTGATCGCATCGCGATTGACGGTGATCTTCGTGTTGTTGGTATCATCGATTCGAATGGTTACCGTAGGTGAATCGCTGGTTGCATTAACCACGACGCCGTGTATGCCACCCATCGTCACCACATGATCGTTCTTTTTGAGGCCAGCTAAAGCTTCAGCCGTTTTTCGCTGTTGTTCGCGCCCTTGGCGTTGTTGCGGCAAGATCACCATAAACCATAACAAGATCATGGCGATCATTAGGAAGTTGAATGGATTGGTCAGGACGGTGCTCCAACCACCAGTTTCACCCGCAGCACCACTGGCGCCTTGAGTTGGCTGTTGGGCCAAAATCCAGATTGTTGTGATATCCAAAAGTCTCATCATGAATTTGCTCTTTCGCGTCGACTGTTTGCGAGCGGACGTTTGCGGACTTGTTAGTTCAACTCATCATCGGGAACGGACCACTTCACTTCGAGTTCCTTCTCAAGTTCGCTGTACCAGCCGGCAAACATGTCTTGAGCTTCGCCAAAGGCCAATGTGCGGGCGGAACCTTGAACAGTATCGGTCGAAAAACGTTTTTCCAATTCAGCGGCATCCGGCAAGAACTCAATAACTCGGTAAACATACAAGACGGTCTTTGGAGCGTTAGGTGCCACTCCGCTTTTGCCAGCGGACGTTGCGAAGACTTTCTGCATGAAGTCTGGGCCAGGTGTATCAACGCCTTCTACTTCACTCAAAAATGGATTGAATTGGTTGGCCCCACTCATCCAAGTAAACAAGGTTGGCTTAAATACCAATGGAAGTTGATCTTCTTTGACAACGCTCTTCCAAGCATCTTCGCCCGTGGCGGCTTGCAATTTCTTAGCGAGTTCAGCAGCGGCTTCTTCAGCCAATTTCTCGGCCTTTTGTTTTTTCCAAGCGGCTACAACTTGATCGCGAACTTCTTCGAGCTTCGGAATGTAGGGGGCCTTCGAGTCGGTTTTCCAAAAGAGGAACTCGCTCATTTGCATTTGAGGTGCACTGAAGTCGATGGCAAAGCTTCGCATCGACTGGAACAATGATAACTCATTGCTGAAGACACCCTGAGAAAACGATTGACCGCTGGTTGTTTGGCTGCGACCGAGTGGTGTATCCAACACGGCTAGTACATCAATCATGCCGGTTTGGCGATAAGGCAAGCCAGCTGCTTCAGCCAACTTCTTGATGTCGGGACGGGTTGGTTCCTTTGCAGCTTTAGGATCCATTTCGAGTGCTACTTTGTACGAACCATATTCGGTGAAGTACTGCAGCATCGGTTTTTGGATGGTCGCAACAGCATCTTCCAATGTCTTGCGAGCCAATGGCAGCACCATCGATCGCGCGATCTCATCTTTGACTTCTTCGAATGGAATGATCTCTTCCGCTGGAGGAGCTGGGGCAACGGGTGTTCCAGCTGCTGGTGCCTCTGCTACCGGCGGAATGTCCAGAGATGGAGGTGGTTCAACCGGTGGCGGTGTTGTTTCTTGCACTGCAGGGGCTGGAGCGGGAGCAGGTGCTGCCGGAGTCTCAGCCGCTGGCGTTGCCGGAGTTTCAGCAGCAGGTTTTTCCTCTGCTGGCGGCTGAGCAGCAGGTGTTTCTTCTTGGAACGAAACTAGCCGTGGTCGAAGTGGGTTGGGGTAAAGTTCTGCGTTAGCTGCTTGCGAACCATCACCATCTTTCTTGGGTTCGGCAGCGGGTGCAGGTTCTGTGGCAGGTGCAGGTTCTGCAGTCGCCGGAGTCTCAGTCGCAGGAGCTGGCTCAGCAGCTGGTGGTGTCTCAGCGGCTGGTGGTGTCTCAGCGGCTGGTGCAGCTGGCTCAGCAGGTTTGTCTGCAGGCGTTTCTGCAGGAGCAGGCGTGGTTGTTGCGGGAGCTGCGTCAGCGGCTGGCGGCGCAACAGGTGGTGTGGCTGCGTCGGCAGCTGGTGGTGCTACCGCTGGAGTCGCTAAAGGGCGTCGATACTGCCCCAAACCAACGCGTCGATCGTATTCTGCCTTAACCTGTTCCACAGGGAGTTTGGCAACTTCGGCGACGATAAACGGTTCGCTGGTGAGTTCGATGACTTCCAAGTTGGCTTGGTATCGCTTGCGAAAACCAGGCTCAGCAGACATCGGGCTGCTGAATTGTTCTTTATACTTTTCGAACAGTTCGGTGACTTCTGCTTCGCTCGGTTCATCCTTAACGTTTTTGATGTAGTCAGCGACCACAATTGGAAAGCCTTCGATGCGAGCTTGACGATTAAGCCGCTCGAAATATTGCCATGCCTGACTTGGGGACATGATCGGCCGACCGCCTGAATTCAAGCCAGCTAATGCGGTAGCTTCCATCACTTGTGCGGCCAATTCCATTTTCAGAATTTGATACAAACGGAATCGAGAAAGTTCACCACCGGAAACCTTCTCCATGATTTCGGAAAGCTCTTTTTTGCTGAGCTTATTGTTAACGAAGTCGCTGACAAACGTGTCGATCGCGACATCGTCAAAAACAACTCCCATCGCCCGGGCTTTTTCAAACAAGATCTTGGTGCGAGCCACACTTAGCTCGTTGTTGAAGCCGCTGATGCCCAGCGATTGAATTTGGTTGTTTTGGAAGTCGTAGCGGAAGCCTGGCACATTGGGCATGCCATTTCGTTTGATGACCTCATTACCTACTTGCGCCAGAAAATTGATGGTTTGGCCCTTCGCTTGGGCCAAGCGAACCAGCTCTAACTGGCGCAACTGGCCACCTCGCCACGATACGACGACCGGACCTTCGTTCGCAGTGCTTTGGGAATCTCCCATATAGAGCTGCATCGACGGAACAACGATGAACGAGAAGATCGCCACCAAAACCAAGATGGCCAAAACTTCGCGTTGCCTGCGACGATAGAAATCAAAGCTCATCCGGCGATATCCTTAAAGGGAATCCTTACGGGGGGTGTCCAACACTTGCCCGTAAATGTAGCTAGTCGGGTTGATTTGGGGGTAAAGGGGCCGATTGTAAGGTGCTATCCGTGGAAAGCAACGTCATTGTGAGCAATTCCAGGCTCTCAGGGACGGTAATTTTCGAGGAAAGTCGATGTTGTTTGACTGGAGAGCACTTCGGGAACACGATTAGCATACGAAATGGGTTTCCTAGATTTGCTATCTCCTCCCGTTTGCAAAGTTGCGTTTTCGACTGCAATTGCCTGAGGCGGTAAGGTTGTTGGGTGCGCAGTTCTTGTGGGGGTCTTTTTTCGGAGGGGGCTGTCGGGGAGTGTGGGGTAGCGGGTGGGAGTCGATTTGGGAATTTAAGGAGACGATGGCGACTCGACATGGTTGCATGTGCCAATGTCTGGGCTAAGCTACCTAACCAAGTCGCAAGATAAACTCGCCACTTTTGGTGTTTTTTTGTTGCAGTGTACCTTTGGGTTCTGTAAGTTTGATTCCTGTTTGATTTTGTGGTGAAGGGATGTCATTTTTCCCTTCCCCTCCCAAAGAATGTGGTACATCTAAAGTGGTTTGCTAGGGGTTGCCGCTGTCGGCCCCATCAGCAGCCGGCGCTTTCCAGCTTATGGACCGAAATGCATCGGGCCTTATTTTGGAGGGTGAAGTTTGACCGAGTTCGGATGCTACGGATTGACAATCTACGTTGGACGATGAAGTGAACGCACATGAGTGACTCGCAAAAGAAATCTTTGGTCATTGTCGAATCGCCAGCCAAAGCTCGCACCATCTCGAAGTTCTTAGGGAAGAACTTTCAAGTGGAAGCGAGTATCGGGCATATCCGAGATCTGCCTCAAGGGGCCAAAGAGATACCTGAAAAGTTTCGTCGCGAGCCGTGGGCCTATTTAGGTGTGAACGTCACGGAGCAATTCGAGCCTATCTATATAGTGCCACCTGATAAGAAGAAGCAGGTGTCGAAACTGAAGGACGCATTGAAGAACGCCAAAGATCTCTATCTGGCGACGGACGAAGACCGTGAAGGAGAAGCTATTTCGTGGCATTTGCGCGAAGTGCTAAATCCCAAGGTCCCCGTGAAGCGATTGGTATTCCATGAAATCACCCGCGAAGCGATCACCAACGCGTTAGAAAACACACGCACGATCGACGAGGGTTTGGTCAAGGCTCAAGAGACACGCCGCATCGTCGACCGTTTGTATGGCTTTGATGTCAGCCAATTGCTGTGGAAGAAAGTTGGTCCCAAGTTATCCGCTGGCCGCGTGCAAAGCGTCGCCGTTCGCTTGATTGTGCAGCGTGAACGTGAGCGAATGGAATTCCGTTCGGGTACTTACTTCGACTTGGTGGGAACATTCCGAACGCTCCGCAATCAAAAATTCCAAGCCGTATTGGTTAGTGTTGATGGCAAGCGTATTCCGAGCGGCAAAGATTTTGATGGCAAGACGGGCAAGCTCAAAGACAACTCTTTATTGTTACTAGATCAGGCTGGGGCTGATGCTCTGGCCGCTCGCTTGCGTCAAGCCAAATTCAAGGTGCTGTCGGTCGAAGAAAAGCCGTTCAGCGAAAAGCCTAAAGCTCCATTTACGACGAGCACATTGCAACAGGAAGCGAACCGCAAATTGGGGTTCACCGCTCGACGCACCATGCAAGTCGCTCAAAGCTTGTACGAGAACGGTTACATCACTTACATGCGTACCGACTCGACCTCTTTGGCAAAAGTGGCTGTCGATGCAGCTCGCGATTTGGTTCGTTCGCAATATGGCCCCGATTTCTTGCATCCATCGGAACGTTCCTATGCGACGAAAGTAAAGAATGCACAGGAAGCTCACGAAGCGATTCGCCCAGCCGGTCATCCATTCCAAGTGCCTGAGAAACTACGCGGTGAATTGGATCACGATCAATTCCGTTTGTTTGACATGATTTGGAAGCGAACCATTGCTAGTCAGATGGCCGATGCGCAGAAGAAACGTGTCACCGTTACGATTGAAGCTAATGGAGCTGTGTTTCAAGCTTCCGGAACTTCAATCGAGTTTGAAGGCTTCTTGCGCGCTTATGTGGAAGGTAGCGATGATCCAGAAGCCGAATTGGCACAAGCTGAGACGTTGCTTCCAGAAGTGAAGCCAACCGAGCAGGTTGACTGCGACGGACTCGATTCCAAATCCCATACAACGCAACCACCGGCGCGGTTTACCGAAGCATCTTTGACAAGATCTTTGGAAGAGATGGGGATTGGACGTCCGAGTACGTACGCGTCGATTATCGATACGATTCAACAACGCGATTATGTCTTCAAACGAGGCACGGCTCTTGTGCCCAGTTGGACGGCTTTCACAGTGGTGCGATTGTTAGAAGAACATTTTGGTTCGTTGGTGGATTATGAATTCACCGCCCAGATGGAAGACTACCTCGACGCCATCAGCCGTAACGAAAAAGGTGACAAGGAGTATTTGCAAGGCTTTTATTTCGGAGAACATCCGGGATTGAAGCGATTGCTGGAGGATAAAGTTCAAGAGATTGATCCACGCGCTTCGAGCCGCTTTTCGATTGGTGCCCCAACGGAAGGTGAGCATCGTGAAGAGATCTTTGTACGCGTTGGTCGCTATGGTCCCTTCTTGGAACAAGGGGAACGCAAAGCGAGTTTGCCCGATGGCATGCCGCCAGAAGAAGTGACTCTTGAAAGAGCGATTCAATTATTATCGCAAGCGAAAGTCGACGAAGAACCACTTGGCCATGATCCGGAAAGTGGTAAACCGGTTTACATGAAGAATGGACGCTTCGGGCCGTATGTACAACTGGGAAGCAATGATGACGAAGAGAAGCCTAAAAACGCTTCTCTGCTCAAGGGGATGACTCCAGATCAAGTGACATTGGAACAAGCGATTGCTTTGCTTTCGTTGCCAAGAACTTTGGGACCTCACCCTGAGTCAAGCGACGATGTGGTCGCCAGTAATGGCCGTTATGGTCCCTATGTAAAATGCGGTGTTGAAACACGCTCATTACCCGCCGACGTTTCGCCAATCGATGTTACGCTCGAACAAGCATTAGCTCTGTTGGCTACACCGAAGACACGAGGTGGTCGTGGGGCAGCCACACCGAAAGCACCATTAAAAGAACTCGGTGCTTCGCCTGTGACGGGAGAAACTGTCAAGTTGCTTGATGGTCGCTATGGCCCGTATGTTACTGACGGTGCAACCAATGCATCGTTGCCGAAGGGACTTGAGGTGGATGGTTTAACGCTTGAGAAAGCGCTTGAACTTTTGGCCGAACGTGCGGCCAGTGCACCAGCCGGTCGTGGCAAACGAGCTAAAGGAGCAGCCAAGAAAGCGGCTGCGAAACCAGCGGCTGAAAAAACGAAAAAAGCTGCTAAGAAAAAGACGACCAAAAAGAAAGCCGAATAGGTTGGAATTTGGCGCCGGCATGATGGCTCGTCGATGAACTTGTCATCATGCCGAAAGCCTGGATCTCTCTTCATTCCCGCATGTTACGGTGACGATCACTCGGACGCACTGTTTCTTCAAGCAGTTTCGATGCGATAATTTTCAGCGGGAGTTTGGTTGCTAATTCGAGCGATCAGCGACTTCATGTTCGCGCCTTGTCTGTGGGCGAAACTCGCAGCGAATTCGACGCGTAAATTGGGTAGTTGAGTGCTCAGGTGATGTCAAGTGTCAACCTCTTTGGTTTTGGTGATTTGCTAGCACTAAAAATGAAAAGCAAAATCGTGGTAAGAGAATACTTGACCACGGCTACTGCCAGTGACTAGATTCATGACGCGTCGAGGATATTCAGCGTTGAGCGAAGTGGTAGTCCATCTCGTCACTTTTGCATGGAAGTCAAGATTATGTCCGCACCCCGCTCTGCAGTAGCCGTCTTGGATCTGGCATCAATCAGTGTCGCATCTGGCGAACCGATGTCAGCCCTTTGTTTTCGTCGCTTTGGTCGACATGCTTTGTTGGAATGGTCTCTGCGACGTTTGAGCGAAGCGGCCTTGCTTGATCATGTTGCGATTGTCGGGCCGAAGGAACTAGAGAGCGAAGTTTTGCGTTGCAGTTTGCAAGGGGCGATGTGGCTAGGTTGCGATTCTGCATGTGCCGTCGAACGCAGCATGTTGGTAGCTGAAAAGTTTGTTGCCAAATGGCTTATCTATACCAGTCCGAAATGTCCGTTTGTGGATGAGATTTTATTGGATCGGATGATTGGCACAGGTTGGAAGCATCCTGATGCAGACTATGTCGGTTACTTCTCACCTACCAACCCAGAGTTCTCACTTACGTCATTGGGTTTAGTGGGAGAGATGTGCCATCGCCGGGCATTAGAGAAGCTGGCGACGCAGTCAGCAGACTCGAAAGATCGGCGTACGGTTCCAGCTCGAGTGCGTGGTGGGGCTGACATCTTTAACTGTCGACTCTTGCCACTCCCAACGGCATTGGACAACAAGGAGCTCCGGTTCTCATTGGAATCGGCTGCGGATTGGGAGCATGTGGATGCATTGTTGGAATTGAGCGACGACGACGCCGATTATCGCCGCTTGGCTGAGTATTCGCTGGAAATGGGGCGCATCGACCGGCCCAAAGCAGATGTGCATTCCAATCTTGCCAATCCACATTGGGGTGCAAAAGCCTCGATAAAAGCTCGCTAATCGTTAAATTTTGCCTAATCGCATCGCTCCCTGTTGGCCGATACTACGATGGAAGCAGGCGGTAGAAGGACTTTTCTAGGTCCGTTTATCGGCTGATTTTTCAGGCTGTTGGTTTCGTGCTGCAGGGATGCGGTTATGTATTCACGATCGATTTTGAGCGGACAAAACAATCCTCTATTGCGAGTTTTTCGCGGTTTAATGGCGGGTTGCATCACGCTCGGTGCGGTAAGTGGATGCACACTCAGTCCCGAATTGATCAATGAATATCCTGCGTATGGCGGGATTTTTCAGCGTGCCGATCAAAGCCAAGGTCGTGTCGGGTCTGTATTTAGCGATCCGAATTTGATGGGAACCGAAGGGGTTGTTGTGGTAGAGGCCGAAGACCACGCCATCATGAGCGACGAAGAAACTATCGACGCTATTCTCGAGAGCGATACTACGGATGAAAAGGCGTTTTGGCGAGGACGCCAGGACGGAACCGTGGAAGTGATCCAAGACGACGCCGAAATCGTCTTTGAAGAAGAGATTCACTAAGTCGCCTCGTTTGTTCACCGCTAGTGCTATGTTAGCGGTTGAGATTATTCTTGAACCCACAAATACCTGTCTCTCCCTGGTGTTTGTCGAGTTGCCCGTGAGCATTCGCTATTCGGGGTAACTCGCGCTGCTTTCCTACCATTGGCAGCACGATACAATTTTAGGTAGTGATTGGATTCTGCGATTCCAATCCGTTCCGTTCTTTCGAAATCGACGTACTTTCAAAATCGACAACGATCAGATCAATAACCGTCTGGCAATGATGGAGAGTGACCCGTGGTTCAAGATTTAGGTTCGATGCTAGGGAATCAAAACGAGGCTGGTCGTCGGCAAACGGCTAACTTGTCGATTGGTCAGTATCTGATCCGCCGTTTGCAGGATTACGGGATCGGACATGTGTTTGGTATTCCGGGCGATTACATTCTTTCCTTCTATGGAATGCTGGAGAAGAGTCCGATCGATGTGGTCGGCGCAACACGCGAAGATTGTGCCGGTTTCGCGGCGGATGCCTATGCCCGCATCAACGGGATGGGAGCTGTTTGTGTGACGTATTGTGTGGGTGGCTTAAGCGTTTGCAACAGCATCGCCGGGGCATTTGCGGAAAAATCACCGGTGGTAGTGATTACCGGTTCGCCCGGTCTCAACGAACGCATTAACAACCCGTTGTTGCATCATAAAGTTCGTGAGTTTCGCACCCAACTCGAAGTCTTTGAAAAGATTTGTATTGCGGCTACCGAATTGATCGATCCACTGACTGCGTTCAGCGAAATCGATCGAGTGTTGGATGCTTGTGATCGCTTCAAACGCCCCGTCTATATTGAAATCCCGCGCGACATGGTCCATGCCATTCCACCTGTTGCGCATGCATTTCGTCCACCAGCGACTCGCGTCAATGTAGAAGCGATGGATGAAGCGGTTAAAGAAGCACACGAGCGATTGAAGAATGCTAAGAAGCCTGTCGTAATCGCAGGGATCGAAGTGCATCGCTTTGGTTTGCAAGATTTGGTCGCCAAATTGGTCGAGCAATCTAACATTCCAGTGGCCGCGACATTGCTTGGCAAGAGCGTAATCAATGAAAAACATCCGCTCTACATTGGTCTCTATGAAGGAGCTATGGGACGCTCGGAAGTGACCCAGTTCGTAGAAGATAGCGATTGCGTCTTGCTGCTCGGAACCTTCATGACGGACCTCAACTTGGGCATCTACACAGCTAAGTTAGATGTTCAACGTTGCATTTATGTCACCAGCGAACAATTGCAAGTTTCGCATCATCATTACCAAGGCGTGCCTCTAGAATCGTTCTTGCAAAAACTCATCGCAGCTGGACCAACACCCTCGGCGCGAGCTATACCGAGCCATCTGCATCCTCGACCACCTGAGGAGTATGTGCTCGAAGCTGAGGCACCGATTCGAATCAGTCGAATCATACATCGTCTCAACAAGGCTCTCGATGAACAGACTGTGGTCATCGCGGACATCGGCGATTCGCTGTTTGCGGCCACTGAGTTAGTCGTGCACAACAAGACCGACTTCATCAGCCCGGCATACTATACGTCGATGGGCTTTAGTGTGCCCGCATCGGTTGGAGCTTGCGTCGCTCGTCCTAAGGCACGAGTGTTAGTGATCGCCGGCGATGGCGCGTTCCAGATGACGGGCCAAGAGTTATCGACCATCGTTCGTCGAGGATTTTCACCCATTGTGATCATCTTGGATAATCATGGCTATGGTACCGAACGCTTCCTGCATGCGGGCGATTGGGAATACAACGAGATCCACGCTTGGAATTATCATCAGCTTCCAGCGGTGTATGGCGGCGGCAAAGGGTACCTCATTCACACCGAAGGTGAGTTTGAGGCGGCTCTGGAGCAAGCTTGGAATGATCGTTCCCAGATGCACATCTTACACGTCAAGATCTCTGATAAAGACGGCAGTGAAACGCTGTTGAGAATGGCGGAACGTTTGGGGCAACGCGTTGAAAAAGGTGATACCAACGCCAAATAGTCCTATGAAAGAAGTCGCGACGCTTGGCTTGTCATCCTCGCTCTGGCTTCAATTCGGTTGACCGTAATTGGCTAGGATTCGATCGACAATTTTGGGGAAGAATTTCCCAGCCCACACCAGTCCTCGACCACCCGCGCTAAGAATGACATCTCGCGAGTTGCGCTGCAGTGCCAAACGTGCTGCCCGCGCAACTTTGGCGGGTGGCATACTGCCGATACTTTTATTGCGGATATTGGCGGGGGTATCGATCAATCGATCAAAAAACTCGCTCTGAGTTGTACTCGGACTGAGCATGATCACATCGATATGTTGAGGTTGCAATTCGCAGCGGAGCGCTTCACCCCAACCCCGCAACGCAAACTTGGCTGCGCAATATTCGCTTTTGCCTGGCACTGCTCGATGTCCTAACACCGAACCGATCAACATGATGGCCGGCTTCTGGCCTTGTTTGAGTAAGGGTAGAGCGAGACGCGTAAGTTCTACGGGAGCAAAAAAATCGACTTCCATCACTTCGCGTAACCGTTCGGGGCTCGCATCCGCAAATCGACCGACGGCCCCTGCCCCTGCATTATTGATGACGACATCAATGCCTTGCCATGAATGTACCGCTTGATCAATGAGTTGCTGACGTATGGCTGGAGATGTGATATCTCCGGCCAAGGTTTCGATACGGGCTTTGTCACCTAACTTGCTGCGAACTGTTTTAACCAATTCATCAAGGCGTTCGCGGCGGCGCGCGGTCGCCAAGACAGCGGCCCCGCACCGTGTTAACTCTAATGCCAAGTGCCAGCCGATACCGCTGGAGGCACCCGTCAACAGAATCCGCATGTCCTTCAGTGGGCGATACATGGGGCTGGCACCTTAGGCAACTTCTTCGTGATTGATCTTGGGTGTTGCCGTACTCGAATCGCTCTCAATATGTTCCACATCGCCAGCTGGAACATGCAATTTGCCCATGTGTCGCTTCGGGACACGTACTTCAACACTCACATGATCTTCTTGATAATCTTTCTTTAGCACTTCGCCCACCTGAGTCAACCATGCGACGGTTTTACCATCGGCCAAAGGTAGACGGACTCGAATATGGGCGAATTCACGACTTAATGCTTGGCTCACTTTATCCGCGAGTTCGGGAAATCCCTCGCGACTGTGGGCACTGATGCGAATGGCATTTGGGTAACGTTGTTGAATTTGAATACAGCGTTCGTCCGCACCGGGGCGATCGATCTTGTTCAACACCAGCAATGTATCTTTTTCTTCGATGCCTAGTTCTTTGAGAACCGAATAGACGGAGGAGATCTGTTGCAACACAGCTGGGTTGCTGGCATCGGCGACATGCATGAGCAAATCGGCTTCTCGCGCTTCTTCGAGAGTGGCGCGGAAGCTGGCAATCAAATGGTGAGGCAGATCGCGAATGAACCCTACCGTATCGCTCAACAGAACGGGGCCCCAACCTGGTAATTGCCAGCGGCGTGTTCGCGTATCCAAAGTGGCGAAGAGTTTATCGGCTGCTTCCACGTTCGCATCGGTCAAGGCATTCATCAGCGTGCTCTTGCCGGCGTTGGTGTAGCCTACCAACGATACGGTCATGCGATCGCGGCGCGCGGCCACTTCGCGTTGCCGACGTTGTTCAACTTTCTTCAGTTCTTCTTTCAGTTCGTGGATTCGCTTCACGGCGAGCCGACGGTCCACTTCCAATTGCTTTTCACCAGGACCACGCATCCCCACACCCATCGTTTGTCGTGATAAGTGGGTCCACATCCGTTTCAACCGTGGCAGAGAGTACTCGAGCTGAGCGAGCTCAACGGCTAAACGCGATTCGTAGGTCCGGGCATTGTTGGCAAAAATATCGAGAATGAGCTGCGTGCGATCGATGACTTTCGCTTCGATCTCTTTCTCGATGTTTCGGGATTGGGCCGGCGAAAGGTCATTGTCAAACACGACCACATCGGCTTTGTGCAATTTGACCAATTGCTTCAGTTCATCCACTTTCCCTTTCCCGATGTAGGTTCTCTGGTCGGGGCTGATACGGCGTTGCAGAATGCCCGCCACAACTTCAGTGCCGGCAGTTTCAGCTAGCCCGGTTAATTCGTCGAGTGGATTGGGCACTTCGGAGTCTGCGGTATCGAGAACGCGGGCAACGATGCAAACTTCCTTGTGCGATTGGGTGGACATAGGTTGGGCCGCGCGGTTCTGAGAGTGCACGATTTAGGAGATCTCCTCGAGTTTTGGCGGCCGAAATGCTTGGCTGCCACGGTTTATTGAAAAGCTGTAGGGTGAGACCGGGGATGCTAGCGACCGGTTCAGAAGAATTATACTCCTCTGCCAGGCGAGAAAAGTAGTTAATGTTAGGGGGTTTTTGGGGAAATGCGGGATCAATTTTTTGGTAAAGTTTAACGATTAATCAAGATTTGCGGGGTGACGGGTCGATAACACACTTTGTCGAGGCAACAGGTTTGCGGTTTCGGACCTAAACCAGCTGCCAAGACAGGGGGGTTTTTCAAAACTAGATCTGTAGTCAATTCCACGAGTTGGGAGTGCAGCGGCCTCGTAGGTACGCGTGGGCACCCGTTTGGAGTTGGCAACTGTCCGGTTGGGCGGGACCCTCGATTTATGCGCCATACTCTCTATAAACTTGCGGCTTACATTCAACTGGGAGCAGTAGCCCTTACAGGCTGTGCACCAACGCAGCCGTATTTTCTTCGCGAGAGAGCTGATCTCGTACATTACTTAGAGACGGCTCAAGAAATCGAGTATCCGGACCTCGAGAGCAATCCGTTGGCGGAAGCTCGCGATGCGTACAAGCCTTTCTCATTGCGTAACCTAGAGTACGCCGAGATCGTGGATTTGAGTTTGGAAGAGTGCATTCAGATGGCACTCGAAAACTCGAAGATCTTGCGTACCTCATCGGGCAATCAGCAGCAAATCAACGGACAAGCTGCGTTGGTATTGAGCGGTGCTGAAGGTCAGGTAAGCAGCGTCTATGATGCGGCTCTCGCAGCCAGCCAAACCGGCGGTCAACCATTGACCATTGATGGCAGCGGCAACCGACTTGCTCCACGCGGAACAGTTCGCAGCAATCAGGTTGGTGGCGTCGAAGATGCTTTGGCCGAATTCGATTCGCAGTTTTCGTCAGCCTTTGGTTACAACACAACCGATCGTCCACGTAACGTTGGTGCTGGTAACCCGTTCAATCCGCAATTGTTTCAAGGTGTCGATAGCACCATGCAATTTGCTTTGTCGAAGCGAACGGCGGAAGGTACGATCGTCACAGGTCGTAGCAACACCACATATTCGATGAACAATATTCCAACACCTGGTTTGGGACGAGAAGTTCCATCCGATTACTTCACCAGCATGGAAATTCAGGTTCAGCATCCTTTGATGCGAGGCAAAGGAGCGTTGGTGAACCGCATTCCAGTGATGTTGGCTCGCATCAACGAAGACTTGGCTTTGCATGAATTCGAAGGCCGCGTGCGAAACTTAGTTCGCGACGTTGAGAATGCGTATTGGGACTTGTATACCGCCTATCGCGCGGTGGAAGCTGCTCGCTTGGGACATGAAAGTGCCAATGCTTTGTGGCGTGTAGCGAAGTCGAAGTTGGATGTAGGTGAAGGTGCACCAGAATTGGAAGCACAATCACGATCACAAGTGTATTTATTCCAGGGGCAACTTGAGCGAGCCTTCAGTGGTTCCAATGTTGCGGGTAATGATCCGGGCGGATTGTTGGGACGCGAGCGAGATTTGCGATACTTGATCGGTTGGGCACCAACCGACAACCGGTTGATTCGTCCTATCGACGAACCTACCACAGCTCGCTTGGCGTTCGGTTGGGACGATGTGAAGGACGAGGGCTTGTTGCGAAGTGTTGAATTGCGTCAACAAAAGTGGCAAATCAAACAACGCGAGTTGGAGTTGATTTCTGCCAAGAACAACTTGCTACCTGAAGTCAACGTATCGGGTATCTATCGCTGGGTTGGTGCAGGTGATGTGTTGGGCAAGACCAACGGAACTGGCCTAGAATTCCCTGAAGCAGGCTCAAGTGCCATCGAAAGTTTGCTCGACGGCAACTATCAAGAAGTGGGAGCACGCTTGGAATTCACGCCACCTGCTTTTGGTGCACGTCGACAATTCACTGCTCTGCAAAATGCCAAGTTAGGCTTGGTACGTAGCACGGCGATGTTGGAAGAAAAAGAAATCGCTTTGGTCAAAGAACTAAGCGAAGGTATGTCCAAGCTGGAATCGCATCACGTTCAAGCGGAAACCTTCTTAGGTCAATGGCAAGCCAGCGAACGCGAAGTGAGCGTGTGGGAAAATAAATTGGAAATCGACAGCGAACGAGCTGAAGTGGTCTTGGATAACTTGTTGCGAGCTCAACAACGCCGAGCTGATGCACAGCTGAGCTACTACCGAGCTATTTCGGAATACAATAAGTCGATTGCCTATGTACATTACCTCAAGGGCTCATTGCTTGAATACAACAACATCATGTTGGAAGAAGGTCCATGGCCACACAAAGCGATGTGGGATGCTTTGGAACGAGCTCGCGAACGAGCAGCAGCAACCTACTATGACTATGGTGTGACACGACCTGGTGTGATCAGCCAAGGTGCTGCGATCCAACAAATGGGCAACATGGGAACTGGGCCTGCTGCAAAGCAGACCACGGCTGAAGAAGTCGCACCAGGTGAAGCAGTGGAAGGTAGTGAAGCAGTCGAAGGTGGTGAAGCTGTTGAAGGCAGTGAAACCATCGAGGGTACCGAAGAATCAAGCGAGCCAGCCACAACCGAACGCTCCAGCGAGAAGTCGCTGTTGGGAAGCAGCTTCTCATCGAGCGTTCAACCTGCAGGTGCAGGCCGACAATTGGGTGACAGCACTGATAAGGTTGGGACCTTTAGACCACGCGATACAAAACCGATTGGATCGGGAGTGAGATAATCTCTCTGGCCGCTGCCAATGCGGTCGAGAGTAACAAAACAGCTGATGCTGTGAACGAGGGCAGGGGGAAAACTGAAACGGGTGGGAGCAGAACGTGCTTCCACCCGTTTTGGTATTTGTAGACCGGCACAACGTAGACCGGCAGTCTCTGCCGGGCCCATTGTGTACCAGCTCTCCGTTGGGGCCATTAGCATTAGAGCATCTGAGAATTAGATGATGTAGACCGACAGAGACTGTCGTTCTACGTCCCGACAGAGACTGTCGGTCTACATACTGCCGGGCTACGTCCATTTTTGCTATGCTAAGCGAAACAACATAATTCGCGGCACACACAGGCAAATTCGGATGGCCAATTATCGCTTTATTTCGTTTGATGGTATCGACGGTGGTGGTAAAAGTACGCAAATCGCGTGGCTTGCCGAATGGCTGACCGAACAGGGGCACGAAGTTCTTTCCGTGCGAGATCCCGGTAGTACCAAACTGGGTGAAGCCGTCCGCGAAATATTGCTCCATCGTCAAGAAATTCCTTTGGCAGCGCGAGCCGAAATGCTCCTCTACATGGCATGCCGGGCCCAAATGGTGGAAGAGGTGATCCGCCCTGCCCTGCAGGCGGGAAAGATCGTTTTGTCGGATCGATTTTTGTTGGCCAATGTTGTCTATCAAGGTTGCGGCGGAGGCTTGGATGTCGAAGAGCTTTGGCGTGTTGGTGAAGTGGCAACCGGTGGCTTGCTCCCCGATTTGACCATTGTCTTGGATTTGCCAGTAGACGTGGCGCTGAGCCGAGTCGGTGAGAAAACGGATCGCTTAGAGAGCCGAGGGGCTGCTTATTTTCAGAAAGTCCGTGACGGATTTATACGCGAGTTGCCACGCGGTGGTAAAGTGACAAAAGTCGTCTCAGCCATCGGTAGTCCAGAAGAAGTCAAACATGCCATTCGTGAGGCCTTTCTGTGAGCGAGTCACGCAAAAAGAAAGCTGCACCAGTTGAACAGGAAGTGAATGACCAGCTTCCACGTTCATGGGATGAATTGCTTGGACACCAACGCCCGAAGAATTGGTTCGAAATCGCTTTGAGACAAGGTCGCTTAGCGAGCACCTTTCTGTTTGTGGGGAAAGATGGAATTGGCAAGCGGACCTTTGCAAAACTCTTGGCCAAGGCTTTGTTTTGCAAAAACACAGATTCAAACTCGATGCACTTTTGCGGTACATGTGAGGCGTGCGTCCAAGTCGATGCCAGCACGCATCCCGACTTAATTGAAATTGGAAAGCCCGACGATAAGTCGACCATTCCTGTCGACCTACTTATCGGACCACCTGAAGCGCGTATGCGCGAAGGGCTTTGTCATGACATACGACTCAAAGCGTTTTATGGTGGTCGCAAAGTGGCCATCTTGGATGATGCGGACACTCTTCAAGAAGAAGGTGCTAATTGTCTTTTGAAGACGCTCGAAGAACCACCACCAGGGTCTGTGCTTATTCTGATTGGGACAAGCGAACAAAAACAATTACCCACCATTCGGTCGCGTTGTCAGATCGTCCGTTTCCGCGAATTGCAACGCGAACAAGTTCACGCGGTATTGAGTCGAATACTTCCGCAAAGTTCCGCTGAAGAAGTACAAGATTTAGCGGGCTGTGCGGATGGAAGTATCTCGCAAGCGTTGTTGCTCAAAGATCCTGAGCTACGACAATTTCGTTATCAGCTCTATGAACGGTTGGCCAAATGTCCGCTCGATTTTATGGAGTTGGCGAAAGCCGTCAGTGGTTTAGCAGATGCGGCGGGTAAAGATGTGGGCGCATTAAAACGTGCTCGAATGAAAATCGTTTTCGAGTTTGGCGAACGCTTTTACCGGCAATTGCTCATCGCGCTCGATGGCAAACGACTCGGTTCGGACGATATGTTGCATTCAAAAGCGGAAGCGGCTGCTAAAGATTATCGTGGCGGACGGCACGGTGCTTTAGCATGTTGGCAACGTTGTCAAACGGCCGCCGATGATGTCGATCGTTTTATCAACCAATCGATGCTGATCGAAGCTTGGGCTGCCGATCTGGCCAAGCACTCAAAGGCTTGATGGCCACTACTCAGACAAAACCTGGAAAGCTGGTTTCGTTTAACCCGTAGCCGAAGCGCAGCGTAGGCTAGGCGGCTGAGTAGCTAGGTAGCTAGGTGGACAGGCGAAATACGCCAACGCGGTTCAGCGCGCCGTCGGCCCTTGGAAAGAGATGCTGGTTTCTACCGACTCGACCTTCTCCGGCCGGGAAGCATCTTGTGGGGTAACGCCTTTGATCTTCCAGAGAATTTCACGCATGATGCCGTAAGCGATCACTCCCAGAACGGCTCCGATGGCATCCGCGATGAGATCTTTCCAGTCTGCGGTACGGCCCACGGGAATTTGGGTCACTTCATCGATCGCACCGTAGAGGATGGCTCCCATAGCCGCCAGTCGTACATTGCGAAAGCGATCGGTGAGTTTGGTGGGAATGGACCACGAAAGGAGAAAACTCAAGCCGGCAAAAGCGATGACATGCAGAATCTTGTCGTCGTTGGCTCCCGGCATGTCGGGGATACGGACGCGAGGCAGGTGTGTCCCTACAAAAAGTGCCAGCCAATATCCCACGAGGCAAATACTGGCAATTCGGAACCCATTAATCGTCGCGCTTATCATCACCAAAACGTAACCTGAGAGGGCAAAAATGGAACTTTCAACGTCTGGTTTACAGATTGGCCAGTCGCGTGGGGAGACGAAAAAGCGTAGTTTATGAACTAGCGAGGGAAATTTTTTCCGGTTTCCCCCCTTCTGTTTTCCGTGGATTGCTGCGAAGGATGTCCGAATATGCCAATTTCTCCTCCGATTTCTGCCAATTTTCGGCAAATTAGTTTCTGGGCGTATACCTGGCTGACTCAAGCCCTTTCGGTCCGGTTTGGGCTATTGGCGGTTTGCATTTGGCTAAGCTGCCAAGCTGTGAGCGTTGCCCAGACGGAAAAAGAAAAAGCGGATCCTTGGAGGCCGATGTTGACCAAAGAGTTGCGGGAGAAGTGGAACAACACCAACTTCGGTGGCGAGGGGAAAATCGAATGGAAAGAGAATGAGGTCTTGCTGGACTTCGGTTTCCCGATGACGGGACTCAATTTCACGGGTGAATTTCCCACCGACGGATTTGAAATTGAAATGGAAGCGAATCGACTTGATGGCAGCGATTTTTTGTGCGGCTTAACCTTTCCTGTGGGTAAAGGATTTTGTTCTTATATTGGCGGCGGTTGGGGTGGAACCCTGGTGGGCTTATCGTGTGTTGATTACAACGATGCGGCTAACAACTCGACGACTCAATTCTTCGATTTCCAAAACAAGAAATGGTACAAGTTCCGTGTTCGCGTGGATGCGAAGAACATCACTTGTTGGATCGACGACAAAGAGATTTGTAAGCAAGAGCGCGAAGGTCATGAATTCCAAGTTCGTTCCGAAGTGAACGCGAGTCGTCCGATGGGCATTGCCGTTTATCAATCGCGCGTCTCAGTACGCAATTTGCGGTATCGAGTTTTGGAAGGTGAAGAGAAGGCTGGAAAATAATCTCGTTATCAGAATTGCAGTTTTCAACGAAATCGCGTTATTGAAAAAAGGATGTGTCGCTTGCACGAGTTTTATATGCGACAGGCGTTTGCCTTGGCCCAGCAAGCTGCGATGGAAGACGAAGTCCCTGTGGGGGCGATCATTGTGCATGGTGAACGTGTCATTGCGGGGGCGTATAATCAGCGCGAACAATTGAAAGATCCGACGGCACATGCTGAGATCATTGCGCTGACTCAAGCGGCGGCAGAGCTTGGCAGTTGGCGTCTGGAAAATTGCACGATGTACGTCACGCTCGAACCGTGCCCGATGTGTGCTGGGGCCATCTTGCAGGCCCGCATTCCCAAAGTCGTTTACGGTGCCACTGATCCTAAAGCGGGGGCTGTTGATACACTCTATCAACTACTGCGTGATCCCCGCTTGAACCATCGAGCTGAAGTCATCAGTGGCGTGTTAGCGCAGCAATGCGGCGGCATCTTGACGGAGTTTTTCGAAATGAAACGCCGTATGGGGAAGAAGGGGTAAGATACGAAATTGTTTTTCGCAATGTCCGTTTTTTGGTCGATGTTGCCTATTTTCCGATCATGGTTGAATTCTACAGAGACGTTGTTCACGGTTCGTCAATTTACTGCCCAATCTCTGTGACTGTGTGCGCTGGTAAATCGGGAACGGCAATATGCACTAAGCGTTTGAGATCTTGGGCTGTCACGGATTTGCCAGTATGTACGATTCTTGCTAGGCGAACAATATTTCGAATTTGCCGTCCGTTGAGTGGTAGAGATATAAGCTCGTTCATTTGATCATCGGTTTGAAGGTTGGCAACGGACAACATGGTTTGCCAAATCGACATTCGAGTTTCGTTTGTCAAATCGGGATAGCTCAGTCTTAAAGTCACACGTGACAAGACTGCCGGATCTAAGACGTCGGCACGGTTTGTCGTTAAGAACAGAATGCCGCGATAGTAGTCCAACAATCGCAGAAAGATTCCAACAATTGCTGATCGTTCAAGATCGTTGCCTCGTTTGGCGAGAAATATCTCGCATTCGTCGAATTGCAGAACCGCATTCCAACGCACGACGCGGGTAAACACGCGATTCAGGTTTTCCTCGACTTGTTCGGCGGTGGTTCCCAGTTCACCTAACTCTAGAACGTATAACGGTCGCTGCGTCAATTCGCTGTAGACTTCCGCAGTTAGTGTTTTACCTACTCCAGGATTGCCAGCAGCCAAGATGACGATTCCGCCATGTTTTCCAGCGATGAGGTCGCCAATAATCGCATCGGTGGGGGCGCGAAAAACAATGGACAAAATATCAAGCATTTCGCTGGGCAAGTGTAGGCGTTTAATGGCTGTTTGATCAAATTCGTAGTCTTGGATATCGTCGACATCGACGTATACATATCGTTTGGTATCGAAGCAGAAAGCGCGAACGAAGGGGAGACGCGAAGCATGATCTGTATGGTCTACTCCATAGTAACCTCGCGACTCTTGATTGGTTTCTAGTTCATGGTCGATGATTGCGCGGCGAGGTGATTGCGGCGTACCAATAGATCGAGATTCCAAATGCGACCACCACGAATAGGTATTCGCAATCAAGCCTGGACCGGTGATCCAGATTTGTCGTCCCGTGTCTCTCGAAACACGTTCTGAGTTTAGGAGCCTGAGATTGAAATCGGTAGGGGAGCCGCTGAAAGGTCTCAACCCTAGGTCGCGCAGTACATCGCCAACGGTGCGTTCTATAGGTTCTCCGTTGGGACCGCGAAAAAGATGTTCTCCAACCAATCGCCCTACGGCTTCGCTAGTGTCACCAACACTGACGATGCCTTGTAAGCGAACCGTCGAGAACATTTTATTTTCGTCTTCATGGGTATTGGCGCCCAGATTAATGGGGTACCAACGTCCATTGAGAAAAAATTCGCAATTCGGCGTTCGAATGCCTAATGCGGAGAAAGTCGAGGCAAATTCTATTCGAGTGCTCACGACCGTTTGGTAAATTCGTTCATAATCTTCTCGGCTGCCATGGATACCATGTACTCGCATGGAGATCATGGCGCGTTGGTTCACGTTCAATGAAGGTTCGTCCAAGAGCCCAGCAAGATAGCTCTTTGGCAGAGCTTCCACTCGCACTTCGATACTCACGGTTCGAGCACCATCGCCAATTAGTTGGCGAACCAAATCGCTTTCCTCCTTAGTCAATGAAACGCGATCTAAGGTGGATTGAAAGGCCTCGCGACGAAGTTTAATCGAGCTCATGGAATTGCCTAATTGCGGTTCGGATGGCTAATACAAGAAAGGTATTATATCGCATTGGATCGGGATTTTGAGTTACGCTGGTCTGGTCAAACGGTTAATGTCTGCGATTTTCCATGCTTCCGTCCCGAGTAGATGATCTGAGGAATAGTTAGGCGCATGATCACACCCTCATCGCAACCAAGATTCAGGTATCACGACGTAGTTTGCGATATAATCGCACTGTTGTGTTGCCTTAGTGTTCTTTTGTCGCTCCCGTTTTTGCCTAGGCCTTGACCGAAACGGAGGCGATATCGAAGTATTGGCCATACTTGCCTTTTCGATGGGATGGGTGCACGAAGCTATACATGTCGATTTAGAAGTCTGCCTAAGTGAGAAACAAATGGAACTTCGTGGGAAGAACTGGGATAACCAACAAGCACTTGCGAAGATAGGCGAGAAGAAAGTTCGAAGTCTCAATCTGTATAACACGTCGATAGATGACGATTTTCTAGCTGTGCTGGCCCCTCGCGGTGGATTGAAGAGCATTCATATTGTCAGTGAGATCATCACAGATCGTGGAATTGAGTTGTTGGCTCAGCAGAATGAACTCGAAAGCCTTTTGCTTGCGGGTGTTCCGAAAGTAACTGATGCATCTCTTGATTCGCTTGCGCATTGCTCATCGATTCGCGAACTTTATTTGACCGGGACAGCGATTACTGATCGTCGGCTCGAATGCCTCAAGAAGCTTCCTAAACTTTGGTCACTATCCATTGGAAATACATCGATCACTGATGAGGGAATACGTAAAATTGCGTCGCGGACAATTAGTCTGATTTCATTCGAGAATTGCGCCATTGAGGGACATGGGTTTGCATCATGGTCGCAACCAGACAAAATGTCCTTTTATGGAAATGGCAGTCGGCTAACCGACGCCGGGTTTGCCACAGTTTGTGCCAGCTTTCCTCAGTTGTGGAATGTGGTTATCTCTAATACGCGAATTGGAAACGACGGAATACGAGCGTTAGCGGGGCAAGCTCCCACGCTGCTTCGCATTCAGAAAAGCAACATCGATCGAAGGGGGATCGAATGGATCGTTGCCAACCTTCCTGTGCATGCACTTGAGGTTGCTCCCACTCAAATGACCCAGGCCGAGGCCCACGCGTTGGTAAAACCGCAGGGGCTGCGTATCAGCGTTTATGAGTAAGTAGATAACATCAACGAATGAGCGTCATCGGTAGCTGTTTCAATGGTCAAGATTGTTAAGCCTGGAAGACTTTTCTGGTCAGGTTGACCTTGACGGGGTCTGGAGCGTTTTTCTATAGACGTCTCTCAACCACAGCACATGATTTTTCGAGCAAGCTTTCTTTTATTTCACCTCCAAATCCGCGTTTGAATCTAGCCTCTTTTGGCTAGTTTGCCTCGTTTCTTGCTTAAAAGCGTTCAATCGTCCCATTTCGTTGGGGATTGGCCGTGTGTGAGCATTTTTTCGACAAGGTTTACCTAAACCGACTCAACTTGATTTCGCGGACGATCCGATACTACCTGCACGACCGGACTTTTGCGCGAGCACCGTATGCCAACGCTCGCTGGCGGTGCGGACAAACAAATCCTGTGCTAGAGTGGAAGTGAACTATGTCGGTGCTATGCAAACTCTCGCGTCTCTTTTTCGCAGCTGCCCTGTTTATTTCAGGTCAGGTAACCTTTGGGCAAACGTATCATCCGTTTGCTGAGCCATTGGAGTTCGATCCCGATTGGCAGTTCTTCGCTCCGATTGAACTGCAAGATGTCGAGGAATTGGCTCCAAAGAAGCGTGCGTCATACGGCTGGTATGGTACGTATGACCGTGCAAACGTTTGGGTCTCGCGGTCTGATTCAGAAGCGAGCAGTGAAACCGGTGACTTCACTTGGGGTAACCGCTTCGACTTCGGTTTCATGACCGAACAAGATTCAGGTTGGTCCTTCACCGCTTGGCATGTTGATGGACCTAACGTCTACAACAACATCTACCAAGAACGCATCAACCGCTTCAACGCGGACGATGACCGCGTGAACGACCCTACCGCAGACGAAGTCTTTCCGCGTGGTGATCGTAACGATCCAACCTACAACGAACGTGTCTACATCATCCAAGACAGCTTGAACGTTGCCAACTACACCAGCATCGAAGGCAATAAGACCTGGCGTCTTGAGCCTTATCGCTATGGTGGAATCTTGGAGCCACTGGTTGGCTTGCGTTATGCGAAATTCAAAGACTTTTCCATGAACGATAGCTACTTCCGTAGCGACGGTGACGGTGACCCAACCACCTTGGAACAGGAAACCCTCATCACCAACCTCAACACCGTTGATAACCAAATGATGTTGGGCCAGATCGGCTTCCGTTACTTCAAGTATCACAAGCGATGGATGCTATCGACCGAGTTCCGAGCCTTTGCTGGTCAGAACTGGCAAAACCGCGCCTATCAATTGCGTCAAACTCGTACCTTGTACGATGACGTAACCACCGATGCTACCGTTATCTCGATCGACTCGACAACAGGTTCGTTCAACCTTGCTCAAAGCAACAACGAAGTTGTGTACGGTTTCGATTTCCGAGCTGATGCAGCTTACCAAGTGACTCGATCGGTATCTTTGCGAGCAGGTTGGTCGTTCACCGACTTCGCTCGTGGGATCTGGCGAGGAGCTAACCCAGGTTTTGGCAACACCCAGCTGAACGATCAGGGCGTGATCTTGTCAGGTGTAACGTTTGGTGTGACTCTGAACCGCTAACGGGTTCTGAGAACAGATTTGCTTGCAATAACTCCGCAGCGACTAGCACCGCTGCGGAGTTTTTTCGTTTTGGTGCCGTAGTAGCACCGGGTCTCCGACCCGTACTACCGAATGAGGAAGTATCGTGGGGCTCCGACCCGCACTGTAGAATCAGGTAGGGCACGGGTCGGAGACCCATGCTACGGTAGAGTACGGGGCGGAGACCCATGCTACTTCTCATAATCCGGGCTAGGCACGTCCGTTCCATTTTGATACCAGACCCTTTGAAGAACTCTTCTGCACTCAAGATGGATTCAAAGCAGGGATTGCTAGCATGATAGTCGCAGGCTGGTGCCAACAAAGTCGCACGCGATTTCTAAATATCTGCCGACAGAGGACCAACGCAAAAAAAGCGTTGGCCGTGATAGCTTGCGCCTTGCCGTTTTCCACCGGCTGCATGGACGGCCCTTTCTACCAACTCAACTCGGCTATGCCCTGGACACAACGGGCGTGGCAAGAAGATGAAAAATATGGTGCGACCTACACCACGCGTATCGCCGAGTTCGATCGCCTGAAATCGCAAATCGCCTACATGGAACCTGAAGAAAAAGAGAAGTGGGCCAATATGCTCACCGAAATGATGGACACCGAGACCAGTCCTGAACTTCGTCGTCGAAGTGTGGAATGTCTGGCAATGATCACGGGCCCAATTGCCGATGAAGGTTTAACCAAAGCATCCGAAGATAAAGTCGACAAGGTTCGTATCACTGCTTGTAAGGCATGGCAAGCAAGGAAGACCGATGCGGCGAAAAAGATGCTGACCCAGATTGCAGTTTCCGATCAAAGTCCGAGTGTTCGAATTGCAGCTTTAGAAGCTCTTGGAGAAACGGCTGGCGGAGTCGCCAAGGAAGCTTTTGAGATGGCATTGGAAGATGATGATCCAGCGATTCAGTATCAAGCGGCGAGGTCGCTTAAACAAATCACTGGTGAGGATTTTGGTGGAGATATTGAAGCTTGGCAGAATTTTCTTGCCAATAGCCCAGGCTTTCCCGAGGAACCCAAGGTAGCGGACCAATCATGGTTCTCTATCCCTACGCTCACTCGTTAGAAATTGCCATTCCCTCGTGCGATTTGAAAGTGGTGACTTGCTTCCCCTTTTGATGACCGAGTCGACAAAGAACCTTGCACTTATAGAGAAGCAAATGCACCGCGATTACACGAGCAACTGGTCCCACTCTCTGGTGTCAAAGCGATCTTTGGTGAAGTTATTCCGGGCTGCCTTCTACTGCGTCCCTCATTTCGTCCTGGCTTCCACGGGCTGCATCGGCGCGGCAACGCTTCTCTCATCAGCAATTTATGCAGATGAGTTACCCGTTCGTGCCCAGGCCCCTGACGAAGGAACACCTCCTTCGCCCATGGATGTGGCGGAGCTTGTAACGTACCCCGACGAAGTTGCGACTCTCCGCCCGTATACAAATCCAGCCAACCTGCGTTTTCGTCCGAGTCCTCTGCGAAACGAAGCAAGCGCACAAAATTCAGATGATCGCGATATGCCTTCTGAAGTCACCATGCCGCTGGCTCCCACGGAAGGCTCGCCGCTCCGCATGGCTGCCGCTGGCGACGAAAGTGAATGGCAAGTCCAACATGACAATCCGCTTCGAAAGGGAGGGCCACCCAAAAAAGGTTTGGTTTCCCCTTCGACCACCAAGCCAAAAGAACCATCCAAAGATATTGGATTGGTCGTGCCATCTCGTCCAGCTGCAGAGGAAGGTAAGAACAGCCCAAGTGAAATGGCTTCAGCTGAAGAGCCGGAAGAAGCAGTGCTGCATTTGGGCGATGATCAGGATAAGCCCGCGCCGCTGCCACCTGGAATCGAGAAGCAACCGCTGCAAAAGGTGAAACCTCAAGAAGGTTTTGATCCAGAAGATAATGATCAGCCTGCTCACGCGAGACCAGGGGCAACTGCAGATTCCGAAGAAGACCCCAAGCCAAGCGAAGTGGAAGAAGAGCCTCAATCCAGCGAGCTGTTGAGGATCTTGCAAGAGAATTCGGCAATTGAAACTCCTGATAATGCCAACTCGAAGGTTGGCCGTGTACCCATTGAGTCTCCTTCAAAGTCGAATGCTAAAACGCCAGCCAGTACAAAATCGTCCGATCCATCTCCCAATTCGAAACCCACTGTTGCTCCTCAAGCCAAGCAACCGCTCAAGGTGCTGCCACAAACCGTTCGTCTGCGTCCTCGCATCGATGCGGCGCTGAACTACTATCTGCTGCGTCCTGAGTCGAATGTGGAGCGAAGTCCCTGGGCTGTTTTTCACGCAATTTTGCCTTTTGGATCCGAAACGACATTAAAAGCAAATGGCCGCACGGTCTCAGCCATCAATTGGATGTGTTACAACGGATCATGTCGCGGTCAGCGAATCTTCATTCCGCAAAAGAATGGGTCGTTTCAGCCAGCCGTGGGAGCGGGTGTGCAAGGACATGAAGGGCAATTCCTCGCCATCTTGGCTCAATCGCGAGTGCCAGCGAATTATCCGCTGCAGATCGGCGGGAAACGGTACACCGTTGAAGATCTGATCGATTATGAAATGCGAACTTGCAAAGCGAAAACCGAACTTACCTTTAAGCTCATCGCCTTGTCCCATTATTTGGTCAATGACGCTACATGGGTCAACGATCAGGGAGAGGAATGGAGTCTCGAACGCTTGGTCGAAGAAGAGCTTGCTCAACCGATTATCGGGGCGGCATGTGGTGGAACTCATCGTCTTATGGGGTTGAGTTTCGCTCTCAAACAGCGGAAGTTGGCCGGCTTGCCGATCGATGGACAATATGCACGAGCTGAAGTCTTTTTGAAGGACTTCATCGACTATGCCTGGACTTTGCAAAACCCAGATGGCAGCTTCAGCACCGAATGGTTCGAGGGGCGTGGCAACAAGCAAGACTTGCAACGCAAATTGCAAACGACCGGCCACATTGTGGAGTGGTTAGTTTTCACGCTCCCTGACGAAGAGCTGCAATCGCCCCGCTTGCTTCGTTCCATCGAGTTTTTGACCTACTGTTTGGTCGAACAACGTCAAACCGATTGGAAAATCGGACCCCGAAGCCATGCTTTGCATGCGTTGGCCATGTACCAGGAACGTCTATTTGGCGTGACGATGGGGACGCGGCGCAATCTGGCTACGGCCGCCAGTCGAAATCAACGTCGCTAATGGCTCAGGACAACAACGAAACTCGCGATCGCAATTTGGGGTAAACCAGACAGACATTCGCGCATGCGACGTTTGTTCCCCTTGTTTTGTGCCTGAACCGAGCGAACCCCGCTTGAGTTTCTATCGAATTTCGCGGATAAACCTTACTATATCCAATTAGTAGTATCGGTTTACCGCTTCGATACGTGAGCGATCCACATGCAGCAAAAATTCACGAAACAATTCGCTGCCCTAGCAGAGATGGCTGGAGGATTGGCTGTTCAGTGCGAAGCAGATGCATTGTTAGTGTTGTTGGACGGAAGTACCGATTGGGAAAAACTCCGCGAATCGATCTCGCACAAGATCGATAAGATTATCGTGGCTGCCGATGCGGAAAAGGATCTGGATGGGGCCAAAGAAGCGGGGCTGATCCCCATCGCTCTCAATAAAGAAAAGTCCCCATTGCTGGAACGGCTGCAACATGCGCTATTGGAGGCGGTGGCAGACGAGATTCTCAAAAATAACTGCGATGTTGTGGCACTGTATAGCGGTTTCGAACACGGGGCCATCGATTCGGTGAGCCTTATTCGCTTGGACGACCGGATGCGTCGGCTTACCGCCCGTGATCTGCAACGGCTGGAAAGCAGCGTTCCACTGCGGTGCTTAAAAGTAGCGATCGACTTGGCCGTCCAAATTGGACGGGAAGGACGTGAAGGGAAAAAGGTTGGTACTATCTTGGTTGTGGGGGACACCCGACGTGTCTTGCAACATTGCCAGGATAGTGGTTTTGATCCGCTGCGAGGTTACAACCGTCGGCAACGCAATTTGTTTGATCCCAAGGTTCGCGAGGATATCAAAGAGATTGCTCAAATGGATGGGGCTTTCGTCGTTTCCCCAGACGGGATCGTCGAACGCTCGCGACAAATTATCGAAGTTACCCACGGGAATCTAGCCCTTTCCAAAGGGCTCGGGTCAAGACACTGGGCTGGTGCTGCGATTACACAGCGAACCCGCGCGATTGCGATTGTCGTGTCACAATCCACCGGTACCGTTCGTCTGTTCCAAAACGGCGAACTGGTGCTGCGTATTGAACCGATGGATCAAGCGGTGAGCTGGCAGGAATTCAATTACGAACCTCCCACAGCCGAAAGCGAAGATTAAAGGTCGAGCAAACTTCGGAGTTGTGAAGCTGGTATACCGATCGGTATAGACTTGACTTCCCCCAAGTATTCGCGGGCCACTGGATTCTTGAAGCCGATCTTGTGTGTCACCATCGTTAAGGTGCAATGCGCTCGAAAAGTAGGGTCTGCTGGAATACCGCTATTGGCATCTAGTCCGCTGGGCACATCGATTGCCACGCGAAACGCATGCGTGTGGTTCGATAATCGAATCGCTTCTGCCATCGGCTCGCGCGGCGAACCTGACGAGCCGGTACCGAGGAGTGTGTCCACGATGATTGAGCTGTTCGAAAGGTGGTGGCGCAGTAAATCGGTCGCAATAATGGGCGGCATGGAATTGATTTTGGTAGCCGCAAATCCCGACCGGCTGAGAACTTGATAGTTCGCCTGATTATCCGGTGAGAGGCGTTCCTCGGTACCAAATAAAAAGCAGGCCGTTTTGATGCCCCAGGCCTCTAAATGTCGAGCGATGACCCAGCCATCCCCACCATTGTTGCCAGGTCCAATCAACAAAGTGACTTGTGGAGCAGCGTGGGATTCTCTCGAACGCGCGGAGCACATGTGTTGGCAAATAACAGCCGCTGCCCCCCGCCCTGCGTTTTCCATCAGAACTAAGCTGTTCATGCCCAACGTTTCGATGGCAAATCGGTCTACGTTTCGCGATTGTTCGACAGAAAGAAAAAGGCGGCTTGCAGTTTCTTCGTGATTGTCCATGATACTAGTATGTCGTAAAGTTCGAGGGGATTGGGTACGACGAGCTCAGTCGATGGTTAGGCTATCGCAGGAAGATTTATTATGCCACTGTATGAATATCGCTGTACTAAATGCGGTGCTGAACAAGAAATTTTGGTGCGAAACGAGAATGATTTGGTGTGTGAAGCTTGCGGCGCTCGCAAGTTGGAAAAGATGCTGAGTGTACCGGCAGCTCCGTCGATGGGGGGCTCCAAATCATTGCCCGTCTGTGGACCTACGAATCATCAACCTAGCGGAGGTTGTGGCCTCCCTCAATGTGGTCAAGGTCGCTGCATGGGCGGGATGTAAATGGGCTGGTTTCGGTTGGGCTAGTTTACGTTGGGCTGGGGGCAATACCGCGTCAGTCAGCAACGCTTCATAGAAGAACAACAAAAAAGAACGACGTCCAAGTTTGAAACTTGAACGTCGTTCATGGCTTATAGTGATGTGCAGTTTGAGTGTCTGCTGCTTTATGGGAGCAGACCTGCCATACCTGTCATAACACCCGCTTGCATAAGAGCTCCGCGACCACTGAGTGGGATCGCAGGGATTTGCCAAGGTGCACAATTGCCTGGTCGATAATATCCCAGTGCGTATTGGCATTCGGACATCGGGTGAATCCCCATTTTGTAAGGCAGCACCGCGATGTTGGCAAAGAAGTGACCAGTCGACAACACAGGTTGTACGACGGGACCAGCTGAATGCCCATAACGTTCCAAGGCAACATCTTCGAAGTAAAGTGGTTTGTGCATTAGCTCAGAGGATTTCCACGTCATCTTGATCGGCGAGAATTGACGTTGTCGCCAATCGTCGTCGCTCAGGCCGCAAAGATGAGGCACGCCCCAAGCATCTGAGATGTAAGCGACATCTGCATCGCTCAAATCGGTTACGAGAATGGAAACCTCTTCACCATCAACATCCAAAATGGCGCGATTGCGTCGCCAATCCTGCAACCGACCGCGAGCGATTTCGCGACCCGATCGATCATACCAGCTTCGCACAGGAGCATTGGTTGCGAATTCTTCTTGCAACTGCGTTGTGGCTTCGGTCGAACGTGAGCCACGTCCGAATCGAGGGCTAACGTCCAATTCAATGCGGTCGATCGTGTCACCCTTTAGACGAGCACGAATTTCATCGCAAGAATAACCCTTCGGTGCGCTTCCAGGGGGTATCGCTAAGGGATCATCGCGATCGCTAGCTGAAATTTCTGGAGCTTCGATTTCCATGTTCGG
>Ga0075158_10000372_pt1 | contig 36957 bp, 26 predicted proteins | sample JI91814BDNA_FD_70968 | JGI IMG/M metagenome (GOLD analysis project Ga0075158, IMG submission 70968) | Wastewater effluent complex algal communities from Wisconsin, to seasonally profile nutrient transformation and Carbon sequestration -... | ecosystem: Engineered > WWTP > Effluent > Algae... | reverse complement strand
AGAAGTAACCTGCCCTGTGTGGAATGATGAATTAAAAATGGAGCTCAAGGAAATCCTGAATATACAGCTCCAGGATAATGTGAAGGCAAGATGGCTCGATAACCAGTTGAACAATGAATATGTGACAACGACCCGAAAAAAAATTCGTTCCCAGGTGGAGACCTACAATTATCTGTACAAAAAAACACAGGCACTGAGTGAGACTGGCAGCAATTGATATCGGTAGTAATGCGGCAAGATTACTGATTACGGATGTGATACCGGGATTGCAGGGCGAACCTGAATTCATCAAAGTAGTACTGGTAAGGGTACCGCTGCGTTTGGGATTTGATGTGTTTGACAAAGGAGAAATTTCTCCGGGCAAATCCGATAAGATCATCAAAACAATCAAGGCCTACAAATTACTGCTGGATGTATATGAAGTAAAACACCTGAAAGCCTGCGCCACTTCTGCCATGCGGGATGCGGTAAATGCCCCGGAGATTATTAAAAAAGTACAAACTGAAACGGGCATAGGCATTGAAGTAATTACTGGTGACCAGGAAGCTTCCCTGATTTATGAGAATCATATTGCGGAAAATTTATCCGTTGAGGAATCCTATCTCTATATTGATGTGGGCGGCGGCAGTACAGAACTGACTTTTTTCAGTGATGGGAAAATGGTCTTTAAAAAATCATTTAACATTGGAACCATCCGACTGCTCAAAAACCAGGTGACCGAAGCAGCCTGGGATGAGATGAAGGAGTTTATTCGAAATAAAACAAAGGGTTACCACCATGTTACAGCTATCGGATCCGGTGGAAATATCAACAAGATCTTTTCTATATCAAAAAGAAAAGAAGGCAAGGCCCTTACCCTTGAATTATTGCGGGATTATTATAAAGAATTCAGCAACCTCTCCCTCTCCCAACGAATCACCCTGCACAAACTCAGGGAAGACCGGGCCGATGTCATCGTTCCTGCCCTGCTGATCTATATTAATGTGATGCGCTGGGCAGATGCACAGGAAATCTTTGTTCCCAAGATTGGTCTCGCCGACGGTCTGATCCATAATTTATATGAGGAAGTGAAATTGAGAGAACTGGAAGTTTGAGTGGCTAGTGGCTAGTGGCTAGTGGCTAGTGGCTAGTGGCTAGTGGCTAGTGGCTAGTGGCTAGTGGGGAACGGGAGGTTCTAAGACGTTATTGTTTAAAGCACTCAAATCTTCTGAGGAAATCTCAATATCTTAATATCTTAATATTTATACCCATCGCCTTCGCTTAGACTACTGCGATTAAAGAAATTCCTAATAACTAATACCAAATACCATTCTCCATCATGTCAGACAATAAGGAAATTAAAAAAGTAACCACCAACACGCTCCTGAAAATGAAACAGGCCGGTGAGAAGATTGCCATGCTGACGGCTTATGATTTTTCATTTGCCCGAATCATTGATGGAGCCGGTATTGATGTGATCCTGGTGGGTGACTCTGCTTCCAATGTAATGGCCGGACATGAAACCACACTCCCTATCACACTGGAGCAAATGATCTACCATGCCCAGTCTGTCATCAGGGGTATCAATCGTTGCCTGGTGGTGGTTGACCTGCCATTTGGCCATTATCAGTCTAATCCGGACGTGGCACTTGCTTCTGCCATTCGTATCATGAAAGAAACCGGCGCTCATTCTGTAAAACTGGAAGGTGGAGAAGAAATATTGGAGTCAGTGAAGAAAATTGTTTCAGCCGGTATTCCGGTGATGGGTCACCTGGGACTGACCCCGCAATCTATTTATAAATTCGGTACCTATACCGTCAGAGCCAAGGAAGAAGCAGAAGCCAATAAATTAAGACAGGATGCCAAACTATTGGAGGAAGCTGGTTGCTTTGCCATTGTACTGGAAAAAATACCCGCTACCCTCGCCACTGAAGTAACCAATAGTTTACATATCCCCACTATTGGTATCGGTGCCGGTGGCGGTTGTAACGGACAGGTTTTGGTGATGCATGATATGCTCGGTATCAATACAGAATTTAATCCCCGGTTTTTAAGACGCTATCTTGACATACATGAAATGGCGACCAAGGCCGTACAGCAATATATCAATGATGTAAAAGCTTCGGATTTCCCCAACCAACAGGAACAATACTGAATTGTAAAGTGTTTGTCAGCTTACACCAGTAAACGGGTTTCCCTGTTTTCGCCCCCTTATTTTTGCGCCCGGAACAAATCGAATAGAGATCATCAAAAAAATGTTTATGGGTCGCCGAATTTTATTTGTCATTATTTCCTTTTTCTTTTTAATAACCGGAATCAAAGCACAGGATAGCATCCAGGAACTGAGCAATATCACCATAACTGCCAGTTTACTGCAACAACAACAAAAAGAAACCGGAAGAAATGTGATCAGTATCCGGGGGGATTATTTTAATGCCCTTGCCGTCCATTCATTGGATGAATTATTACGCTACCTGCCCGGAGTGGAAGTGCAGCAAAGAGGTCCACAGGGAGCACAAAGCAATATCATTTTACGTGGGGGCACTTTCCAACAGGTACTGGTGATTATTGATGGCATCCGTTTAAATGATCCCTTAACCGGTCATTTCAACAGCTATATACCTTTGAATCCTGCTGAAATTGAAAGAATAGAAATCCTGAAAGGATCTGCGGCGGCCATCTACGGATCAGAAGCCGTTGGTGGCGTGATCAATATTATCAGCCGCAGTTTTCATCAGCAGTCCTTCCAGCCCAAAAAAGAATTCCGGGGTAGATTGGCTGCCGGTGAATATGCGTTGCTGAATGGAGAAGCATATGGCCGGATTGCGACTGCCAAATCAGTTTTTACGGCAGGACTGCAGTCCAATAATGCCAACGGGCCCGCACTCCGCGGTACAGATGGCTTTTTTCATCTGCACAATGCCAATATATCTATGGCAACACAGCTCAACAAAAACTGGATCATCAGATTCCGGGCTGCTGCAGATATCCGCTCCTTTAATGCACAAAATTTCTTTACCACATTTACCAGTGATACAGCCAGGGAAAAAGTGAAGAGCTGGTGGAACCATTTAAGGATGGAAATTAAAACCCGCAAAGGACTACTTCAACTGGATGCCGGGTATAAACAACTTCGGGATCAATACTGGTTCAGGCCTGCAGCCACTCCGAATGATAACAAAACAAACTTGTTCAGCACACAGGCATTTTATCATACTACTCTTGGAAAAAAGTCAGATTATACAACAGGTATCCAACTGATGCGGAAAGCCATCCGATCCAATGACAGGGGCAATCATCGTTTGTGGCATGGAGCCCTTTATTCGATCTTTCATCAGCAAGCTTCCAAAAATTTTCATCTGCATGAAAGTATCCGCCTCGATTGGGATGAAAATTATGGGGTGATCCTGGCTCCACAGTTCAATATGGCCTGGTCTCCATCCAAATTCAGTTTCCGCCTATCCGCAGGACGCTCCTTCCGTGATGCAGACTTCACCGAACGCTATAATAATTATAATAAAGCACTGGTCACCAGCGGAAGTATTGGAAACCCGGCCTTGCAGGCTGAGCAGTCATGGAACCTGGAAGCAGGAATGGATTACTATAGTCGCCATGGCTGGCAATTAAGAACAACCATTTTCCGGCGCTGGCACCGCGACCTGATCGACTGGACACCTACTCCCTATGCTGAGATGCCCCGAAAAGAAAATCTGAGTCCTGCTGGCAGTTATTCACTGGCCCGGAACCTGGAACGGATCAATACATCCGGCCTTGAAATTGATTGGTTGATTAAAAAGAAACTCAGTGCACATAGCAGCATCACCGGAACGCTGGGTTATACATTTATCCGCTCTGCAAATGAGGATGCCGTTCCTTCCTTTTATATTTCATCACATGCAAGGCACCTGCTCAATTTTACCAGTCAGATTACTATCCATTCCTTTTCATTGGGGTTAAACGGGCTTTACAAAGAACGAAACAGCAGGGAGGCCACTGCAATAGGCGCCCGGATCAGTCCTTCCTACTTTATCATGGGCTTGAAGCTGAGCTATATATTGCCAGGCAACCATTGTCGTTTTTATCTCCAGGGGGATAATATTTTTAATACAAGCTACAGTGATCTACTTGGTGCATCCATGCCCGGACGATGGTTATCCGGTGGAATTGAGATAACTTTGTAATCCTTAAAAATTGCTTGCAGCATGGATTTTTTACATACCCTTCGTATTCAGCAGGAAAACAGTGGCATTAGTACCGGCCAGGAATGGCTTTCCGGAAAAGGATCACTGATTGAGTCTTATTCCCCCGTAGATGGAAAAAAAATTGCGGCTGTAACAGCAGCCGACCGGAACAGCTATGATGCCGTGATCAACAAAGCAACTGCTGCCTTCCAACAGTGGAGACTGGTACCTGCACCCAAACGTGGAGAAGTAGTCAGACAGATCGGAGAAGCGTTGCGGCAATACAAGGCCCCTCTGGGAAAACTCGTTTCCTTTGAAATGGGAAAAAGTCTGCAGGAAGGTCTGGGAGAAGTGCAGGAAATGATTGATATATGTGATTTTGCTGTTGGGCTTTCGAGGCAATTACATGGTTTAACCATGCACAGTGAACGCCCCGGGCACCGGATGTATGAACAATACCACCCGCTGGGAATCGTTGGCGTGATTTCAGCTTTCAATTTTCCGGTAGCCGTATGGAGCTGGAACAGTATGCTGGCCTGGGTTTGCGGGGATGTTTGTGTTTGGAAACCTTCTGAAAAAGTGCCTCTTTGTTCTATCGCCTGTCAGCATATCGTCAATGAAGTATTTGCCCGGAACCAGGTACCCGAAGGGGTTTCCTGTATAATCAATGGCGGACGTGAAGTAGGTGAATGGATGGCTGCAGATAACAGGGTACCCCTGGTTTCAGCAACCGGCTCTACCCGGATGGGTAAAGCAGTAGGCGCTGCTGTGGGTGCAAGATTAGGCAGGGCGTTACTGGAACTGGGAGGAAATAATGCCATCATCATTTCTAAAGAAGCAGATCTTGATATTGCCATCCTTGGGGCATTGTTTGGAGCGGTAGGTACAGCCGGACAAAGATGCACTACCACAAGACGACTCATCATTCATGAAGATATTTATGATAAAGTAAAGGCTAAACTGACATCCGCCTATCAGCAATTGCGCATTGGCAACCCGCTGGATGCAGCCAATCATGTGGGCCCGCTGATTGATCAGGATGCCGTAAAAATGTACCTCGATGCCATTGAAAAATGCAAAGCAGCCGGTGGTCATTTTGTAGTAGAGGGAAAAGTACTGGAAGGAAAAGGCTATGAAAGCGGTTGTTATGTACAACCTTGTATTGCCGAGGCTAAACCTGATGATGCCATTGTACAGCACGAAACATTTGCACCCATTCTTTATCTGCTGCGATATAAAACGCTGGATGAGGCTATTGCAATCCAGAACGGGGTACCACAGGGGCTCTCCTCCTCCATCATGACCCTGAATATGCGGGAGGCAGAACAATTCCTTTCACAGGCTGGCAGTGATTGCGGAATCGCCAATGTCAATATTGGTACCTCCGGGGCTGAAATCGGTGGCGCATTTGGGGGAGAAAAGGAAACCGGCGGCGGAAGGGAAAGTGGCAGTGATGCCTGGAAAGTGTATATGCGCCGTCAAACCAATACCATCAATTACAGCAGTTCCCTGCCACTGGCTCAGGGTATCCGATTTGATGTATAAACGGTTTGTTTGAAGATGGGTTTGTGATTTAACCATTCTTTAAAACAACCACGAAGCATTACCATTCGTCAAAAAAAACATAAAACCGCTCACATTTCTGCCGTTTTGTATGCAATAATGTATGAATGGTAATCACTATTTTTACAACTTCACCAATTTTACAGCCATAAAATTATGCGTATGACTTTCTTCGAAAAACGTACCTTATTGATTGCAGCCTTATCCGCCATTTCCCTGATTGGTTATTCCCAGAAAGATGATGTGCCCAAAGGCTGGCATATGCTTGACAAAACAAAAGACGGATACCAGGGTATCAGCATTGGTCAGGCTTACGACTTTGTAAAGACCAAAAAACTGAAGAGTAACACGGTGATCGTAGCGGTGATTGATTCAGGAGTGGATACCCTTCACGAAGACCTGAAAACCATCCTTTGGAAAAATGCAAAAGAAATCCCGGGGAATGGTATCGATGATGATAAAAACGGCTATGTAGATGATATCTATGGCTGGAATTTCCTGGGGGGCCGTGATGGCCGGAATGTGGAGCAGGACTCCTATGAAGCTGCCAGGGTTTATCACAAATTCAAAGAAAAATGGGAGGCGAAAAGCAATGTGAACATCTCATCCCTTTCTCCTGATGAAGCCTTTGAATACCAGTCATGGGTAAGGGCCAAACAGGAAATTGTTGGTGAAGTAAACCCGGAAGAGGTTCGCCAGCTGCGCCGTATGTCCAAAACCATGAAGGCAGGCGACTCGATCATTCGTAATGATATCAAGAAAGAAGAGTATTCCTGTAAGGATCTCGGTTCTTATACATCAGCGGTGATGTCTGCCCAGCAAACAAGGGATATCCTGATTCGTATCTGTAAGGCTAACGATAATGAAGAAATTACCAATCAGCAAATCCTCGATCAGCTGGAAGGCGATCTGAATAAAATGGAAGCCTCCGAAATTGCTCCTAAAAAATACAGGGATGATATTGTAAAAGACAATTACGAGGATTTCAATGATAAATTTTACGGGAACAACAATGTAATGGTGAGTAATAAATCAGCCCTCCATGGCACCCACGTGTCCGGAATCATCGGAGCGATCAGGGGAAATGGTAAAGGAATGGACGGGGTGGCTGATAATGTACGCATCATGACACTTCGTGCAGTGCCTGATGGTGATGAGCATGATAAGGATATTGCGTTGGCCATTCGTTATGCTGTTGACAATGGAGCAAGGGTCATCAATATGAGTTTTGGAAAGAGTTTCTCTCCCGAAAAAAAATGGGTGGATGATGCCGTAAAATATGCAGAAAGCAAAGGTGTTTTGCTGGTACATGCCGCAGGAAACGATGCCAAGAACCTGGATACTACATTTAACTTTCCCAGTCCCCAGCTAATTGATGGTACCCGGCCAACAAACTGGATTACGGTTGGTGCCAGCGGTGACCCCAAAGCAGGTGGTTTAACTGCCGGTTTCTCTAACTATGGTAAAAAAGAAGTGGACGTTTTTGCACCCGGTGTAAAAATCTATTCTACCGTTCCGGGTGGTAATACCTACCAGAACCTCCAGGGAACCAGTATGGCTTCACCGGTAGTGGCAGGATTGGCCGCTTTTATTATGTCCTACTATCCCACCCTGAGTGCAACACAGGTAAAAAACATTATTGAAAAATCATCCAAAGACCCTGGTACAGAAGTCAAGAACCCTGGTAATGATGAGATGGTGAAACTGTCTGAACTCAGCCGTTCCGGAGGTATTATCAACGCTTATGAAGCCATGAAATTGGCTGCAGTAACCAAAGGAGAATTAAAACCAGCTGTTGTAAAACCAGCTACTACTGTTAAACCAGGCCGAAAAGGTTAATCAGCAACTGATAAAATATCATCAAAACCCTGCCTTGCGGGGTTTTTTATTTCTTGATATTTCTTATAAATCTTGCCTATTTTGCATTGAACTTCAGACCCAAATATTATGCGATATACAGCTATTTTTTCTGGCCTTACTGCCCTTTGTGTTTTCACATCCTGTGGTAGTTCATCTGAAAAAGATGATAAAGTAGTGATGGATACTACCATTCATTCACCTGCTGGTACAACCACTATCAACACGGTTACTACAGATACCACCAAACCCGTAACCCTTAACCCCGCTACTCCGGTAGTTACCAGCCCTGCTCCGGGAGCTGGTGCCCTGAATCCGGCGCATGGTCAACCCGGGCATCGTTGTGATATCGCCGTAGGTGCACCGCTGAACAGCCCTCCCAGCGCCACAGCTCCTGCTTCCACTCCCATTCAGCTTAATACTAACAATAATCCATCCAGTCCGGTAGTATCACCGATAACTGTTACTAAAAGTACTACGCCAGTGGCTAATACTGCCACCGGAATGAATCCTGCACACGGCCAACCCGGTCACCGTTGTGATATCGCAGTTGGAGCCCCTTTAAACAGCCCTCCATCAAATACAAGTGCACCGGCCAGTCAGCCCGTTTCATTGCAACCTTCTATTCCAGGGGCTACTCCGGTTGTAACGCCGGCTAAAACAGCTGTGACACCAGTAGCCACACAAACAGTTACAGCACCCGGAATGAATCCAGCGCATGGACAACCCGGTCACCGCTGTGATATAGCGGTAGGCGCCCCCCTGAACAGTAAACCGGCCGCTGAACCGGTAAAACCAAAAACGAATTAATATGCCCCGTCCGGATCTGAACAATACTCCCCCATTTTTTCACAACTATATCAATCAGGCACCCGGCAACGATGTAAAAAAAATAATCAGCGAACAAACGACTGCGCTGTTTCGCTTTTTTGCCCGTATTCCTGAAGCAAAAAGAAGCTACCGCTATGCCCGTGGCAAATGGACGATTCAGGAAATGCTGCAGCATATGATCGATACAGAAAGAGTATTCGCCTATCGGGCATTATGCTTTGCCAGACAGGATAAAACCTCACTTCCCTCCTTTGATGAAAACAGCTATGCCGATCATTCCGGAGCCAATCGCCGGGATTGGTATGACCTCATTGAAGAATTCAAAGCTGTGCGCCGGTCAACAGAAATACTTTTCCGCTCTTTCAATAAGAAGCAATTAGAAACGGTGGGTATTGCCAACCAGCATCCGGTATCGGTTATGGCCATGGGTTTTGTCATTGCCGGACACGTCAACCATCATCTCAGGATTTTAAAGGAGCGATACCTGTAAGAGGAAATGCAAACTAGTCCTTCAGGCTGTAAAGGATCTTTCTGAAATCTTCTTTGAATTTGGCTTTATTTTCCAACGTACAATAAGAGAGTACTTTGTAGTATGCTTTGTCGGTTTCTACCATTCCCACCAGGTAATAAATTTCAGCTTTGGCATCCTTATCATAATAGCTCAGATCAGCTTCCAGAAATTTTATGGCTCCTGATTGTTTTACCTGAGGTTTGGATTGATTCACTTTCTCCTCTCCTTCAATAAAATCTTTGATAAAATCTTCATAGAATTCTGTCACACCGGAGAAGCTGACTTCTGCCAGCCGGAGACTTTCTTTATCATCAATGATTACAAATCCAAAAACATCTTTTACGGTGTTTTTATATTCCAGTGCGGCACTCGTGTTCAACCCGATGGTGCGGGTCATGTATGCTGGCATACTGATCGTGAACGGATGACCAACGGTAATGGTTTTCATGGCCGTTTGTGCCGGGAGTATATGGCTACTGAATAGCAAAGCAAGAGAGAGGATGAATGTTTTCATGGGCTTTTTTTGCAAAATAAGGTAATGCAGGCCTGCCCTGCAAATAAAAGCCCCGCATTAGAAATGCAGGGCTTTGACTATTATTTTTTCCAGTACTCAGAATGCTTTCTTTTTGGGCTCTTCTGCTGTCTTGGATTTTACCAGGTTCTGCTGGTTGATCATATCATTCACCACTTTAACGGTTTGATCCAGGTAAATATCTTTTCTAAGATTTTTAATCCAGGCTTCAAATCTTTCCTGTTTGCTCTTGTCATTTTCCCAACGGTTCACTTCTTTGGGAAGCGCTGCAACATCTATTTCTCCTTTCAGTTTCAGGAGGGTTTCCAGTTGTTTGATGGTACTCCGGATTGCTTTTTGCTCATTTTTATACTGATCAATCTGCAGGGAATAATGTCTGTCATTTTGCTTTGAAAGCCATTCTGTATTCTCTCTGATCAGCTGAAAGGTATTATCAGTTTCCAGGCGTTGCTGGCTGAGTTGCTGCAGGGCTTTGAGATCAAAACTGGACTGCCAGTTACTATAGCTGGCCTTGTTGATTTCATCCCAGGGAAGGGCATCTTCATCATCTTTTTCCCTCACTTTCAAGTATTCGAGGTTATCAGGTAACACGATATCAGAACTCACCCCTTTCAATTGGGTAGAACCACCATTGATCCGGTAGAATTTCTGTAAAGTCAGTTTTACTGTACCCAGGTCAGAATTGGTCATGGAAAAACCGGTTTCAGTATCCAATCCAATATTTCTTTGTACTGTTCCTTTACCATAAGTTGAAGTACTTCCTACTACCACACCACGGCCATAATCCTGAATGGCAGCTGCAAAAATTTCAGAGGCAGAGGCGCTGAATTCATTTACCATTACAGCGAAAGGGCCTGTATATAATACATTGCGGTCCTTATCTTTTAAGACGGTGGGTTTATTATCCCTGTCTTTCACCTGTACAATCGGTCCATCCTCAATAAAGAGACCGGCCATCTGCACCACATCATATAAAGAACCACCACCGTTATTCCGGAGATCCAGTACAATGCCATCCACATTCTCTTCTTTCAGTTTTTGTACTTCTTTGGCCACATCTACAAAACTGCGATTACCGTTGGGACGATCGAAGTCTGCATAAAATTCAGGCAGGTAGATATAACCGATCCTGGAACCGCCTTCTTTTACAATCGCACTGCGGGCAAAGGTTTCATCCTGAACAATCTCATCCCGGATCAGTGAAATTATTTTCAAACTGCCATCCTGTTTTTTAACGGTCAGTTTTACTTCTGTTCCCTTCTTACCACGAATTACTTTTACAGCATCCGTTACTACATATCCGGTCAGGTCAACCGGCTCGTCATTTCCCTGCCCTACTTTCACAATAATATCCCCGGTCTGGAGCTCGCCTGATTTCCAGGCAGGACTTCCGGTGAGGATACTACTGACTTTAATATTGCCGTCATCATACTGAAGTGAAGCTCCGATTCCAAAAAAACGGCCGCTCATTTCTTCATCAAAATATCTTTTGTCAACCGGGGGGAAAAACTCACTGTGGGGATCCATGGTAGTGGTGATGGCATTCACATACATGCTGAATTTATCATCATCATTGAATTTATGCCGAAAGCGGTCGAATGTACGATCGGTCAGCCGCTTTACTTTTTCTCTGGCTTCTTTTTCCAGTTCCTCATCCGATTTTACTACAAATCCTTCCTTCCCTTTATTTTTTTCACGGGTATCAAGCAGATCAGTATAACGCTCCAACGCCAGGAATTTTATTTTTTTTCTCCAGCGATCTTTGCGTTCAGCTGCCGTGGCAGGTGTTTCCAGTTTATCACCGTCCAGTTCCACTTCTTCATTAACGGTAAAATCAAAGGGTGTTGCCAGGATCTCATTACAAATGGCTGCGGCTTCTTCTACCCTAGTATTAAAGGTTTTACCGGCCGCCATGAAAAATTCAACAGGGGCTCCTTTGATTTCATCATCCACCCGGATTTCATGCTTTTTCAGCAAATTGAAATCTGACTGGAGAAAAATGTTCTTTTCCGGATCGAGGTCTTTCAGGAATTTTTTGAAAACTTTTTTAGAAAAAGCATCATTAATGTCCTGGGGACTGTAATGTGCCTCCTGGAACATTTTGCCTACCAACCTTAAAATTTCTTCGTATTTGGAGGGGGGTGTGGTCGGGTGTGTGCCCCTTCCCATCGTTTTAAAGGCAAGGAAAGACCCTGCCACCAGCATCATAATGAGTATCGGAAGTCTTTTCATATTGAACAGGTATTTTAATGTGCCTGACATAATCCAAAAATAACGCAAAAACATTGTTTTTCTTGCCTTTATAAGCTTTTAACAACTGTTTTTGATGAATGGTTTAAAAGCTATCGGTGTCCTCCTTCCATTTATAAACCGGGTAGTAATCAGGCTTTTATTTTTTCTGAACAGTCCTTTTTCTTATTTTTGCAGCCCGCAATTGGAACCGGCTTTGTACGGCTGATTGTCAAATGGTGGTTATAGCTCAGTTGGTTAGAGCATCAGATTGTGGTTCTGAGGGTCGCCGGTTCGAGCCCGGTTAGCCACCCTTTCCTTGATCCCCGGTACATCGCCGGGGATTTAATTTATGTTTTCATCATGAATATCTGGGTCATCATCCTGGTTCCGCTTATTTCTGCCTTTATTGGCTGGATCACCAACTGGGTGGCTATCAAAATGCTTTTCCATCCCAGGGAACCCAGGAAATTTTTAGGCATCACCTTTCATGGCATTTTTCCCAAAAGGCAGCAGCAGTTTGCAGAAAAGCTGGGGAGAACGGTCAGTAATGAGTTTCTCTCCTATTCGGATATTGAACAAAAGATCAGCAACCCGGAAAATTTGAAGAAAATCATGCCGATGCTGGAAAGTCATATTGATCATTTCCTCCGGGTAAAACTCAGTGATGAAATGCCTGTGATCAGTATGTTTATTGGTGACAAGACCATCCAAAAAATGAAGTCGGCCTTCATGCAGGAAATAGAAACCCTGTTCCCGAAAGTGATGAAACAATATGCTGCCAACCTGAAAGATGAGCTCGATATTGAAAGTATTGTAACCGCTAAAGTTGCCGCTTTTTCATCCGACAAACTGGAAGAAATACTCTACCAGATCATGTCAAAAGAATTCAGATTTGTAGAAATCATCGGGGCCGTGATCGGCTTCCTGATCGGAGCCGTTCAGGTTCTCATTACCTGGCTGACCCGGTAATTATCAACAGCCCTGTATATCCTGAACAATCTCCTTTAAAAATTGTCTTTAACCTTTCATCAAGATGTCACCGTATTGTCAGCAAGTCAGGACCTCTTTACACGTCTAACCCTCGGTACATTTTTAAATCGCAATAATGAAAAATATTTTCTTCTTTTTCGCCTCATTACTAGTTAGTTATACAATTTCAGCCCAACCCGGTGGGGGTCGCCCAGGGGGTGGTCAGATGCCAAACGGGCGCTTTTATGGTAAAGTGGTAGAATCCAAGACAGGCAAACCCATTGAATATGCATCTGTACAGCTGGTGCAAAACAGGATGGATACAGTTACAAAAAAAAGAAAGGAAGTTGTCGTTGCCGGTATGCTTACCCGGGCCAATGGCGAGTTCAGTCTTGAAAATGTTCCTGCTTTCGGACAATCCAAGCTGCGTGTTTCAATAGTAGGATATAAATCATATGAACAAACAGTTTCTTTTGACCTTAAACCCGGTGGCGGTGCAGATATGATGAACGCACTGGATAAAGACCTGGGTAATGTGAAAGTTGAATTTGAAGAAAAAGTACTGGATAATGTAACCGTAACATCCAATTCAACCTCCGGGCTCCGTTTGGGTATCGACCGTAAAGTATTCGGGGTAGATAAAAACCTGGTCTCCGCCGGTGGTACGGCAGTAGATGTCATGAAAAACGTTCCTTCTGTAAGTGTGGATATTGATGGTAATGTAACGATGAGGAATAATAGTCCGCAGATTTTTGTGGATGGCCGGCCTACCACGATGACACTGGATCAGATTCCAGCAGATGTGATTGAAAGCGTGGAAATCATTACGAATCCCTCCGCCAAATTTGATGCTTCTGGAGGTACTTCGGGTATCATCAATGTAATCATGAAGAAAAATAAAAAAGTGGGATACAATGGAAGTATCCGTACCAATATTGATTCAAGGGGTCGTATTGGTTTGGGAGGTGATATTAATCTGCGTCAGGAAAAAGTGAATTTCTTCGTGAGTGGTAATTTCAATCAGCGTAAATCGATCAGTACCGGAAATACAGACCGTACCACTTTTGGGAACCCTAACAGCCAGCTGACCCAGGATGATAAAAGCATCATGAAAGGTACATTTGGTTTTGGACGTGCGGGATTTGACTATTTCATCAATAACCGAAATACTCTTTCCGTAACAGGCAATTTTGTAAAAGGGTCCATGAATCCCAATAACACCAGCACGATGCAGACTGATTTGCTGGGAACTCCAATGATCACTTCACTGGCAGAAAGGAATTCTGATTCAAAGAATAACTTCAGGAATGTGGGAACCATGATCGGTTACAAGCACAATTTCCCAAAAACCGGAAAAGAATTCACCGCAGATTTTACTTTTAACCAGAGCAGAAGTAATAGCAGTAATTTCATCACTACAGATTCCCTGGATTTCAACACAAAGAATATTGTAAAATCTTCCTCTCAGCGACAGGATGGATTAGGTGCCAATAAAAATTATATTTTCCAGGCCGATTATGTCAACCCCTTAACTGATAAATCCAAACTGGAAATGGGTGTGCGGGCCAGTATCCGTGAAGTGGATAACAAGAATGATTTCTTCCTCATCAGCAACGGATCTGCTATCTACAATCCTTTGCTTTCGGTGAACTACCAGAGTACGGATAAAGTATATGCCGCCTATACAACTTTCACCAGCCAGGTAAAGAATTTTGGTTACCAGTTAGGGCTTCGGGTAGAAAGCTCAGACTATCAGGGTATACTCCCTGACAAAAACCAGACCTTCAATATTAAATTCCCGGTCAGCTTTTTCCCCAGTGTGTTCCTTAGCGAAAAAATGAAGAATGACCAGGAATTGCAATTGAATTATACGCGAAAGATCAACCGTCCTAATTTCTTCCAGTTATATCCTTATACAGATTTCTCAGATTCACTGAATATCAGCAGGGGTAATCCCAATCTGCGACCAGAGTTCACTAATTCTGTGGAGCTTTCTTATCAAAAAGTCTTCAAGAAAAACAAGGATAATCTTCTGGCATCTATTTATTATAAAAATACCAATGACCTGATCGCACGTTATCAGGTCCAGGAAACAACTCCTGATACCATTTTGGTGAATACATATATCAATGCCAATTCCAGTTATGTAACAGGTTTTGAACTGACACAAAAAACCAAGATGAATAAATGGTGGGAAATGACGGTGAACATGAACCTTTTCTCCTCCAAAATCAATACAGGTATCGCCGGTCAGCCTGACCAGGCAGCGCTGGTTAGCTGGTTTGGTAAACTGAATAACACTTTCAAGTTATTCAAGAATTTCAGCATGCAGCTTTCCGGTGAATACCAGTCCAAGACCATTCTTCCTCCCGGAGGAAGTGGTGGAAACAGTGGTGGCGGTGGTCGTGGTGGCGGAATGTTCGGCGGCGGCGGTGGTGGTATGTTTGGACAGGCTACCTCGTCTCAGGGCTACCAGCGTGCCAATTATTTTGTGGATGCCGGTTTCCGTTATGAGTTCCTGAAAAACAAGCAGGCATCTTTTTCACTGAATATTAATGATATTTTCAGAACCAGACGTTCAGATATCCATTCAGAATCTCCTTTCTTTGTTCAGGATGTATTCCGCAGAAGGGATCCCCAGATTTTGCGTCTTAATTTTAACTGGCGTTTTGGTAAATTCGACCCGAATCTTTTCAAACGGAAGAACAATAAAAACCCGGACAACGGACAGGGAGATATGATGAATATGTAATCACTACCTTTTTGATATAAAGCCCCGCCATCTGCGGGGCTTTTTCTTTGCTTTTCTACCATGCCATTCACAACGTATATTTGACACTATGAGCAGGTTGAAATTTGCCATATTGGGTTGTGGGAAAATTGCTCCCCGGCATGCCACTGAAATAAAAAAGCATGGTGAACTGATTGCCGTCTGTGATATAATTCCTGAAAAAGCGGATCAGTTGGCTAAGGAGTTTGGGGCTAAGGCTTTTTATCACCCGGATGAACTCTATAAGAACAGCAGTGCCATCGATGTGGTAGCCGTTTGTACACCCAATGGCTTGCATACCGAACATTCCATTACCGCCCTTTTATATGGCGCCCATGTACTTTGTGAGAAGCCACTTAGTATCAGTGCCACTGATGGCCGAAGAATGATTGAGGTAGCCGAAAAGACCGGTAAAAAACTTTTTGTGGTCAAATCAACCCGTTATAACCCGGCTATTGCAGCCCTTAAAATGGCCCTTGATGAAAAAAAAATGGGGCAGTTATACAGTTTTCAGCTCAATTGTTTCTGGAACCGGCCTCCTGCCTATTATGCAGGGAGCTGGAGAGGGACAGAACTGGATGGAGGAACACTCTTTACTCAGTTTAGTCATTATATAGACGCCCTGCTCTGGTTGCTGGGAGATATCAGTCAGGTGAGCGGTTTCAGAAAGAACCTGGCACACCATGATAGTATTTTATCAGAAGATACCGGTATAGTTGCACTCGAAATGCAATCTGGACTGATCGGGGGATTAAACTGGTCAGTCAATACCTACCGGGAAAATATGGAAGTCAGTCTGACCCTGATCGCCGAAAAAGCAACCATCGAACTGGGTGGTGGCTATATGAATGAATTGAAATACCAGGCATCCGGTGATTTATTATTGGATACTCCGGTGGAAGGGGCCGCCAATGATTATGGTTTTTATAAAGGATCCATGAGCAACCACGATCAGGTATATGAAAACCTGCTGAAGGCACTGGCCAATGAACAGCACCCTTTTATCTCTGCCGGAGATGGTTTAAAAACGGTGGAAGCCATCGAAAGAATCTACAATTCCGTTTCTTTGTCCTGAATCATCCCGATGGGCAAACGCATTTATTTTACAGTAACCAACGACCTCAGCTATGATCAGCGCATGCAGCGGATCTGCGGCAGTTTGGCGGCCCATGGTTATGATGTAAAACTTGTGGGAAGAAGACTGGAAAAATCAACGCCACTCCCACCCCGTTCCTTTCAGCAAAAAAGAATACGCTGCTGGTTCAATAAGGGAAAGATATTTTATGCTGAGTATAATATCCGTTTGTTTTTTTACCTGCTCTTTAAAAGAATGGATGCCGTATGTGCGATAGACCTTGATACTATCCTGCCCTGCCTTTATGTATCCCGGCTTAAAAAAATAAAAAGGATATATGATGCCCATGAATTGTTTACCGGTTTAAAGGAAGTGGTGTCCAGACCCGCTGTACTGAAATGGTGGACCCGGATTGAAAAGAAAGCGGTACCCGCATTCAAATGGGGGTATACCGTCAGTGAGAGCATTGCAGCCGAATTTAAGAATCGCTACGGGGTCAGTTATGCCACTATCCGGAATATGCCGGTAATGGAGGCAATAACGACTACACAGCGCAATGAGAAATTCATTTTGTACCAGGGTGCGGTGAATGAAGCCCGGGGCTTCGAGAACCTGATTCCGGCCATGCAATGGGTGAATGCCAAGCTGGTGATTTGCGGAGATGGAAACTATATGAACCAGTTAAAGGAACTGATCCGCCAGCATGGATTAAATGAAAAGATTGAACTCAAGGGCATGCTGAGTCCGGAGGCTTTGCGGCAGTTTTCCCCTTCTGCTTATATAGCAGTAGCCGTTCCTGAAAATACGGGTATGAACCAGTGGCTGGCCCTGCCCAATAAATTCTTTGATTATATTCATGCCGGGCTCCCACAGGTAACCGTCAACTACCCGGAATACAGGCAATTAAACAGTTTATTTGAAGTGGCCTTGCTGCTGGACGATCTTTCTCCCCAGTCTGTAGCCCGGGCATTGAACAATTTACTGGCTGACACTGTTCTTTACGGGAAGCTCAGGGCAAACTGCCTCCGGGCCCGTGAGGTGTTGAATTGGCAGGAGGAGGAAAAAAAGCTGCTTTCTTATTATCAAACAGTATTTGCGTCTTGAATCAACACCTGCATATAGTGTGTCTGGATGTTCCATGGCCGGCCGATTATGGGGGTGCCATTGATATGCTGAATCGTATCCGGATGTTCAAAAAAGCGGGCGTGGCCATTCACCTGCATTATTTTAGTTATAATGAAAGGGGAACCCCCAATGAATTGAATCAGTTCTGTGAACAGATTCATGTGTATGAAAGAAAAACCGGGCGTAGCGGTGTTTCAGCAAGGCTGCCTTATATCGTTGCTTCGCGCATTAATGAGGAACTGGTAGCGAATCTTAACCGCGATAAATATCCTGTGTTGCTGGAAGGACTGCATTGCACCGGTATTCTTTCCCAACTGGATTTGCAGGACCGAAAAGTAGTCGTGCGTATGCACAATGATGAAGCGGCTTATTACCGTGAACTGGCGAGGGCTGAACCCTCACTCTGGAAAAAGATATTCTTCAGAAGAGAAAGCAGACTGATCAGACGTTATACGCGGCAACTTCCCGATGACTGTACCTATGCCTGCATAACCCCTGCTGATGTAAAGGAACTGGGCAGGGATGGTCATTTACATCAGATCAGCTATCTGCCTGCTTTTCCTTCCTGGCAAAAAGTATCCGGAGATGAAGGGGCTGGCAGTTTATGTCTTTATCATGGTAATTTATCGGTACCGGAAAATGAAGAAGCCGCACTCTGGTTATTGCGGAATGTATTTAATAAAGTAAAAAAGCCATTTGTCATTGCCGGGAAGAAGCCTTCTAAAAGACTGGAAAAAATGGCGCATTTCTACCAGCATACCTGTCTGGTGGCTGATCCTTCCGATCATGAATTAAACGACCTGATTCGCAAAGCACATATTAATGTGCTGCCCTGTTTTAACCAGCATATGACCGGCATGCGCCTGAAATTGCTCCATGTATTATACGAGGGCAGGCATTGCCTGGTGAATGAACCCATGGTGAGGGAAACCGGGCTGGCCGGAGCCTGTCATGTGGCTTCCTCTGCCGAAGCCTTTGCTTCTGTTATTATGCAATTATACCACCAGCCATTTACACCGGAAGAAATCAGGCTGAGACAGCAATTATTGGGAGATACTTATAATAATGAGCGGAACCTGCAGCAGCTTATTCAATACTTATGGTAGCATTATCGAGCACCTGTCCCCTTTCCGTACGGATCGTACGTGCCGGAAACTTGTTCACAACAATATAGTCGTGTGTAGCCATAACCACCGTAGTGTTATAATCCTTTGCAATCTGGATAAGCAGGCTCATGATCTCGTCTGAAGTCTCCGGATCAAGATTACCGGTAGGCTCATCGGCCAGGATCAGTTTGGGAGAATTCAACAGCGCACGGGCAATATCCACCCTTTGCTGTTCACCGCCGCTCAGCTCAAATGGCATTTTAAACCCCTTGGCTTTTAAGCCCATTTTATCCAGCACATCTGCAATTTTTTCATCCATCAGTTTTACATCGGTCCAGCCGGTTGCCCTGAGCACAAACTTCAGGTTATCATTTACATTCCGGTCGGTCAGCAATTGAAACTCCTGAAAAACCACACCCAGATTTCTGCGTAGAAAGGGCACTTTTTTCCAATCAAGCCCCCGGAGCGCAAATCCGGCTACGGTTCCTTCCCCTTCTCTCAGTTCCAATTCTCCATAAAGTGTTTTCAGTAAACTTGATTTACCCGTACCGGTTTTACCAACCAGGTATACAAACTCTCCTTTATTCACCACCAGGTTAACATTCTGTAACACAAGGTTATTGCCCTGGTAAATATTTGCATTTTTCAGCTCAATAATCGGCTCGGCCATTTCAATGGGTTTTGTCCGGATGACTTCCGGAATTGCAAATTAAAGAAAACTAAGGGGGAAAAGACAGAAAAAAGACAGTTTAACTATACAGTAAATCCATTTTCCCTGATTGACGTATGGTCAGTTCTTTTTTATCAGCCGCTTCCACCCTGCCAATGATTTGCGCTTCTACTCCAAACTGACGGGCAACGCTGATTAACTGATCTGCATTTTTTTCGTCGGTATACATTTCCAACCGGGTTCCCATATTAAACACCTGGAACATTTCCCTGTCATCTGCTCCACTGGCTTTCTGAAGAATATTGAAAATTACCGGTGGTTCAAATAACTTGTCTTTGATGATCCTGACATTCTCCGGAACATATTTCAGGCACTTGGTTTGTCCACCACCGGAACAATGAATCAGTCCGTGTATCGCATCAAAATGACTGGTCAGTATTTCTTTCATTACCGGTGCAAAACTGCGGGTCGGACTCAATAACAATTTACCAACAGACCGCATGGTTCCTGCATCATTGATTTCATCTGTCAGCTGGTGCGGACCAATATAAACCACTTCTTCCTGCAGGGAATTGTCAAATGATTCAGGATAACGGGCTGCATAGGTCTTATGCAGGGCATCATGCCGGGCAGAAGTGAGTCCGTTACTGGCTATTCCACTATTGTATTCGGTTTCGTAAGCGGCTTGTCCAAATCCGGCCAAACCTACAATCAGATCACCCGGCTGGATTTTTTCATTGGTGATCAGTTGTTTTTTAGGCCAGCGTGAAGTCATGGTACCGTTCACAGCGATAGTGCGTACCACATCTCCCACATCAGCCGTTTCTCCACCCATATAGGTAATATGTACACCAAAACTCCGCATCCGGTCAAAAAATGCCTGACTGCCTTCGATGATGGTCTGTAACACTTCTCCGGGAATCAGGTTTTTGTTGCGGTCAATTGTAGAAGAAAAAAGCAGGCGGTCATGAATCCCTACACAAAGGAGGTCATCCAGATTCATCACAATCGCATCTTCGGCAATCCCTTTCCAGACTGAAAGATCCCCGGTTTCCTTCCAATAGAGGTAGGCCAGGATACTCTTGGTTCCGGCCCCATCGGCATGCATCAGGTTCACCCAATCTGCATCTCCGCATAAATAGTCGGGGTAAATCTTACAAAAGGCATTGGGATAAAGACCCTGATCAAGGCCTTTGGTGGCTGCATGCACTTCTTCTTTTTGCGCTGAAACGCCTCTTTGACTGTACAGGCTCATAATGGCAGCAAATCTACTGTTCAATTTTCAATGACCGTTATCCCCGCCTGCCTTAATTAAAAAAATATTCCTTTCCGTAGGGCAGGAATTATCAATTAGTTTTGCCAGCCAAATCATGAAAGTCCACTACGATATCGACCAACTGCCTGTCTTTACCAATGCCGTCATCACCATCGGTACCTATGATGGCGTACACCTGGGTCACAGGCAGGTGATCAACCGGCTCAAAACAGAAGCAGCAGCGGTGGGCGGTGAAACAGTGATCATCACTTTTCATCCGCATCCCCGTAAAATTGTCTCTTCAGCCATCCTCGGCATCCGGCTGATCAATACCCTGGAGGAAAAAATAAGCCTGCTGGAAGGCCTTGGTATTGACCACCTGGTGGTGGTGCCCTTTACCGATGCCTTTGCTAATCAACCGGCAGAAGAATACCTGTCCTCCTTCCTGATAGGTAAATTCCGGCCGCATACCATCATCATCGGATATGATCACCGTTTTGGTCGTGACCGGCTGGGTGATTACCGCTTACTGGAAAAAAATGCAGACCGTTTTGGGTATCAGCTGAAAGAAATCCCCAAACATGTGCTGGACAATATTTCCATCAGCTCTACCAATATCCGGGAAGCTATTCTGCATAGTGATACCGGTACTGCAGCCAAATTACTGGGCTATGATTTCTTTTTCTCCGGAGAAGTGGTACATGGCGATAAACTGGGCCGGAAACTGGGATACCCCACGGCCAATCTCAAAGTGCAGAATGAGGAAAAACTGGTACCAGGCAATGGAATCTATGCGGTTTATGCTAAACTTATAAAGGACAAAACCGAGCCTGTAAATACAGGCCAAACTTACGGAATCTCAATACCCAATATCCAATACCCCCTCCTTCACCAAGGCTACGATGGGCAAGCAATACCCGATAAGCATTACAAAGGCATGATGAGCATTGGATTTCGCCCGACGGTGGATGGCAGAAAAAGGGTGATTGAAGTAAATATTTTCGACTTTGACCAGGAAATCTATGGCCAGATCCTGCAGGTGACCGTTAAAAAATACCTGCGGGAAGAAATTAAATTCGATGGACTGGAAGCGCTGGTTAAACAAATTGACCAGGATAAGGTGAATAGTTTGAAAGTGTTATAAAGAGAGTTATTAGTTATTAGGTATTGGATATTAGGTATTACAATGAGGCCTATCTCAAAGAGATAGGCCTCATTGTATGTACTGACTAAAGACTATCGACTTCTGACTATCGACTTTCTGCTAGTATTTGATCTTGAACTCAAACTTCTCGGGGTGTTCAAAGAAATCATCGAGTTCAACTTTCACCGTTACTTTTTTCTTATCGTCTGACAGTTGCGCATTTTGACCTTCTACTTTTTCCGCAGGACGGGGAAGATTAAAAATATAAGTGGCCCCGACAGGGATCCCCATACCGGCTGCTTCTTTGAGTCCGTTTAAAAATTCATCAGATGCAACCGACGCATATTTTTCCTTGTTCAGTTTCTTTTTCAGTTCTCCTTTGGAAATTTCCAGAACGAAATAATCATCAAAAGAAGAGAATGCAGGCATTTGTCCACCAAGTCCTCCCATGGGAGAATCGCCCATCTGATCTTTCATAGCGAGTGAAAGCATTTTACCAGTGAGCTGGTTAAAACGTTGCAGTTCTTCCGCATTACTGAAAGGAAAATTCAGTTTTGTTTTGAACTCCTCATTCTTGAGATTGAACTTCATATTCATACTTCCCTTTTTCAACAGGGCTTTATCATCCGCTGACATATCAGGGATACTGTCCGCATTGGCACCGAAATAAATCGTGGTGTCCATGGCTTTATCTCCTGCATTTTCCAGTTCAGCGCCCCCTCCCATTTGTTTGGCCATGCCGAGCAGTAAACCCATATCACTGGTAGTACTCAGAGTACCACTGCCATTTTCCTGTAAGGTTACTTCCTGTGTGGTTTCCAGGCAGCCGGTCAGTATGACCGACCCTGTTAAAAGACTCAACAATAGTTTTTTCATATTCATTTTTCTTATTAGCCGGATGTATTTTCCGGTTCTTTCGTTGCGCAAAGAAACAGTATTTAGTGTAACTGTTTTGTGAATATTCAGGAAAGCATTTTAACCACCATTTCTTTCATCAGCGAGGAATCTTCTGTGGAAGAACTACCCACTCCGATACTTTTTAGATTATACTGGTGGAGCAGTAACAGGGCTTTTTCCACCCCGGGATAAGCATATACCCGGGCGGCCTGGAGGTAGTCTTTTATAAAATAGGGATTGACACCAATAGAGGTGGCCACGGTTCTTTCATCCTGTGTGCCTGCCCCAAAAACCATGAATACTTTACTGAAGAAATTATAGAGGGAAGGCAGGATCATCTGCACCGGACCCGCCTTGGGATTGGCTTCAAAATACTGGATGATCTGAATGCATTTGGGAAGATCTTTTGTGGCCAGGGCAGATTGCAGTTCAAAAACATTATAGTCTTTACTGACACCAATATATTCCTCAATATCTTCTTCTGTGATGGATTTTCTTTTTCCCAGGTTCAGGGAGAGTTTTTCAATCTCATTCTCAATCCGGGTCAGGTCATTACCAATATGATCCACCACCAGGCTCAATGCCCTCGGAGTGATGGTTAGCCCCCTGCCATGTATCATCTGCTGGGTCCATTCGGGGAGTTCCCGGTCATACATTTTTTTGGTAGTGACCAGTACACCGTTATCTTTTACCAGTTTGGTGAACTTTTTACGGGCATCCAGCTTTTTATCCTTGTACGATACGACCAGAACGGTGGATGAAAGCGGGTTGTCAATATAAGCTTCCAGTTTCTCCACATCCCGCATCTGCTGGGCTTCTTTGAGCAGGATAACCTGTCTTTCTGCAAACATGGGATAACGTCTGCAGGCATTGATCACATCGGCCCAATTCGCATCCTTTCCATAAAAAACGGTGAGATTAAATGAGGCTTCCGATTCTGGAAGAATATGATTTTCTGCATATGTCACCGCTTTGTCAATAAAATACTCCTCATCGCCTTCAAACCAGTAAACCGGCTTGAACAATTTCTTTTTCCAATCTGCGATGATCTTTTCCACACTCATAAGCCGCTAAGATACAAGGTTTCAGCATCCGTTTCGGCCACTACCAACAGGCGTGAATAAATAGAAAGCGTTATTCTGGCACGGTTTTCGAAATTTTACTGCCCGGAAAGGTTAGACAAAGCATTTTTTAACAGTATATATAAGCAATACCCCTTAGACCCGGTCTACCTTTGCAAATTATTTATACGTAAACAACAAATTCGACGTTCTAATAACTTAAAATTTCATTGTATGACGAACACCAATTATCCTTCAGCAACAACACCTGTAACCCCGCAAACACCTAAAGGAAGAGGCAGCAAGAATATCGTTATTGGTATACTGGCAGCCGGTCTGCTTGGAACATGGGGTTACCTGCTGTACGACAAGAATAAAGCAGGGGAAAAGATGACCCAGCAACAAACGCAGATCAATACGCTTGATTCTGCCAAAACTTCCATCCAACTGGAATTTGACAATGCCCTGGCCCGTTTGGACTCCGTAACCGGTTCTAATAATAACCTGCAGGGACAACTGGCAGACAGACAAAAGGACATTGACTCAAAAAAGGCAGAGATCCGCAAAATCCTGAATGATAAGAAAGCCACCGATGGTCAGCTGGCCAAAGCCAGGCAGATGGTCGCCGAACTGAATGATAAAATCAATGGCCTGGAAGCTGAAGTAGCCCGACTCACAGGTGAAAATCAGGAACTGACAGCAGCTAATTCCACATTGAAAGAAGAAAAAACTGTATTGGAACAAAACCTGGTGACCACCAATACCGAGAAAGAAGAGTTATCCAAGACGGTTGATGTTGGATCAACTTTTTCAGCCTCCAATATCAAAGTGATCCCGGTTGATGAAAAGAAAAGTGGTAAAGAAAAGAATACTGCTACGGCTAAACGTGTTGACAAACTGCTCGTATCATTTGATGTAGAGAACAGGATTGCCAAATCAGGCCCTGCAGATATGTACCTGATCGTAACAGCTCCTGATGGCAAAGTGATCAGTGATGCTTCCATGGGTTCCAGTACCCTGAATACCCGTATTGATGGCGATAAAACTTTTACAACAAAAGTATCAGTAGATTATACCCAGGGGCAGCGCAAAACAATTCAGTATCCGATCCGCAACGGTGATTTTAGCACCGGTGATTACCGGATTGAAATATATCATAATGGCTTCAAAATCGGTGAAGGTGTAAGAAGCCTTAAAAAAGGTGGTTTATTCGGTTAAAGCAGTGAACTCCTGCTTCGGCCGCTCCTATGGAGCGGCCTTTTTTTTGAATGATACTCCCAAATAAACACATCTTATGCACATATTGACTTTAGGGCGGTAGGGTCTATCTGAACAGGCAGGTATTACAGTAATTTTACAGGATAAACTTACTAACCTATGTTGTGTGTACGATCCAGGCAGGTCATGCTGTCTGTACTCTTGCTGTGTACCGGTATAACCCTGTCGGCGCAAAACGCTTTGAAAACCAAATTCAGCAGCACGACGACTTATACCGGAATTGAAGTTGGCTCCAAAGGAGTCAAAATGAGTGTGATTGAAATGGGTAAGAACGCCAAGAGTACCGGTGCCTTCCATATTTTAAAAGATACCTCTGTCAATACTGATTTCATTTCTTTTACTGACCCGAGTTTTGAAGCCACTCTGGAAGGCATCACGGCTTTATACAATAAGGCCCTGAATGAATACCGGATCCCTTCCAAACGAATCTTTACTGTTATCAGCAGCGGTGTTAAAATGCAGGCTGAGAAAGACAAAAAGACTGAATGGATCAACCGCCTGATCAGTTCCTTCCGCCAAAAAACCGGAGAACCTGGCCGTCAGGTAGAAGTAGTGGATGTGGAAAAGGAAGCCCGGCTTTCCCATCTTGGAATCATTCCTGAGTCCAGACGTTATAATACATTTCTGATTGATATCGGAAGCGGAAATACCAAGGGCGGGTTTTTCCCCAATGGAAATAAACAGGAGTTCCGTTTATTTCAACTGAACTGGGGAACCAAGAGTACCGCAAATGCAGCTGAAAAAAGACTGGAAACCGATCAAAGCCTGAACAATTTTAACCGTCAGTTACAAAGAGTACTGGCAGGGGCTGAAAACAGTGAAATCATCTATTCCGTCAATGCCAGCGGTGCCTTTCCTCTTTCAGACAATATCGCTGTTAGTGGTGGTATTGCCTGGGCGGTGGCCACTTTAAGTCATCCGGAATTGACCGACCAGCCCATTGTATCTGTCAGTTTTGATGAACTGAAAAAATTCTGTGAGAAAATATATACTGATTACAATGCCTACTCACCTACTAACCTTGGCAAAAATCTGAAGCCGGGTGCTGAAAAAGATGCTGCGGTCAGGGAAATGGAAAGAGTGCATAAGGTATTTGATCAGCGTGCGCTCATGGCCGGAGCAGGACTCCTCCTTAAAATCATGCGTCAGTTTGAATCATCCTTCGATACAAAAACTTTTTACCTGATCAAAAACGGGCAGGTAGGATGGGTTTCTGCCTATGTGGATGATGTACTGGAGGATTAAGAGCCCTGACAGGGTTTTCCACATTGTGAACTCTTTTTTAACCGCATCCATCCGGTAATGCTTAGTTTGATACTGTGAAAGATATCCGTTCATCCCTCCTGGCTATGTTATCTGTCGGGCTTGTTGGTACCTGGGTGTACCACCTGGCCGATAAATCACGCTACAGCAAACAGCGAAAGGAAATCTATATCAAAGATTCTATTGCCGTTGCACAGGGTGTGCAGGACTCCCTTCACAAAATATATTCCCTTACAATCCGTGACCTTGGGGTACAGCTGGATTCCAGCAAGAATACGGAAGGCATGCTGCAGCAGGAACTCAATGCCAAGCTGTCTGAGATCTACCGGCTTCGCGGAGAAATATCCACGATTCTTAAAAAAACAGATGTAAAAAAATCAGACCTGGATCTGGCCAGGAAAAAAACAATAGAACTACAGCTTCTGGTGAATGAGCTGCAAAGCCGCAACAGCACAATTGAAGAAGAAAAAGCACAGATTGCCTCAGTCCTGGATAAAGTAAACGTACAGGTAAAAGACCTTGAAAACACCAATCAGCAATTAGATCAGCAAAACAGAAACCTGACCGAAAAAATGACCCAGGCATCTGCCTTTATTGCTTCAGAGGTCAGTCTCTCCCCGGTAATGGTAAAAAATGACAAGGAACAGGAAACCAGTCTGGCCAATAAAACCTCCAAACTGATCGTATCATTTTCCGTTCAGAATAATATTGCGGAATACGCCAATACTGATGTATTTGTAGTGATCACACAGCCGGATGGCACTTTACTGACTAATGATGCCTGGGAGTCTGCCAGTACCATTGATACCAGAACAGATGGGAAAAAACGATATACCCGCAAAATCCGCTTTGAATACAGTAAGGGAGAATCCAAAAAACTCAATTTCTCCATCAATGCTGATGAGTACCAGAAAGGCATCTATCACCTGCAATTGTACCACAATGGCTATCTGATCGGGCAAAGCCAGAAAATACTGGGCTGACCCACCCTTTTGTTAAAAAAATCCAAATACATGAACGGGTTTATTTCATTACGAAATTACTCGTATATTCGGACATAAATTCAGCATTATGTCTGCACCCCGTTTGATCAAGCCTACTGAAAGCGAGCTTGAGATTTTACAAATTCTATGGACAAAAGGACTGGCCACGGTAAGGGAGGTTCATGAAGAACTGGCCCAAACCAAGGATGTTGGTTACACTACTACCCTCAAATTGATGCAAATCATGAATGAAAAAGGGATTGTAAAACGCGACGATTCCATGCGCACCCATGTGTACCAGTCTGCCGTAAACAAAGAAAAAACACAGAAGCACCTTTTATCAAGAATGATTGATAACCTCTTTGGCGGCTCTCCCACTCAACTGGTTATCCAGGCCCTGGGTGATGAGAAACATAAAGCAAGCCCGGAAGAACTGGAAAAAATCCAGGCATTACTTGACAGTCTTAAAAAATAAAGCCGATGAACCAGGCCAACTTCCTGCAATCCCTTGGATGGGCAATCATTAATAGTCTATGGCAGCTGGCCCTTTTGTGGCTGGTCTACCAGCTGATTACATCCCTTTTTAGTAAATGGTGTGCCGCCTCCCGTAGCAGGCTGGCAGCAGTACTATTGATTTCCGGTTTTGGCTGGTTTATTTATACATTTTTCACCACGCTGGGGAATGAAGACAGCGTGATTACTTATTTCAGTTTTTCTGCAGCAGAAAGTCTCGCCGTGAATGATTGGCTGGGCCGGATACTGCCTGCTGCTTCCGTTATATACCTGCTTTTGCTTTGTGTACCGCTTTTTCGTTTTATCAGGAATTACCGGTATGTACAGGTTATCCGTCAATATGGGCTTTCAAGACCTGCAGCAGACTGGCGTCTTTTTGTAAACAGAATTGCGGGGCAGATGGGGATCAAAAAACCAGTGCAAATCTGGCTTTCTGAATGGGTGACTTCACCTGTAACCATTGGCTTTCTGAAGCCTGTCATCCTGGTGCCAATGGCCGTGATCAATCAGCTCAGTACCCGGCAGATGGAGGCCGTTTTACTACATGAGCTGGCACATATCCGCCGACATGATTATTTACTCAACCTGGTTATTAATATCATTCGGACCATCCTTTATTTTAATCCTTTTGCCAGAGCATTTGTTGGCATTATAGAATCAGAAAGAGAAAAAAATTGTGATGAACTTGTTCTTCAGTTTCAATATGGCGGATATGATTATGCTTCTGCCCTGCTGTCGCTGGAAAAACTGAGTCATACGCGACAGTTTCTTGTACTCGGTGCTGGTGGTAACAGCCCCGAACTGCTGGGTCGTATCGAAACGATCCTGGGTGTTCAACCCAAAAAGCAGGTTTCATTCCGGCAATTTACAAGGACCCTGACGGCAGTATTTTATATTTTATTACTGCAGACCATCTTCCTGCTGGGAAGAACGGTTACGATGAAGGGTAATAACAACCAAAGTGGCATCATCGCATCAACCATTCCAGGCATCCGCTCTGCACTACCTGCAGGAACTGAAAAGCATCTTTTCGAAACTGAAAATATGCAAAAAGAATTGGATGCCGCAGTGGCAGCAGCTGATAGTAAGGATCTCTTTGCTTTACCGGCGATGGGAGCCATTACCGGAAACCCCGGACTGATGAATGTGAGTTATGAACCAGTTACAGACCAGGCTGATATTGTATCGGCCATTGATATTCCCGAAAAAGAAATAGTGCAGGAGGCCGTAGCTTCTTCCCGTAAACTACTGGAAAGTTCACAATGGAGCAGCATTGAAAAAAGCCTCGCGGATGTTTTTTCCGAGAAGGAAAAAGCTGCGCTGAAAGAAGCCTACCGGAAAGAAATGAGCAAGTTTGACTGGAAACAATGGGAAAATAAACTGATGCTGGCTTATGACCAGGTAAACTGGGAAAAAGTTAACAGACAACTCTCAGAATCACTTTATAATCTTCGGACCGACAGTCTTGTCAGAGTCTATACTGATGCCATGGTGAATCTTTCCAGGGCGCAAAAGGAACTGGTTACTCATTCTGTGAGTGCAGGAATGGCTGCAGCAGATTCAGAAATAGCTGTTCGTACATTGGCTGAAAAGCAACGCGAGTTACAAAAAGAATTGAACCGCTTAAAAGGAATCCGGAGCAAAAAGATTGTTCAGCTCTGAGTGGATGATTATTTAATAGCAGCGAGGACAGGCTTCACTGTACTTATTCCCCAGCAGGAATCCAAACACTACTTCATGTGTTCCGTTATTATAAGGACTGAGTATATTCCTTTTATCTGACCGGTCGTAGGAATAACTTACATTAAATGTATTGCTCACACTCAGACCAAGCATTCCGGCGTATCCATCCTGGTAACGGTAACTTCCTCCCAGCCATAACAAATCCTGGTATTGTAATTTGAGATTCAGTTCAGGCTGGAACTGACGGATTGAACTTCCCTTGATATACTTGACCATGATTGAAGGAATGGCATTGATATCATCAGTTAGCAGGAAGCGGTACCCGGCAGTCAGAAAAAGATGCGGGATAAAACGGCTCTTGGTTAATATCGCGGTATTATTATCTACAAAATCGTAGGTCTGTGGAATCACCTGCTGGATAGCAAAGCCTGCAAAATAATCCCTTGAATAAAGCCAGAGACCGGCTGACATGGTCGGGCGGATTTTACGCAGGGCCTGTGTGATTCCTGAGGCTGTAGCCGGATCAACATCATTCCCAGTTCCGTTTCCGTCAAAGTCATGCATACTGCGGTCCAGACTTACCGTGGTGATCCCAGCTGAAAATCCACCGGATAAATTAGTCGTGGGATTAAGTCCCAGGTGATAGGCATAGGAAGCCGTAGCACTGAAAAAATTGAAACTGCCGGTACGGTCATTCATGATCGTCATGCCAATTCCATGGTGTGGTTCTGCAGCCGTATAATTTTCCCAGTAATATTGACCGCGCGGGTTCTGTCCGGGAATGCGGAATGATGTGGAGGATGTTCTGTAATCCTTTTTACCAATTGGTCCATGGATAGTCAGGTAGCTGGTCATGGGTGCTCCCTTGATACCTACCCACTGATCCCTGACCGACATTTTAAGATCGGTGTAATTATCTATTCCCGTAATGGCAGGATTGATGACAAATGGGTTCACCACATACTGCGTATAATGTGGTTTCTGCTGAGCATATAATTGCGCAGCTAAACCCATCATGACTATCCCTGTTATAAAAAACCGCTTCATAGTTTACCTGATTATATCCACATAACCTGTCAACGGGGGTCTTCCGTTTTTCGGATCAATTACATAATAATAAGTTCCAACCGGGGCATCTGCGCCATTTACTTTACCATCCCATGGGGTTGGATAACCGATTGATTTAAATACCAGCTGTCCGTACCTGTTCACAATATTCACGGAGCATCCCGGGTAGGTGTCGAGGTATTTAATCACCCATTGGTCATTTACTCCATCTCCATTCGGACTGAAAATATTCGGCACATCGGGTTTCTTCAATACTTTGACAAACATGGTGTCGCTGTTGCTGCATCCTTTGCTGGTGGTTACAACCAGCGTGAAATAAGTATCATCCGGAGGACGAGCCAGGGGTCTTTCCAGTGTCGGGTTGTTCAGGTAGGCTGCAGGTGTCCAGCTATAGGTAACAGGATCTCTGGAAGTAATAATAGGCGTTAATTCAACTGCTCCCCCCTCTAACATTAATTTGCGCGGACCAGCATCAACTACCGGGTATGGGTTTACTGAAACAAGTGTGGTAGCCACACTACTCCGGCATCCAAAACTATTCACGATATAATGAGTGACAGGATAATTATTGACCCCGGAATACAAATAAGTAAAGGAGGAAGTATTGCGTGTATTACCATCAGCCATATCCCAGAACCATTGTGTGGTGCTGCCATCAGCAGGGTCACTGGTACTGCGGAAGCTGAACGTACCACCGATACACACATCGGTCTTATCAACCGTAAATGATCCCCGTGGTTCCGGATGGATTGAATTGACCACAATAATGGTATCGTGCGGGCAACCGCTATTGGCAATCACCTGCAGGTTCACATTAAAGGGGCCTACACTATTATAAATATGTGATGGATCTTTTACTGTTGCTGAATTATTCACCCCGCTTGGCGGATCACCAAAATCCCAAACATAAGAGAATCCGCTTTCTGAACCATCCGGGATGGTAGACAGGTTCCTGAAGGCAATCGTGGCAGCAGGTAAACAAACAGAGGATGGGAAATCAAACCGGGGCCTTGCGATCGGGTTCACCAGTACCTGTTCTGTGCTAACCGTACTTCTGCAACCATTGCTGGTGAGTACTGAAAGGGTTACTGTATAATTTCCCCAGCTGGTAAATAAATGGGAAGGTGAACTATTCGTAGAAGTATTGGCAACGCCGCTGGCGATATCCCCAAAATTCCAGGTCCAACCCGTGATACTGCCATTTCCGGCAGGAATACTGGAATTGTTACTGTTGAAACTAACCGGGCTTCTTTCGCAAACAAGTGGTTGTACCCCGATTCGGGCAGAGGCTGTATCCCATACAGTAATCAGGTTGCTGGCGGTATCAATACAACCAGCTGCTGAAGAAGTATAAGTATACAATATGCGGTGTGTTCCAATGCCGGCAACAGCTGGTGAGAAGATACCACCGGGTGAAACTCCGGGTCCGGTGAAAATACCAGTTCCGATGACTCCCCCTGTTTCCCTGGCCACAGCCGGAGGAATTTGATAAGGCGGAGCATCATAACAGATGGAAGGTATCGGATTGAATAATACATCAGGCGCTGCATTGACGGTAACAGGAATATCCCGGATTGAAAAACAAATGGTACCTGAATAAGCTACAAGCCTGATCGTATACGTTTGGGTGGTCGTTAATGTCGGATACTTGTGTTTATAAACTCCATTAAATAAAGGCACGTTGACTATATCAAAAGTAGCGGGTGCGCCTAATAAGTCCCAGTAAATTTCAAGTTTCGTTACACTTCCCTGACTGATTGTTGACAGGTTAACCAGGCTTACAGAGTCATTGGCACAAAGTGTTGCAAGGTTATTGACTCTAAAATCTGAAACAGGGTCAGCTGCATTGATGAAGATATCATTATAAGTAGTGTCCTTACATCCATTGGCACTGGTGGCCACATGCATCACCGTATACGGACCAATAGCAGTATACAGGTGTGTTCCATCACGGGTGGTAGAGAAATTTGCAGCGCCACTGGCAGGATCTCCAAAATCCCAGTAATAGCCTGCCGGATCCAGCGTTCCGGATCTGATCTTGCTGGTATCTTTGAAGAAGGTAGCCACATCATTGATACATACCTCAGGAACTTCAAATCCAGCTTCGGGTACGATATTAATGATGACAGGTACTGCGGGATTAGTGCTCACACATCCTTTATCCGTTACTACAACCAGACTTACATTATAAGTATTGGCAATGCCATAGGAATGCGTCACATTAGGATTTGTAGGCGGGTTGATCACAAGAGGAGGTGAAGCATCTCCAAAATCCCAGGTCCAGCTGGTGATATTCCCGGAGTTAGGAACAGAAGTATTGGTAAAGGTAATGGTCCTGGTTTCGCAGGATGGAGCGCTCGGAACAAAACTTGCTGTTGGCAATGCATTCACAATGAGTGTTCCGTTGGCAGTGACCTGAGCACATGAACCTGTTGTGGTAACAGTATAATTGAAAGTACCGGAAGCGGTTGGGGTACCCAGAATGGTAAAATTGCCTCCGCTGAAACTACCTGTGACACCTGCGGGTAATCCGCTAACTGTAGCACCTGTTCCACCCCCTCCTATTGCATAAACAATTTGTGCGATTGTTGCATTAACACAAAGCTCCTGGAGATTGGTTCCGGCTGGTGAAGACAGGTTTATTGTTGCATCCGGATTAACGGTAATAGATCCATTAGCAGACGGGGTTCCACAAGGGCCAGTTGAATTGACAGTATAATTATATGTACCCGCTGTGGTCGGTGTTCCGGAAATGGTGAAAATTCCGGCTGCATAGGTACCGGTTACCCCCGTAGGTAAACCACTTACCGTAGCACCGGTTCCGCTACCACCTATAGCATAAGTAATATTGGTAATGGGTACATTCATACAAAGTGTCTGGTTGCTGGTAGACACAGGTGAAGTGAGTGTAATGGTTCCATCGGCAGTTACGGTGATGGTACCATTGAGTGACTGATTGATACAGGGGCCAAGTGTGGTGATGGTATAATTAAATACACCGCTGATAGTTGGAGAACCCAGTATGGTATAGAAACCACCCGCGTAGGATCCGGTAACACCAGCGGGAAGTCCGGTAACAGTGGCACCCGTACCACTTCCGCCAATACTGTATTGAATATTTGCAATTGCCGTATTGATACAAACTGTTTGAATATCGGTTCCAACAGGTGATGACAGGCTGATTGAAGCATTATCATTGACCGTGATTGTTCCATTGATTGGGATATCTCCGCATGGGCCGGTACCGGTTACAACGTAATTAAATGTACCAGCTACCGTTGGAGTACCGGATAAAGTCATCACTCCTGCAGCAAAAATGCCGTTTACACCTGTTGGTAATCCGGTAACACTGGCGCTGGTTCCACCTCCGCCAATGGCATAGGTAATATTGGCAATGGGATTATTCACACAGAGGGTCTGATTATCTGACCCGGCCGGTGAAGTGAGAGTGAGGGTGGTATTATCATTTACCACTACATCTACAAATTCATTCTGTGGCTGCACGCAAAGGGTCGAGCCGGTATTCCTTATTTCCACTAATGTATACCTGAAGTTGCCGGGTATATTGGTTGGAACTGGCAGGGTCACGGAAGTAGCAGCAGGTGGCCCGGCAGCGGTGGAAATTGTCTGATTCGGACCAGCGTTAATCCTGTAAGTAAATGTATAAGGCGGCTTGCCTTCGGTACCGCTGAAAGTAATCTGGGGACTCGGATCGTTTTTACAAACTGTAATGGTACCGCTGATAGTTCCTACCGGCAGCTGTGGGACAATGATTGTTCCGGGAATGGTATCACTCAGACAACCTGCCGTTGTGATATTCATAAAACGCACATTATAGGTTCCGGGCGCTGTAAAAATATGGGTAGGGTTTCTGGCCGTTGAATTATTTAAAGGTCCGCTGAGCGGGTCACCAAATTCCCACCAGAACCGGTAAGTAGCTTTGGGTATTTGAGGTGTGGTTTCCGTGAATTGTACAGTTTCAAACTGACAACCCGGCTCGGTAAAATTAAAACTGGCAACCGGAGGTGAAGAGACGGTTAGCGGAAAGCTGTATTCCTGAGCATTACCGCATCCTTCTGTAGAAGTTCTGTAAACAGTAATGGTAATAGTATAGGTACCTGGTGTATTAATGGTATAATTTCCGGGAAGAGAATACCAGGCAACGTCTTTCCCATTCCGGATGTTCACTGAATCGGGGGTGATTGTGGGTGCTCCTAAAACCGTCAGCGGGAAATTGGAAGGCACCAGTACACCCGGATTACTGATTGACCACCTGATCGAATCATACCTGATTTCAACCGGTGGAGTAGCCAGGTTCTTATCAGGAAAATAGACCTTGAATTTAAAGGGTGAATTGGTACAAACGTTGGGGGAAGATTCTATCCCCCATTCGTTATTTACTTCCAGTGCCTGATTCAGGTCTCTTACATTGGTTCCGGCAGAATAAGCATAAGATTCAAAGTTACCTGCCTGGAATCCATATGCGATTGCATTGAATCCACTATCGGCATAAAGCCGGTGTGATCCCGAAACAGCCGGGGTGAATAAATGTTGCAAATAAGAATAACCCGGAATATTAGGCGCCGCGACAAATGCTGTACTTGGAGGAGCGCCATCGATGGTAAAACTGGGGGCGATGGCAGTCTTGATCAGTACATTCAGCCATTGCCGGTTGATACTCTGCTGGGTAGACGTAAATATGGTGATATCACTGATATTCTGTTCAATCGGGTTCAGGATTACCATATCCGGGTCACCATTATTGGTACCCGAACAGGCACTGGTTTGTGCATATTGAACCACACAGATCGGTTTATCAGAAGTGATGCTGGTAGCTGAAGTTAAAACCTGCGGAGTAAGATTAAAGGTTGCGGGATAGATCTGTCCTTCATTTAATGTAGTGATCAGCGAATTATTAAAATAAATACTGGTATTGTCTTCCGAAGCGATGACCCGGTACGGATTGCCGTTGGTATAGTCGCCAAAAGGAATAAACCCATAATTTTTTCCCCAGGTAGATACCGGATAAAGTTGCTGGAACAAGGGATCAAAAGAGCCAGGGTTGGTACAGGTTGTGGTACCAATGGTTGCAGAAGAACTTCCGGAAAATACTGCGATTGGCAAACAGGAACCTGTAGCCGTGGCTATAGACTCAATCAGCGTACCAGTAACGTCCTGTGTAGACTGATATTGGTACATATCACCGGTATTAACAAGCGGAATAATAAATGGGGCTGCTTTAACACCATTCAGCATGGGGGTTACTCGAACCTGTGTGGACGGTTGTGTGGCAATAACCTGAAACTGAGATCTTGAGCTTTGCCCGCCTCCATTGGTTGCGGAATAAGTGTAACTGGAAGCAAAATATTTTTTCCCCAATACATTGGTAGGTAGCAATAGAGTGGCAGCGCTTCTGGCGTTACCATATTGCTGGGCATAGGCAACTACTTCCGGCTGACCGGGGTCCACTGTTAACCGTAATGACTTTTGTATTACGGTTCCGGACTCAGCGTTACTAATGTGAGCAAGGCCGTGTGGGATATTGACAGAAGTGATACCGTTGGCGGCAACAGAAAAAGTAGCGTTAAATGTACCATTGGTCATCGAGATCTTACCTGAACTGGCCTGATCCGAAGTAATCCAAATACTCATCGCTCCGGTACTGGCACCGGAAGGAATGTGATTAGGGAAACAAAACCAGAATTCGCTACCCTTGTTTGAAAAATCCTGCGCGTTAGCTCCGGTACTACATACGGTTAACAATAGTACGAGGGTACTTAATAGGTATAATTTTCTCATTAGTCCAGTGTCCTTAGTTTTCAGAAAGCCGCACTAATTTAACATTATTGCTGCAAATAACCTACAAAGAATCCTAAGTGGGCATTCTATCCGCTTTTTGAAAGTAAAATATTGTGAATTAACCCATTAAAAAAAAACGGGATATTATTAACCTCTACTTAAATAAGGGTAAACCCGCATCAAAAAAATGATGGCAAATGAATGGTAGGTCAGGCCCTTTTAACGCCAAAAGCGCCGTTAAATTTTTACCAAGAAGCCAATTCATATGTATATATTAATTATACAACAAATATTCAATATTTTAATTGAAATATAATTTTTATATCATTGTATATCTGGTATTTGTCTATAATTTATTTTATAATTAAAAGATTTTTTATAAATGCTCAAACGAGCCTAAATCTATCTCAGCATAATATCGACTTAATATTCTATTAACCTTTTTAATATACTGATTAACTGACTATTAACTATATTTTTAATAAATTTAATTATTAGCATAGGTTTCATGCTTAAGAAAATGACCTATCGCTAATTTTGTTAGCTAACTTTTTATCCCGATTTTTAATGTATATGAAATCATACCCCTTGAACGACAATCAATCCAGGTCA
>Ga0075158_10000371_pt1 | contig 36971 bp, 31 predicted proteins | sample JI91814BDNA_FD_70968 | JGI IMG/M metagenome (GOLD analysis project Ga0075158, IMG submission 70968) | Wastewater effluent complex algal communities from Wisconsin, to seasonally profile nutrient transformation and Carbon sequestration -... | ecosystem: Engineered > WWTP > Effluent > Algae... | reverse complement strand
CGCGCCAAAGTCCCTGGAGCATCGTGAGGCAGACGATGGCGACGGCGAGCGCGGTGATGGAGTTGCCGAAGACAAGGGAGGTGAGGATCGCGAACGCGGCAACGCCGACGATGGACCAGGTGATGGCTTTGTGTGAGGTTTGCGAGGACTCTCCGTCCGAACTTCTTGCGGCGGGGACTGCATGAGCGGCGGGCGTCGCCTTCGGTGCACGCGCCTCAGCGCCCATCTCATAACTGAGTCGGTAGGGCTGCGACGACTTCTTGGCGTCGCTTTTGGTGTTGCCTGTGGTGGGCGACTTTGACATGCGGGCGGCAGTGTACCACGAAATGCAACTGGCCACGCCCTCTTTGGAGCGTGGCCAGTTGTGGTTTCATGAGTTCAGAATGGGTGGCGCATCAGAACGAAAACCGCAATCCAAACCCCACGCCCCATTCCAGTTCGGGGCGTTCTTCGAGGTCCTGGTACAGGGGCAACTGGGCCATGAACTCCAGGGCCCAGCGGTAGCCTTCGAACATGATGCCCGGCGCCCAGCGGAGGTCGTAGTCGCCGTTGGTCTCGTAGAGGCCCGAGACTTCGAAGGTGGTGTACCACGCGCCGCGACTGTCGGCCTGAAAGGCGTCGGGCCAGAAGCGATAGACGTAGGCGGTGGAGTGTGAGATCGCGTCTGATGGGCCTTCGCCGCCGAGATTCGTTTCGCGGTCGCCATCGGTGTTGAGTCGGAAGAAGAGGTCCTGGTTGAAGCCATGGCGGCCTTGGACGATCGTGACGACGCCGCCGACCTTGGGGTTGATCGCGAAGTCGCCATCGACGTTGACCTCGGCGCCGGCGATGAGGGCGGCGCGGACAGTGTTGATGCCGCCCGTGTCGTTCTGGGTGAAGCGCCACTTCACGTTGATGTCGAGCGACTCGACATTGGCGTCGGTCTCATCGCCGCCGCCGGGCTGGTCGGAGAGTTCGATGTTCGCGGGGATCTCGAGGTATGCGGCCCAGCCCCGGTCAAGGCCATAGCCGAGGTTGTGCGTCGTCTCGAAGACCTGCGTGCCCGTCTCGCCCGTGACGGGGTTGTCGCCGTAACTCCAATAGTGGACCATGGGCTTGTAGACAAACGTGTGCGGGCTGGGCATGGTGGCGGCTTGGGTGTACATCGCTTCCTGGGCGTGCGCGGCGGAGGCGACGCACGCGAGGAAGAGTGCCGGTGCGAGGTGTTTCATGGGACGTCCTTTCTGTGTGACGAAGCGGGTCGGCCGGTGTAGCGAGGCTTAGTTCACTTCCTGCACACGGACGAGGGTGAAACCAGCGTCGAGGACGGCTTCCTTGAGGTCCTTGGGGCTGGGTTTCTTGCTGCCGCTCATGGTGATGGTGACGACGCCGGTGGAGAGATCGACATCCGCGCGATCGACGCCCTTGAGTCGGACGAGTTGCACGTCGACGTTGCTCGCGCATTGCGGGCAGCCAAGCCCATTGACGACGAGGGCGGCGGAGGCGCCGGTCATGGGCGTCGTGCTTTCGAGGGCCTTGCGGTCGGCGTCTGTGATGTCGTACTCGATGACGTCTTCGCCCGTGGGGCTCTTCACGATGCGGGCGCCAGGCGGGAGGGGCGCTTTGGGGTCACGGACGATGGATGGGCCGCTGGAGCCACACGCGGCGAGGAGGATGGCGAACGACGCGACCAGGGCGAGAGCGGAAAGAGAGTTCTTCATGGGATACCTCGGAAACGCCCAACTGCGGGCGTGGTGGAACGTGGTTCTTGGATGGATGAACGCGGAGAAGTAGGTGGCGAGACGCCTGCACCGATGAGTTGAGCGCGCACGGGTGCGCTGGAGCGTGCCGCTAGGTCTGGTGCACGCACGTCCAGAGTCGAACGTTGCTGGACGGAGTGGGCCATGATTGGTTTGCGACGCGGGAATCGCGCTGTGCCGCGTGGCGGGCGCTGGACTCGCGGCGCTGATCGCGCGGGCTGGGTTGGCTCTGCGTGCGAGGCCGTGCGATGTGGGCGGTGGAGTTGATGGCAGCCACCGAAGCCAGTGATGTGATCGGGCCGCTCGGCTTTGGCGCGACGGGCACCGGGCAGCAGGGGCAGGCGGGAGGCAGATTGCCCTCGTTCCCACAGCAGCACGAACCATCCGGCGCGCAGCAGGAGGCGGGGGATTCGGCCTTGGCGAGGTCCGCCGCAGCGTGCCATCCAGCAATCCACGGCGCGACGACGAGCCCCATCGCGACGAGCAGTGCATGGATGAACCGGGCCCGAGGCATGTCCAATAGTATCGTCGGGCCCGGGCCTGGGGTTCGGGCGTTTCGCGGGCGTGGGCGGCCAACAATCGACCGGTGCCTGATGAACAGCCCGAGAATCTTGAGTTGGCTCCTCCCCAGACGGGGTTGGCGAGCGCGTTTGCGCGGCCGACGATCTCGACGCACCCACCCTGCGTGAAGTGTGGGTATGACCTGCAGGGCCTGCCCGAGGATGGTGTCTGCCCCGAATGTGGGGAATCGGTTCGCAACTCGCTCTCGATCGAGTTGTTGGGGCACTTGCTGCCCGAGCAGTTGCGGGCGCTGAGGCGTGGGGCGGGATATGTGCAGTGGGGGGTGGTTGTGTTTGGCGTGAGCGTGCCTTTGGCGTTCATGAGGCCGGCTGTGGTGCCGACGGGCGCGGGGTGGATCGGCGCGATCCTGCCGGTGGTGGCGCACGTCGCGAGCGTGGTGCTGACGGCGATTGGGTGGTGGTTCCTGACCGAGCGCCGAGGCCCATGGTGGACGGGCGCGATCGAGAAACGGGGAGCGCACATCCGCGTGCTCACGATCGTGATGGTGGTGATGGAAACGCTCCGCGGGGTGCTGATGCTCGCGGGGGGAGACGCGTTCCCGCTTGGCGTGTATCGGAACATCATGGGCGGCGACCCGTGGCGCATCGCGAACACCGCGGCGTTCTTCATCGCGGGCTTCGCGGGGCTCGCGAGGTTCTTCCTCTCGACGAACCTCATCCTTGACTACGCCAAGCGAATGCCCTCGACGCAGTTGGCCAAGCAGGCGAGGAGCGCGCGGGTGGCCGTGCCCATTCTGGGAATCGTTGGAGCGGCTCTTTGTGGTATCGGCCCGGTGATCGCGTGGGCGCTGTACCTGGGACTCGTCGACAACTTCCGCTGGTCGCTCAAGTTGGTGGCGTGGCGGAAGGGCGGCGCGGGGTGAACGTTCGCACGCCCACGATGAGTCCGCGAATCGTGGCGCTCGGGGTTTCGGGCGGGACCCTACTTCTTCACTTCCTTCGGCGTCTTGTACTCGTCCTTGATCTGCCCCATCTGCTCGAAGCGTTCGCGGTACTTTCTGTAGAGTTCGGTCTGTTTGTTTGAGAGGTCGATCTGACGCCCATCGATGAACGCCGCCTCGATCTGTGTTGTTACCTCGAGCGGGTTGCCGGTGGTCAAGATGAGCGTGGCGCGTTTCCCTTTCTCGAGTGAGCCTAGTTGATCGCCAAGCCCCAGGATCTGCGCTGGCGTGAGCGTGACGGAGGCGAGGGCCGCTTCCATGGGCAACCCATGCGCGACGGCCATCGCTGCGTTGTAGGGGAGGTTGCGTTCGTGGGCGGTGCGGTCGGCGCTCGCGATGCAGAACTTGACGCCCGCGGCATGGAGGCGTGCAGGAAGGGTGTACGCCTCGTCGTACGCGGAGTCGTTGCGTTTGGGGATGGAGTGCGTGCCACTGATGATGACCGGGATGTTGTGCTTCTTGAGCAAGTCGGCGGCCATATCTGCCTCTCGCCCGCCAACTAGGACCATGCGGAGGTTGCGTGCCTCGCAGAACGCGATCGCGGCGGTGATCTGGTCATAGTCGTTGGCAGCGATAAAGATGGGGAGCGTGGCGAGGGAGGAAGTGGCTTCGATGGGCGGCGTCTCCTCCCCCGTCCGCAAAGAGGCGGCCGCGCCTTCCGAGGGCTTGGAGGGAACAGGCAGCACGCTTCGCATCGCCTCCCAGCGCAGGTCGGTTGGGTGTGATGGGTCGGCGGCTTTCGCGGCGATGTAGGCGGTCGCGGCGTCGAAGGCGTCGGTCACGCGGGCGAGGCTTTCGCGGTTGGCGCGCTGCTGGTCTTCCTCGGACTGGTCCATCCACCACGCGCGGACGGTGCGGGTCATGGGCCAGTTGAGGGAGAGGCCAAGCGCGGGAGACGTGGCGCGGCTTGGTGCGATCGCGAGTTCTTCATTCGTCCAGCCGTCCATCCGAATCGCGCACGGACGGCCTGGGATCGTGCCACCCTCGGGAAAGACGGCGGCGGTCAGGATGCCGTTGGAGCGCGTGACGGGCAGCAGTGTCGAGTCGGGGTTGACGGCGGTGACGGCGAGCACTTCGGGCTTGATCGTGCCCAGTTCGCTGTGGTCGAGGGTCTGCGTGATCGCGGCGAACTCCTGCAGGCCAAGTTGCGTGTCGGGCGCGATGAGGCCCGGATACACGTGCTTGCCCGCGGCGTCAACGATGAGCCATTGCCCCATGTTCATGCGGACGCGAGATTGATAATCGGCCCACTGTTCTTTCGTGAAGACCTCGGTGATGACGCCTTCCCAGAAGAGGATCGTGCCATTCTCGATCGCTGGTGAAGAGATCGGATGGATCGTGGCGCCGGTGATCGCGATGGAGCGAGACTGTGCTGGCGCTTTGATCGTGAGGTCCTGCGCGCTTGAAATGGAAATCACGTTGGCCATCGCGACTACGCAGGCGACAGTCCGAAACAGCGGCAATGCGGGCGAGTTCGAGTTCTTCATCATGTCCCTCAGTCTGTCTTCTGTGGCCTGTTGCTTTGTGTGTTATGGGTGAACTGTGCTCAACCTAGTGCGTGTAGCCGCAGCCACACAGCCCCGGGCGGTGCTCGTCGGGATTGATGCCGCGGTTGAGGAGTTGCAGGTTGAGCAAACGGCGGCGGATGATCTCGTTGGAGGAAAGGCCACTCGCGTTCTCCGTCCCAGTCTCAGCCTCGGCAACATTCGCACCCGAAGTCATTTCCTCACTCGGCGGGCGGCGACGGCGCGGGCGAGGTGAGTCCACGCCTTCGTCGACCGGAGTGTCGTCCGCGTTCGTTGGCCTGTCGCCATCGGCCTTTTCGCCCGCCTTGCGGGGCTTCGCCAGAAGTTTCTGGATGAGGCGTGATCTTTCGGCCGCGATCTTCTCGCGATGCTTGGCGTCCTGCTCGAGCGAAAAGTACTCGCGCCCGTCGACAAACGTCCGCTCGCACTTGCTGAACGCGCTCATCGGCTCACCCGACCACACGGCGAGGTCCGCGTCCTTGCCGACTTCGATCGAGCCCACGCGATCGTCCACCATCAACTGCTTCGCGGGGTTGAGCGTGACGAACTTCAGGGCCTCGGACGGCTTGATGCGGCCATTGGAGTACTTGATCGCCTTTGCTGCTTCGACGTTCAGGCGCCGCGCGAGTTCGTCGGAGTCGGAGTTGTACGAGACGGTGTTACCAACCTCGTGCATGAGGACGGGCCCGCCGGGGATCGCGTCCTGGACCTCGATCTTGTACGCCCACCAATCCGAGAAGCCGCTGGGCCCACCCGAATAGTCGCGGACGTAATCGGCGACTTTGTACCCCTCGAGGATGTGTTGGAACGTGCCGATCTTGAAGTTGAAGTCCCGAGCGACCTGCGTGAGCATCAAGATCTCGTCCTGGCGGTAGGAGTGGCAATGGATGAGCCGCTCGCCCGCGAGGATCTCGGCGAGGGCTTCGAGTTGAAGGTCGCGGCGGACGATTGGGTAGGTCTCTACCGTCGGATCGATACCAACCGCCTTTTCGCTGACGACCGGTTTGAGATCGCCCGACCGTGCCTTGCCTGCCGCATACTCCTTCGCCTGCGTGAACCGATCACGGATGATCATCTCCACGCCCATGCGTGTGATCGGGTAGCGGTTGCGATTGCGCCCGCCGCCGTTCATCTGCGTCGGGTTCTCACCGAGCGCGAACTTGATGCCCGGCTTCGCACCCTCGAAGTGCATGTCATCTGGATGAGCGACGCCCCAGCGGATCTTGTTGGTCTGTGACTGCCCGCCGATCGCGTTGGCCGAGCCGTGCAGGGAGAGAACGCTCGTCACACCACCCGCGAGTTGGCGGTACCAACTGAGATCATCTGGATTCGTCACGTCACCGATGCGAACTTCGGAGGAGATCGCACGCCCGGCCTCGTTCACGCCGCTGCTGATGCCGGTATGCGAGTGCGCATCGATGATGCCGGGCGTGATGTGCTTGCCGGTGCAGTCAAACTCAACCCACGGCTGGCGGAGTTGCACGCCCTTCTGGAACCAATCGCCCAGTTGCTTCTCTGTGCCGACGAAGACGATCTTCCCCTCTTTGATCGCGACGGAGGCATTCTGCAGTGGTTCGCCCGTGTTCGTCCAGACGGTCGCGTTCTTGAAGAGGGCGTCGATCTGCGCCGGCTGCTCGTCCATCGCGTAGGGGCCGAAGGGCAGGCCGAGGATCTGTGGCACGTCCTTGGTGATGAGTGCGGGATCGGTCGGCTCGTCGTCGGGCTTGGTCTGCTTGGGCTTGCGAGTTGCTTTGTATGGGTGCTTCGAGCCATCGGGGAGCGTGGATTCGCCGACGAGTGTCTCGCCCTCGAGCACGATGCGATCCGTGGACTTGCCTTCCATGCCCAGTTTGTCGAGGGCGTGGGTGAAGGTGATGGTGGTCCCCTCGATCACGACGTCGTCGGCCTTGATCGTGAGTGGGTCCTTCTTGTCGAAGGTGAAACGGAGCGTGAGCGAATCACTCGTGATCGTGAGGTCTAGTTGGTCCTTTGCCGCCGGGTCCTTGGCCGCGCCATCGGCTTCAGAAATGCGCCACGCGCCGAGCACGGGGCTCTTGGGTTCGCGCGTCGCGGCGAGGGTGAAGCGCTTCCCCTCGTGGTCCATGCCGACGCCGGCGAATGACGTGACCGCACCGGTCGCATCACGTGAGAGGAGCGCCGACGCCGCGAAGACTTGGGCCGCTTCGCCGCCCGTCAGCGCGGCGTGGTCGAACGTGAACGAGATGCTCGTTGGCGTGATCGAGACGCGCTCGGCCTTCGTGGACTTGGTGCCCACCTTGATCGTGATCGCATTGTCCCCCGAAATGACGACCGAACCCGAGCCGGACATGCCGCCCGCGAGTTCGATGGTCGCCTTCCATGTTCCTTCGAGATCAGGCCCGGGCGGCGGCGAGAGTTCGTGACGCTGGCCATCGACCCACAGATCGCGGATCTTGGACTGCTTGCCGTCGGCGTTTTTGCCGAAGATCGGCCCATCGGCGACCACGAGGTTGGCGCGGTGGCCCGCCGCAACCTGACCGAGTTCACCGCCAAGATTCAGGATCTCGGCGGGCGCGGTCGTGAGCGCGGCGAGGGCCTGGTCCTCGGTCAACCCATGAGCAATCGCACGGCGGAGATTGGAAGAGAAATCGTTGCGGTTGCGCAGACGGTGCGTCGTCAGTGCGAAACAGATCTGCTCGGCAGCGAATCGGCGGGGATTCGTCGGTGCCTGCTCCCACGACATCAACTCGCGGAGATCGACCTGCTCAACCTTGCCGGGGGAAGAAACGTCAGGGGCGGCGGGGAAGTTGAGGGGGAGGATGAATGGCACCTGAGCGGGAACAAGTGTGATTGCCGGGTTGATACCTGCAACTTCGTCGCCCTTAGTCAGCAGAAGTTCGCGAGGTGGTCCGGCGACCATCGCGGGTTCCCGAAAGGCGGCGAGGCGTTTGTAGTCCGATCCTGATCCGAGTATGGCAGCGGGCCGATGAAACTCAGCCGCGACCTTGAACGCCCGCAATGCCTCCAGTTCGCTTCCACAATCAAAGAGGAACAGTGGGGAAATCTCGCCGATTGCGAGCAGGTCCAAGCAGTTCGCCGCGTCCTTGCACTCACCACTCTTTCGTGTCGCCGCCTGCCAATCCGCATCGCTCAGCGTCTGACGAATCAGCGCGATCGCGCCCATCTGCGAGCCGGGGTAGCCCGTGCCGTCGTTGTCGAAGGAGACGCTGTGGTACGCATTCTCGCGATAGACCGGCGGCCTTGCGGCGGCCGCGTTCGCGTCGTCAAAGGGTTTGGCGAGGGACACAACGGCGGATCGCCCGCGGAAGATGCCGCCCTTGGGCGAGATGGCCGCCGAGGCGAACCCGAGTTTGCGAAGCGCGCCCGCCTGTGCTTCGAGGTTTGCAAGTCCATCGAGGGCCGACCGCTGCGGCGTGACGGCGTCGTTCCAGTGCTTGCCCGGATCGCTCGCGAGGGGCTTGGGCGTGTCGAGTTCGAGGTAAGGCTCGACGAACGCCGCGTAGAGGTGCAACCCCGAGTAGTCATACACGCGCGGGCCCATGGGCAGGCGCGGGGCGATGTCGTCGTCCGTGTTCGCGACGCCATCAGGTCCCGGGTCGGCGGGCAAGACATCGGTGATGCGTCCATCACGCACGACCACCGTCGCGCGGCGCAGGACCTGACCGGGCTTGGGGTGGACCGTGGCGTTGGTGAGTGCCGCCCATGTCGAGTCCGCCCGGCGCATGCCGTTGGGATTGGGTGCCAGGGGGCTGGTGGAGGTGGGCTGTGCTGTTGCGAGCAGCGCAAGGCTGGCCACGACAAGGGAGCCCGCTGCCGCACCAGATGCCAAAGTGCCGCGTGACCAACCCGATCCGGTAGAGAGTCTGAGAATCATGGGCACAGTGTAACGGAAAATGGACCAAGGAGGATGGGTCTCAATAACGCGAACGCTGGGGAACTTGGCGAAAGTCCTCCGGCCCGGGGGGCGCCCATAACCGTTTTCGTCCTTTGGCGTTCAGCAAGGAGGCATTCGCGTCGATGCCTTGGGGAGTGATTTCCATCAACTCTAACGCCATGCAGGCCAAGGCCATCTCGCAACTGACGCGGATGTCGGCGGTCATGAACCACTCGATGGAGCGGTTGGCGACGGGCAAGCGGATCAACCGCGCCAGCGACGACCCCGCCGGGATGATCACGGCGGAACGAATGACCGCCGAGCAGAAGTCATTGCAAGCCCAGATCGAGGCGCTGGATCGCGAGGAGCATCGCACCGGCGCCCGCGAGGGTGCGGCGAGCGTCGTCTCCGACTTGTTGGTCGACCTGAACGGCTTGGCGGTCGCCGCTGCCAACACGGGCGGCACGACCGAGGCGGAACGCGAGGCGATGCAGATCGAGGCCGACTCGATCCTGCAAACGATCGACTTCATCTCGAACACGACCCGCTTCAACGGCGAGCAGGTGATCAATGGCTACACCGCCCGTTCGATGGGGCAGGTGTCGGCAGACCAGCCGGGTCCCGATGGCGACACCGCGTCGTACAGTCTGGCGGATCTTGCCAGAGGCGGCCGACTCAACCTGATCGATGGCGACATCGAGATGGCTCAGAAGTCGATCGAGTCGGCGATCTCGGGCATGGCCACCGAGCGCGGCGCGATGGGCGCCTACCTCAAGGGCAACGATTCCAAGCGAGCGGCGTTGGTGGTTCAACTGGAAGAGGTCACAAAGACCAAGGGTCTGATCGTCGACACGGACTACGCCAAGGAAACCGCCGAGATGTTCAGGGCCAAGGTCCTGACTGAGGTCGCGACGTTTGTGGCGAAGATGGCCGGTGACCAGAACGCGACAACAGTCCTGTCGCTGGTCTCGGGCGTGGCGCCGAAGTTCTAAGTGGCGACCTGGCGCAGGCGCGATCGGCGACTACTTCTCAAGCACAAAGCACAGTTCAGGCCCAAATGGCGAACGGGCAAAGAGGCGATACCCGGCATCCTTGAGCGACTGCACCGACGCAGCCGTGCGAGGGACGGTCGTCTTGTGGTCGTCCCAATAGTGATACTCGATGAGAATCTGCTTGGGACGAATCGAACCCCTGAGCAGGTCCTCGATCACCGCGTACTCGCCCCCTTCGATGTCCATCTTCAGAACGTCGATGTGGTCGTGTCCCAGTTCCTTCATGAGCGTCTCGAGGCGTCGCACCTCGAGCTTGACGACCTCGTTCGCCCCCTGGGCGTTCTCGCTGGGGTTGTACGAACTCCACGTCGGATCGTCGCTACGCATGACGAACGTCGCGATGCCGTCCTTGTCAGACAGGCCATACGGGTGGAACACAAACTTCGCCGGCACGGTTTGGGTACCGAGCCACTTGAGGCAGCGGGGCGTCGGATCAAAGGCATGCACCGTGCAGCCAAAGCGCCCGATCATCGCGAGGTCCCAGGTGATATCCTGTCCTACTCCCACGCCATAGACGACGCTGTTCGCGTTGATCAGGCTGGGCACCACCCACCACCCGCCGTAACTGGAACCAAGCCGCTCGCGAGCGACGTTGGCGTCCAGCGGCGTGTGGAACTCCTTGCCCGACCACACGCGCGCCCGGCGGCGCAGATAACGAAGAACGTCCTTGGCTTGGTCGACAACAGTGGGCATGCATCCGACTCCGAACAGGGAAGGCACGGCGGAGTGTAGTCGCAACGAGAAATTGTCCTATCGGCCACCCACAGCGCACGTTTGGCCTTTCCCAGGCTCACGCCGAGGGGGAACGTCGCCGATAATCACCGACTGGCCCGCAATCCCGGGCCCAAGACTCTGGGGCACCCTCGCGAATGCATGTTGTTCTCCTCAACCAGGCCTTCCACCCCGACGTCGTTGCGACGGCTCAGATGGGCAAGGACCTTGCCGACGCACTCGTGCGTCGCGGGCACACCGTCACTGCCATCGCCTCGCGATCGATCTACGGCAAGAAGGGTGCGAGCCTGCCCAAGCGAGAAGACATCCCCGTTGCCGGTGGCGGCGTCATCCACGCCTCTCGCGTCGGCATGAGCGTCTTTGGTAAAGCAGGCATCGCGGCTCGCATCGCCGACTTTGGGTTGTTCTACCTCTTGGCGATGTGGCGATTGCTCACGCTCAAGAAGCCGGACGTTGTGATCTGCTATACCACGCCGCCGTTCATCGGGCTCGCGGGGATCGTGAGTCGCTGGCTGCGGGGCAGCAAGGCTGTGTATTGGGTGATGGACCTCTATCCAGACCTTCCCGTGGCGTGTGGCGTGATGAAAGAGAGGGGCTTCGCGACGCGATTCTTCGAGCGCGTGAATCGGTTCGTCCTCAGGCACAGCGATGTGAACATCGTGCTCGGGCGGTGCATGCAGGAGCGCGTCATCGCCAAGGGCACACCAGAACCGCGCGTGCGCATCATTCCCGTCTGGGCGGATCTCAACGGCATCGAGCCCGTGGAACATGCGACGAACCCCTTGCGCACGACGTGGGCCCCCAACAACGAGTTCCTCGTGATGTACTCGGGGAACTTTGGGTTGGGACACGACGCCCAGACCATCATCGGCGCGATGCGCACCCTCAAGGACGACAAAGCTGTCCGCTTCATCTTCATCGGTGGCGGCAAGCGGCGCAAAGAGGTTGAGGCCGCGGTCAAGGAGTTTGGCCTCACCAACGCGACCTTCGAGGACTATCGCCCGCGCGGCGAACTCTCCCAATCACTCTCTGCGGGCGACGTTCACCTGATCTCGCTCAAGGAAGGCGTCGAGGGGATCATGGTCCCCAGCAAGATGTATGGCATCATGGCCGTCGCAAGGCCGAGCCTCTTCGTTGGACACCCAACGTCCGAGATTGCACGCGTGCTCGACGAAAGTGGCAGTGGGTTCACAGTGCGAGAAGGCGATTCGGCGTCACTCGCCGCCAAGATTCTCGAACTCAAGAACGACCCGGCGCGTACCCGAGCCATGGGCGAGAGCGGAAGGCGCGCGATCGCGGGACACTACGATTCCGCGGCTGCCTGCGGGCAGTGGATCGAAATGCTCGAACAACTGGTGAAGAAGGCATGACCACAACCCCGTCTCCAAACGCACCCGCGAACGCCTTCGAGTTGGAGCCCGTCCCGGGCACGCTCAAGAGTGGCTACGAGTTCCTCGTGCTCCAGAAGCCCGGACGCACGCTCAAGAAGTACGTCTTCATCCAGGACGACGCCAAAAACTTGCCCCGCGTGCTCGACAAGTTCCTGCGCGAGTTCGCCGACAGCACGATGGGCATCAACCTTCAGGCCAACACGCAGGGCAAGCGCACGCTCGTCGAGACCGTGAAGGAGTTGTACAAGGTCTATGGCTTCTGGTACTTCCAGTGGAAGGTCCGCCAGTTGGTGTGGAACAAGGTGATGGGCAAAGTCCGCGGAGCGCTGGGCCTCAAGGGTGGAACGACCGTTCCCAGCGTTGCGCGCAAGTACAACGTGCCCGTGCACTACACCGACGACGTCAATAGCGAAGAGTTCCGCAAGATGCTCCGCGACCTGGGCGTCGAGTTCATCGTGTCAATCTCGGGCACGCAACTGTACAAAAAGGAACTCCGCCGCCAGACGCCCTTTGGCATCGTGAACTGCCACGGCGCGCTCCTGCCAAAGTACCGCGGGCTCATGCCATCATTCTGGACCCTCGCGAATGGTGAGCAGTGGGGCGGCTCGAGCGTCCACTTCGTCGATCGCAAACTCGACAACGGTCCGATCGTCGTGCAGAAAAAGTATCGCATTCACGCCCACGACACGCTCGAGGACGTGATGAGCCGCAGCAAGGACCTGGCGGCAGAGGCGATCATTGAGTGTGTTCGCCTCGTCGAAGCCGGAGAGCCGCCGCTGATTCCCAACCCGGAGTCAGAAATGACCCACTTTGCAATGCCGACCAAGGAAGATGTGGCGCGGTTCAAGAAGATCGGGCATCGGTTCAAGTGATGGCAAGAGCCAATCCAACTTCGATCCTGCACGCGATGTCATTCGATATCGAGGACTGGTTCCACATTGTGGAAGTGAAGGCCGTCGAGGATCCCTCGCTTTGGCCCAAACTCTCCGCCGAGTCCTCGCTGGTCGAACGCTACACCGACCTCATCCTCAAGATCTGCGACGAACACAAGACCAAAGGCACCTTCTTTATCCTCGGCTGGATCGCCGAACGGCACCCCGCGATGGTCAAACGCATCGCCGACGCCGGGCACGAACTCGCCACGCACTCGTTCTGGCACCGCAAGGTCTATGAACTCACACCCGAAGTCTTCCGTGAGGACATGGCCCAGTCCCTCGCAGCCATTCGGACCGCCGCCGCGGGATCAACTGGGCGGCCTGACGCCGTTGCGATCCACGGCTTTCGCGCGCCGTCGTTCTCCATCACCCCCGGCACCGAATGGGCCTTTGACGTCCTGCTCGATCTCGGTCTGACCTACGACGCGAGCCTCTTCCCCGCCGACCGCGCCCATGGCGGGTACAACGGCACACAAGGCCCGCACACCATCAAAGCACCAAGCGGTCGCGCCATCCCCGAACTTCCCATGTCCATCGCTTCAGTCGGTCTCGGCCCGCTGAAAAAGCGCATGTGCTACAGCGGCGGCGGATATCTGCGACTGCTCACCAACACCATGATCGAGCAGGGCATCGCCGCCGAGGAACGAGCAGGTCGCCCCACGGTTGTGTACCTGCACCCGCGAGACTTCGCGCCCGATTGCCCAAAAGTCAAGATGCCGCCACATAGGTACTTCAAGTGCTACGTGGGCACGCGCACAACGGCGGGAAAACTCCGCAGCATCCTCTCGCGCCACCGCTGGGGGACCTGCGAAGAAGTGCTTCGCGGCGCTGGGTTGCTCGCGCCATCGCGATGAGGATCACTTGGAGCGAGCCGCCCTTGCCGCATTGCGTGCCGCGCGCTGGATCTTGTCCTTGTACAGCAGCGCAATCATGTATTCATAGTTCGCCATGAGGCACGCGAGGTGCCATCCAGGGACGCCATCAAGGAATCCCAGGCGGAAGATGTACATGTACACGAGGCGAATGAACGGCTTGAAGGGCAAACTGGGCCACACGCTCCGCCGCAACCACTGGCGCCAGCGCAGAATGTCGCGGAAGAGGTGCTCTGCTTTCGCGCCGCCGCCCTGGCCCGTGTGCGCCTTGAACCACTCTTCGCTTTCCATGTCCGCATAGCGGATGTGCTTGGCGATGTACTGCGTGATCGACTCGCGCCGGATGTGCAGCATCAAGTGGCGCAGGTACCCCGTCGGCCCGTTGGCGAGCATGTGCTCGTGTACAGAGCGGTCCTCATATCGGCACGCACCGCGTCGGAAGAGACGGAGGTTCCACGAGGGGAACAGCCCGCCATGGCGGATCTGCTTGCCCATGAAGATCACGACGCGATTGACGAAGTAGCCAACCTCGTTGCCTGGCTTCTCGATGGTGCGTCGCACTTCCTCGCGCAGTTGGGGCGTGATGCGTTCGTCCGCATCGAGGATAAAGACCCACGAACCGCGGAACGGAAGGTTGTCGAGCCCCCAGTTCTTCTGACGTGAGTAGTTCTCGAACTTGTGCTCGATGACCGTGGCGCCTGCCTGTCGCGCGATCTCCTGCGTGCCGTCCGTGCTGAACGAATCGAGGACAAAGACCGGGCCGATCTTGAGCGCGTTCTCAACCGCCTCGCGGATGTGCGAAGCCTCGTTCAGCGTCGGGATCATGACCTCAACCAGGGGCAAGCCGCTGGCGTCGGTCGGAGAGGGCGGGGCCGTGGTCATGAGCGAGCCTCCCCCGGCTCAGCCAGAAGGCGGTGCACCGTGCGCTCCGTTTCGTCACGCCATTTCGACCTTCGCTCATTGATCTTGACCTCGATCCAGTACTCGTACATCGAGATCATGAGCGCGTAATGCAAGCCAGCAAGACCATCCATGAATCCAAATCGCAGGATGTACATATAGAAAAAACGCAGGAAGCCGCGCATCGGCATGAAGAACGACAGGTCTTTGAGCGCACGCCGGCTCACGCCGGGCTTGCGGCTCCACAGTTTCTTCATCTTCTCGGACACGCTCTCATCCGAAATGATCCGGACCGCTTCGTTGGCTTCCATGTCCGAATACGAGTTGTGCTTGTGGAACCAGGGCAGGAGACCCTTGTTGAAACTGAAGTGGATGAAGTCTCGCTTGAGATCGCCCAGTGAGCCGTTCACCACCGGGTGCGCGTTCACCTCGCGATCCTCGTAGCGGATGTGAGGGGTCCTGAACAGCCGGATGATCCAGACCGGGTACAGCCCGCCCCGACGGATCCACCGCCCCATGAACATGTTCTGGTACTTGAGGCGATACGCGACGTGGGGCTCTTTCGGATCGTTCGTGCGCGTGACGATCTCGTCGCGGAGGTTCTCCGGGATTCGCTCGTCGGCATCCGAGTAATACACCCACGCGTGCTTGAAATGGATGTTCTCGAGCGCCCAGTTGCTGTGCTTGGACCACGTATCAAACTTCCGCTTGATCACCCGGACATTCGGGTACTTCCTCGACAGTTCGCAGGTTCTATCCGAGGAGTAACTGTCCAGCACCACGATGTCATCACTGAACGTGAGCGTGTCGAGGCACTCCTCGATGTTCACCTCTTCGTCCTTGGTCAGGATCAGGACGCTGGGCGGCTCTTTCCCGGGCGGATAGTCCGCCGCGTTCGCCGGCGCAATCCACAGGGAGTCTCCCTCGATGCCCGGAGGCAGCGGGTCGTCTGGGCCGCTTGTTGGAGTCTTCGTCGCCACGCAGTCATTTCCCTCTGCACGTTCATTCTGTCGTCGCGTGTCCAGTATCGGCTTTCGTCAGGCCCGCCTCGCCCGGCGAGGATTGCGCTCGGCCCCACCAAGACGTCCGAGAATCACGCCGGCTTCTCAACCACGAAACTCTGCAGGTTGCCGATTGGATATCGCGTGAAACCAAATGTCCCCGACTTCATTCGCCCCAGTTCCGCGCCGACGCGAAGCATCGCCGCCAGCGCGCCGTTGCGCACCTTGCGAACCAAGCGGCGCGTCGGCGTGCGGTCATAGCACGTATCCATCACCATCACGCGAAAGCCCGCTTGCTCCAAGGCCAACTTCAACCCAGGCGCCGAAAAGACGAACAAGTGCTGTGGCGGGTCGAACCACTGCACGCGCCCGGGCAGCAACCGATCCAGCCAGTCGTCGCCAATGCCCGTGTCGAGCAGCAAGCGCCCTCCCGGCTTCAGCACATCACAGATCTCGCGCAGCGTCGTGACTGGATCGGGAAGGTGCTCGATCGTCGCCCAAAACGTCGCGACATCGAACAGGCCGTTCTCAGCAACGAGTTTGTCCTTGAGGTCTCGCAGCAGGCCGCACGTTGCCTTGACCTTCAGTTGTTCCGTCGCGTGGCGCACACCAGATTCTGAAAGGTCGCACCCCTGCGCATCGAGCCCCGCATCGACGCACGCCCGGACGAAGTAACCCTTGCCACACCCGACATCCAGGACCTTGCCGGGCCCGCCCGCAGGCGCGTACTGGCGGATCCTGTTGACCTTGTCGGGAAAATCCGCCTGCATGCGCGACTCGACATCGTCGTACCACCCACCCTCGGCGTCTGCCAAGTGATACTCGGCGTAGAAGCGCCCAAGCATCTCGTCGCTGGGCACGGGCCACACGAACGAAGTCCCACACGACGAGCATTGGTACATCCGATGCTCACCCGAAAAGAACGCGGGCACGGGAGTGCCAGAACACAGGCGGCATGTCTTGGGGATCGTCGTCATTGGAGGTCTCCAGAAGGCCCGCCCAGTCTATCGAGCCTCCCGCATCCACCCAAGCGTTCTTCGAATTCCTTCTGAAAATGGCACGATTGGTGCGTACCCGAGTAGGTCCTTCGCCCGCGAGATGTCCGCAGACGAATCCCGGACGTCCCCAGCCCGGGGCGGATGGAACTCGGGATCGACGCTCACGCCCATCGCCTTCCCCATTTCAGTCAGAACGTCCAGCAGCCGGACCCGTCCGGCGCAGCCGATGTTCACCACCTCGCCCGCGAGGGGCTTGGGGCAACTCGCCGCCAGGAGGTTCGCGTGCACGATGTTCTCGACGGGCACAAAGTCGCGAGTCTGCTGACCATCTCCAAAGATCTTGGGCCGCCGTCCCGCGATGAGCGCATCAGCAAACGCCGAGATCGCCGCGGCGTACGCGCTCTTGGGGTCCTGCCTTGGGCCAAAGACGTTGAAGTACCGCAAACTCACCGTGCTCAGCGAGAAGCAGCGCGCATGCGTCTGGAGGAGCAGTTCGCCAGTGATCTTGCTCGCGGCATAGGGCGACCAACTGTCGGGCAAGTCCGTCTCGCGGCTTGGCAGTTTCGGGTTGTTGCCATACGCCGCCGCAGACGCCGCGAACATCACGCGCCGCGCGCCCGCCTTCGCCGCCGCCGCGAGCACGCGCTGCGTGCCCACGACATTGACCATCATGCAATCGCCCGGCTGGGCGACGCTCTGTGGGACACTGACCATTGCTGCCTGATGGAACACATAATCACACCCCGCCACCGCTCGCGCGAGCAGACCTTCGTCCAAGACGGTCCCGCGCTCAAACACCAATCGCCCTGTTTTCACCGCGTCTTGTGGCACATTGTGCTGGTGTCCGCTCGACAGATCATCCAGAATCACGACACTCGAACCCAGGCTCAGCAGGCGCGCCGTGATGTGCGAGCCGATGAACCCCGCGCCGCCAGTCACGAGCGAGCGTCGGCCTTGAAATACCCCGCCATACGTGTGCTCATTGCTCTCGGACATGTCAGGCGTGGTCCTTTCCGGGATCGGGCGCAGGCGTCGTGTCGACCATGGGTCGGGCACGCACTACCTTCGCCGGGTTTCCTGCCGCAATCATCCCGGGGGGGACGTCCTTGGTCACCACGGCGCAAGCACCCACGACCGCATTATCCCCGATCGTCACGCCTGGAGCAATAAACGCCTTCGCGCAGACCCACACCCCGCCACCAATCGTGATCGGCGGCCGTTGCAGGGGCAGGTTGGGCTTGGTGTAGTCGTGCGTGCCAGCACACACATACGCCTCTTGCGAGAGCACCGTGTGGGGCCCGATCGAGACGGGGCCAAGGTTGTAGATCATCACGTGGTCCGCGAGGCACGAGTGCTCGCCCATCGTGAGCAGCCACGGATGCCAGATGCGGGAACTGGGGCGGAGGTTCACTGTCCACGCGACGTTCCCGCCGAACAGGCGCACCAACCACACGCGAAACTTGCGCAAACGTCGAGGCGACGGGCGATAGAGCAGTGCCCACACCAGGCTCCACGCGGCTTTTTTCTTGTACCACGAACGTGGATACGGTGCGGGACTTGTTAGGTCAAGCCGCTGGAATATCGGGCCTTGATGTCCGGGCTTCGATTCCATGGGTGGTCCGTACCTGCGCTCTTGCGTGGGAGTTCTCGATCGAGAGGACTTTATCGACCAAGCACCGTCCCCACACCAAGAGGGGTGGAAAGATGCCACCTGCATCTCGCCGATACCAGCCTCTCCCGCGGCACTCTCTCCTCACCCACCAAGAGCAACCCACTCCATGCGGATCGTCCACGTCATCGCGTCAATGGAAGCCACCCATGGCGGGCCGCCGGTTATCGCCGCGTGCATCGCCTCCGCCCAGGCACAGTTGGGGCACGAGGCTGCGTTGTTCTCGTACGACCCCGGCGCGTCGGACGCCGTGGTGAAACGCCTCAAGTCCTTCCCTGGCGGCGATCGAGTGAAGTTGCACTTCATCCCGCGCGCCGAAGGGCGCGAGATGATGTTCGGCCGCCGCGCCGGACGCGCGTTCAATGACATCGTTCGCAACTACGACTTCGTGCACATCCATGGCATCTGGGAGGGAATCCAGCGGACCACCGCCGCGCAGGCGCGAGCCGCGGGCGTGCCCTACTGCGTCGTGCCCCACGGCATGCTCGACACGTGGTCGCTCGCACAGTCCGCCCTCAAGAAAAAGATGGCGCTCGCGCTCCTTGTCAAGCCCTGCCTCGACAAGGCGGCGTTCCTGCACCTGGGCAACGTCCACGAGCGCGATGTCATCAAGCCCCTGCACATCCGCTCGGCGGGCGAGATCATCCCCAACGGCGCATTCCTCGAAGAGTTCGCCACACTCCCGCCCATCGGCACGTTTCGAAACGCTCATCCCGAGATCGGTCAGGACCCATACATCCTCTTCCTTTCGCGCCTGCACTACAAGAAGGGCCTTGACTACCTCGCGGACTCGTTCGCGGTCGTTGCCAAGCAGCGTCAGAACGTGCGTCTCGTCGTCGCTGGTGCCGATGACGGATACAAGGCAACGTTCGAGCAGATGATCGCGGCGCACGGCCTTGGCTCGCGCACGCACCTCGTCGGCCCCCTCTATGGCGAGCAAAAACTCGCGGCGTTCAATGAGGCCGCGTGCTTCTGCCTCCCCAGCCGCCAGGAAGGGTTCTCCATCGCAATCACCGAATCGCTGGCCTGTGGCACGCCCGCGGTCGTCAGCGAAGACTGTCACTATCCAGAAGTGGAAGAGGTCGGCGCGGGCGCGGTCACCCGCCTCGATGCCAACGAAGTCGCGAAGGGGTTGCTCCGCACGCTCGACGCAAATCGCTCCGCCATGGGCGATGCGGGCCGCCGACTGGTGCGAGAGCGATTCAACTGGCCCGCGGTGGCACGCACCACGCTCGCCGCATACTCGCGGGCCTACGAGCGCCTCGGTCGGCCCGTGCCCGGCGCGTGAGTCGCCGCGTTTCTATCGCTGGAATAAACCATACTTCAGGATGCACAGGAGCGCCCGCACGCCATCCTGCCACTTGATCTTCTTGCCTTCCTCGTACGTGCGCCCGGCGTATGACACGCCGACCTCGAAGATGCGGATGCCGCGAATCCGCGCGATCTTCGCGGTCACCTCGGGCTCAAACCCGAAACGATCCTCTTCGAGCGTGAGCCCCTGGATGACCTCCCGCCTGAAAACCTTGTAGCAGCACTCCATGTCGGTCATGTTCAGGTTGGTGACGATGTTGGAAAGCGTCGTGAGCGCCTTGTTGCCCAAACTGTGCCAGTAGTACAGAACGCGATGGCTGTCGCCGCCGATGAATCGTGAGCCAAAGACCACGTCGGCCTTGCCCCGCTCGATCGGCTCGATCAGTTTGGGATACTCCGCCGGATCATATTCGAGGTCGGCATCCTGCACGATCACGATGTCGCCCGTCGCCTTGGCGATCCCGGTTCGCAAGGCGGCCCCCTTGCCCTTGTTGAACTCGTGCTGCAACAGGGTGACGTTGGCGTGGCGTGATGCCAGTTCCTTGAGCCGCTCTTTGCTGCCATCGGTCGAGCCGTCATCGACGATGATGATCTCCTTCTCGATCGGCACGGCTTGGACGCTGTCCACCACCTCGCCCACGTAGCGAACCTCATTGAACGTGGGAATGATGACGGACAGGCGCATGCCGGATTCTACGTCAAGACCGCATTCCAGCCGATACTCTGCTCGAAAGACGCCCCGCACAACAACAGGGCGGCACCAGTAGGATCATCGAACCATGGCGGGTCTGCCCGGCACCAACCCCGACGTCAATCCCGACACCCGCCCCGCACTCGCCTACGTCGTGCACCTGCTCTATCCATTCCGCCTGCACGTGCAGCACCAGATCGCAAAGGAACTTCCCGAACTCCATCTCCACACGCTGGTCACGTGGGACCAGCGCCAGCATCAATGGACCTTCGCCGAGGACCCGGCCATCGGCCTGCGATTTATGCCCGATGGGCCTACCGAGCAAGAGTTCTCCGGGTGGCGCGGCAAACTCAAGGACTGGCACGCTGGGGCACATCTCATCAACTGGTTCAAGGAGCACAAGCCCGCCGCCGTCGTCATGTGTGGCTACGCCTTCCCGGCTCACCGTCGCGCCATCCGCTGGCTCAAACGCAATGGCGTGCCCTACATGCTCTGGAGCGACAGCAACCACCTCGACGACACCGCCACCGGGCTCAAGCGATTCCTCAAAGACAAACTCGTCCGCCCCGTCGTGCGCGACGCGAGCGCGATCCTCGTCTGTGGCACCAATGGCTCCAAGTACTACGCCCGCTACGGAGCCACGCCTGACAAGACGTTCCTGTGCCCCGTCGTGCCAGACTGCTCACTCATCGAGAACTGTCCCGTCGAACGAGTCGCTGACGTTCGCACACGCTTTGGCCTCTCTCCCCAGCGCCGTCGCTTCATGCACTGCGCACGCCTGATCCCGCTCAAGTCCACCGATAACCTCGTGCGCGCATTCATCGAGATCGCGCCGCAGCGCCCCGACTGGGACCTTGTCATCGTGGGCGATGGACCCCTCCGTCCTGTCGCCGAGTCGCTCGTGCCGGCGTCTCTCAAGTCCCGCGTCATCTTCACGGGCTTCACGACCGATCAGGCGACCACCGCCGCGATTGAGCGAACCTGCGACGTGCTCGTCCATCCCGGCTACTCCGAGGCGTGGGGCGTCGTCCTGCTCGAAGCCGCCGCCGCAGGCATGGCGATCATCGCGAGCGACGTAGTGGGGGCGGCGTCCGACTTTGTCTTTGAAGGCGTGAATGGCTTCCAGGTCCCACCCCGCGACGTCCCGCGACTTGCGGCGGCAATGCTCAAGGTCTCGGGAGACGAGGCCTCCCTCGCCCGCATGAAGAATGAGTCAAGGCGAATCAGCCTCGAGTTCCGCCAACGGGCCGATCCGGTCAACGGCCTGCGCCAGGCACTCGCGCGTGCCGAGGTCTTGAAGCGGACGTAGCGCAGATCGCTCGGCTCAACGAGTCGGCAAGTTTTGCCGAGCCTCGTCCGTGAAACCTTGAACGATCGGTCTCTTACCCACTCCCGTGGCTGAATAAGTGGCTCTTGCAGGAACACTTGCCTCAAAGAACTATGCTTGCTCGACCCGGCGACTTGCCGAACCGATAACCAGATGGACGCGGGCACGCCCCGGGGCGGATGCCCCGTCGCCATCCCGCCTCACCCTGCCACGGAGCACGATTCGATGACCAGCAACGCACACTACCAGGCCCTCAAGGCCAAGATCGAGAACAAGACCGCCGTCGTCGGCATCATGGGGCTGGGGTACGTCGGCCTCCCGCTGCTGACCGCGTTCCACGACGCCGGCTGCCCCGTGATCGGCTACGACATCGATCCCGAAAAAATCGTCCTCATCAAGAAGGGCCAGAACTACCTGCCCCACCTGGGCGACGACCTGCTCAAGGGTCGCATGCAGAGCAAGACCAAGTTCGACGTCACCAGCGATCTTTCCCGCTTGGGCGAGGCCGACGCGATCCTCGTCTGCGTTCCGACGCCGCTCGGCACGCATATGGAGCCCGACCTGTCCTACATCATCACGACCGCAGAAGCCATCGGCAAGACCCTGCGCCCCGGGCAGTTGATCGTCCTCGAAAGTTCGACCTACCCCGGCACCACGCGTGACGACATGCTCCCCGCGATGCTCAAGACGAGCACGAAGAAACTCAAGAGTGGCGAGGACTTCTTCGTCGCCTTCAGCCCCGAGCGCGAAGACCCGGGCCGCAAGAGCCACAATACGAAGACCATTCCAAAGTTGGTGGGCGGGCTCGACGAGCCCTCGACCGACCTCGCCTGCGCCCTCTACAAGCACGGCATCGAGACGGTCGTTCGCACCTCCAGCGCCGAAGTCGCCGAAACCGCAAAGTTGCTCGAGAACATCTTCCGTTGCGTGAACATCGCGATGGTGAACGAACTCAAGGTCGTCCTCGACGCGATGAACATCAACGTCTGGGAAGTGATCGAGGCCGCCAGCACCAAGCCCTTCGGCTTCATGCCGTTCTACCCCGGCCCGGGCCTCGGCGGGCACTGCATCCCGATCGATCCGTTCTACCTCACGTGGAAGGCGAAGGAAGTGGGCAAGACCGCCCGCTTCATCGAACTCGCGGGCGAGGTGAACACCTCCATGCCGCACTACGTCGTGCACAAGGTGGCCGAGAATCTCAACAACCAGGGCAAAGCGGTCAAGGGCTCGAAGGTGCTGGTGCTGGGTCTGGCGTACAAGCCCGACATCGCCGACACGCGCGAGAGCCCGAGTTTCGAGTTGCTCGAACTCTTGCACACCATGGGCGCCGACGCTCAGTACAGCGATCCATACCTCGCGCGCACGACCAAGGTCCGCAAGTACGACTTGAAACTGGAATCGGTCGCGCTCACGCCGGAGAACATCGCGAAGTTTGACTGCGTGCTCGTCTCGACGAACCACAGTTCGTTCGACTATGGCATGATCGCCAAGCACGCGAAACTGGTCGTGGACACCCGCAACGCGATGAAGAAATACGCCGGCGAGATGGGCAAACGCCTCGCGCGGGCGTGATCCAGACACGACGCGCCGAAAGGCGCCCCTCAATGCCACGCCCACGATGAGGTCCGCCGAATCGTGGTGCTTCCGTTTCGCACACCCCCGCGGGGCGATTCAGCGCAGCAGCATCCGATGTCCCATCGGTGTAAATGCGCTGGTGCAATCTACTTTCCCTTGCCGTCCACACAATACCGGATCGCCGCCTCGAAGCCATCGACCATCTTCTCGAGCGAGAACTTCTCGACGACCGTCCGCTTCGCTTCCACGCCAAGGCGGGATCGCAGCGACTCGTCGTTCAGCAGCCTCTCGAGCACACTCGCGAGCGACGCCACATCCCCGTCCTTGTAGAAAAGACCATTCTCGCCATCGCGAAACGCCTCGATCTCCGGATTGTGGCTCTGGATGTCGTCGCCCGTGACCACTGGCAGCCCATACCCAAACGCGTGCAGCAGCGACAGCCCGATGTTCCGCGGATAGCAGAACACCTTGGACGAGCAGTAGTACGCCCCAATGGCACGTTCGTCGTAAATCGAGCCCAAGAATCGAACGTGCTCCCCAAGGTTCAGTTCCGCAACCTGACGCTTGAGAGCCTCCATGTCCTCACCCGATCCCACGATCAGCGCCAGCACGCTTGGGTCGCGCTCCCGCACCCGCGAGATCGCGTTGATCAGCAACGCCACCCGATTCGCCGGATCCAGGCGTGAGACAAAGAGCACGCAGCGACGCCCCTCAAGCGACTGTTCCTTCTGAAACGAAGCGAGCTCGTCGGGATGGCCCTTCCAATGGTCATACGACGCCGAGATCGCCGACTGGTCAAGGCTGTTGATCGCCACGAAGACGCGATCCTTGTTCATGCCTCGCGCGATGAACAGTTCCGCCGCCGCATCCCCGTAGAACAGAACTGCCTTCGCCAGGCGCGCCACCATCTTGCGAGCGGCAAACGTCCACGCCTTCTCCGTCTTGGACAGGCCATGCCCCCACACGATCGCCGGAATACCCAGCAGGCGTGCTCGAAGGAGCCCGGGGACCAAACTCAGGTACCGCGTGTTCCACGACAGGATCACAACATCCGCGTGCGATCGAGAGACAAAGTTCCACTGGCCCTTGTGCCACCAGAACTCCTGCCGGCCGAACAGAAACCGCCGCAGAGGCAGTTTCAATGCCTTGAACCCTTTCGCCTCCACGCTGGGCAAGCCCGGATATTCAGAGTAAACGAGCGTCAGGTCGATCCCCGGCCGCTCCGCCAGCGCACGAAGCACCGGCACGCGATACTTGGGCAGCGCGATCTGCTGAACCACCACACGAACTGGTCGTGCTTCCTTCGAATCGGCCACGCACTCGCTCCACGCGCCCACCCGGAGTCACAGCGCGACAGGGCGGCTTTCCACTATATCGTTCGCGAGGACCTCAGCCGATCCCGTCAAAGCCAGAACCCGACATCGAGTCAAAGCGACGCCCAAGGCTCTGCCGGGCAGACGCGATCTCACCGATGAAGTCCAGGTAACTGCCCGAACCGCCCGACTCCGTGAAGGCCTTGAACTTCTCCTCGACCATCGACCGGAACGCCGAAGCGCTCTCCTCGACCTGCTTGCCCTTCTCGGTATCGCCGAACGCTTCCATCAGTTTGCCCGCGCTGCGATCCAGCCACGACATCAGGACGTCCACATCGCGCTTCGCGCGGTCAAGGTTGGTCTGATTCACTGCGGGCGGAACGGTCGGCTCGGTTCCCGTGACAGGGGCCTCGGCAAGCGAGCCGCCCGCGTCCAACGCTCCTTCAGAGCCCTTCGCGAGATCGCCCTTGGTTGCTTCCTCGACCGGCTGCGTAGCGGGCTCGCCCGACGGCTCCTCACCGCGAGGCCCATCTCCACGACCACGCAGCAGGTCACCAAACGTCGAGCGGACTTCGCTGCGGAACGCCTGCCGCATTTGCGCGACGCGCTCCACAAACTCCATGTAGTTCCCGCCCTCGCTCTTGAACGTCTCAAACTCCTTCTGCACCGATGCGGCAAATGTGTCGCGCATCGTCGTGTACTTGTCCATCGCCTCGGCGTTGTCGCCCAAGCGGCGCTCGAACCGCTTCGTCTGCCGATCCAGCCCACGCAAGATCGCATTCACGTCGCGCTCGGCTCGCTCGACCGGATCACGGCGACCGCCCCGCTCACCACGTTCGCCCCGCTCGCCTCGTTCCCCTCGCTCCCCGCGTTCGCCGCGTTGCCCACGAATAGCGTCTTCAATCTCAACCACGTCCTGCCCGCGCGTTGGCGTTGGATTCGTCGCAGGACGTGTGCTTGGCTCTTCGATCCCACGCGTCAGGTCACGCAGTTGCGCACGGAAGTCGCGCCTCGCCGCCGCGGTCTCTTCCGCAAACGACATGTAGTCCTGTCCGCCATTCTTCACAAACGTCTCATACCGAGCCGTCATCGACTGCTCGAACTCCTTCGCGAGTGTCTGTGCCTTCTCGGCCCCGTCGGCGTTGCCACCGAGCAGATCCAGGGCTCGCGTCGTTTCACGCTCAACACCACGCAGAGACAACGCAAAGTCGCGCTCCGCCCGCCCAAGGTTGCGTTCATTCACGCCCGTGGAAGTTCCGCCGTTCGAACCCGTGCTCTCGCGAACGCCTTCGCGATTGGCGGCTCGCTCCTGCAGCCCGCGTGAGAACTGCTGAGTGAGCATGCGGAACGACGCGTTGCTGAAGCCGTTGATCGATGAGGACATGCGAACCTCCGTGAAAACAATCTTGAACTGTGCCGACGCACCGCAACCGGCGCGCCGGGTCTTCACTTCGGTATCGGTCAATAACCGGTTACAAGACAGCACGGCTCTTCATTTCCAGCGGATTTGTCAAGAATCGCTGAAGGTTGCGCGTTTCGCCCCCACGGCACAGCGCAGCCCTTACCACATACGGCGAGAACTGCGCTTGGCACAATCCGCCCCCACCCCAGAAAGCAGGGGGGCGAGAGCCGCGACACGGGATTCCTACCGTTCGCCAACGCCGGAGGACCATCCATGCCCATGTGCGCCCTCATCTCCCACGTCGCCCTCGCGGCCTCGCTCTTCACGCAACCCGCCACTCCCTCGGCTCCACCAGCGGCGCAGTCAGCGCCAACTGCCGCGCCCCGGCCACCGCAATCACCCCAGTCCCTCATCCTCGAAGCCAACATCATCGAGACGATCAAGGCCCTTCCCACCAAGCGTTCACCCAACGCAGATCAGGAACACGCGGATGGGTTGATCGCGACCGAAGCCTTACTCATCGAGCGCCTCAAAGCCATGGGCCTCACGCCCAAACTCGAGCCCGTCCGCTGGGCCCCGCCGATCCGTCCGAGCGAAGAAAACAAACGCCCCGAGCCACGTGAGTGGAACAACATCATCGTGGACTTCACCGGCACAGACGAAGTTCTCGATATGAAGGTCGGCGGCATGAACGACCTCCCGCACGAGCCGTCTTATCGCCAGGTCATCGTCGTCGGCGCGCACTTTGACGCCGTACCCCTCGCGCCCGGCGCCGACGACAACGGCTCGGGAACGGCCGCCCTCCTCGAACTCGCTCGTGCGTTCCAAACGATGCACGCCGCAGGCTGGACGCACGACACCACCATCCGCCTCGTCTTCTTCAATCTTGAGGAAGTGGGCCTCGTCGGCTCGGGTCGGCACGTTGCCCAGTGGCGCATCGCAAACGCCGAACGCACTCGCATCGCAAAGGAAGCGCTCGAAGCGAGACTGAAACGCAAAGCGCCCGGAGAACTCGGCGAGGATGTCATCATCGACCTCGGCGCGGGCCGCGGCGTCAACACCATCGAGCACCGCGCCGTTCCATCCGAACCCGAACTCCCCGAACGTCTCACCCTCATGCTCAGCCTCGAGTGCATCGGCTTCTTCAGCGACGCCCCGAACAGCCAGCAGTCCCCCTTCAAACCAATCCCTGGCGTTTTCGAGCCGCCCACCGTCGCGGACAACATCGTCCTCGTCACGCTCGCAAAGCACCAGAACGTGAGCAAGGACCTTGCTGCAAAGATGCTCGCCGCCGCGCCCTCACTCAAGATCTTCCGCGCCGACTTCAGCCCACTGCCGCTCCCCGACCTCATGCGCAGCGACCATGCCCCGTTCATGTTCGCGGGCGTCCCCTCGTTCATGGTGACGGACACCGCGAACTTCCGCAACGCGAACTACCACAAGCCGACGGACACCTTCGAGACGCTCGACACCCGCCGCCTCACGCTCGTGGCACAAGGCATCGCGGGCGCAGTCTGGGAACTCGCGGGGCCGAAGGCACCGGAGCCAAAGCCCGCCATGCCGACCGCGCCGTCGGCGAAACCCTGAACGACCGCCCGCGCACTAAAGTAGTCTCAGTCCTTCACATCCCCCGTCGTCGGATCAAACGTCTGCCCAGGCGCGACGATGTGAACCACCGCACCATCAATGTGCGACCGCGGCGGCCGCGCGTCCTGCGTTCCCACATGCGCCGCACGGCGTGCATCCAGCACCACCAGCGACATCGGGTTCTTCCCCTCGCCCTTCACGTGGAACGCGCCCTTCTCATCCACATCCACGCGGCATCCCTCATCAAGGAACAACGCCATCGACCCCGGATGTGTCGCGAGCGCCTTCTGCGACATCGCAAACACCCACTGCGGATGCCGCTTCGACCACGCGAGCGTCGTGACAAGGCAAGGCACCTTGTTGAGCCCCGCGACAACCGACGCGTCCGCGCGCTGATCTCCAGCGTCTTCCTTGCGCTCCGCCTCCCGCCGCTCGGCGTTGGCAATCGCGAGCGAGCCGACCTTCGCGTCATCCGCCACGCCACCGTCGATCGTGAAGGGTGTGATCACCGCGGGTGAAGTGGGGGGCTTGGGCATTGGGCTGGCAACACCCTTCGGCATCGAAATCACCTCGCCCGTCTTCGTGCTGAACGTCGTCTCCGGCAACAGCAGCGAATAACGCACGTTCGTCACGCTTGGTGGCTTGCCAGAAACAGACACAACAGAGGAAACCTCAGACAACTTCAACAACGTCGCCGTCCCCTCACCCTTGACGATCGCGACACCATCCGGCCCCACGCATACCGCCGTGCGCGGATCGACGCCGATGCCGAGCGGAGAGAACACGCCAACAGATGGCGGCTTGCCCTTATTCGCTTCATACTCAATGGGCGCGGCCGTATCACGGACCTTCTGCGCCATCGACGCAGTCATCCCTTCCGTGTCGCCGGCCTTCCATCCGCTATGCCTCACACTCGCAATCCGCCCCAGCATCACCACCGTCCGCGGCAGCCTCCCCCGCTCCGTGAAGTGCGTATCAAACAGCACGTTCGGCACCAATCCCAGAAACCCATGCGTGATCGTCAGGTTCTCATGCCTCGCATCGCGCAGCGCCTCGCGTGGCGACAACCCATCCTTCACCGCGTCGTACGTCCACTCGCCCATAATCGCGCACCCGGCCGACGAGCCGGAGATCACGCCGCCCTTCGCGAACACAGCCCTGATCGCGGCCTCCGTCTTCTTCCCGCGCCACCAGTTCACGTACCGTCCCTGATCGCCGCCGCGAATGAACACGATGCTCGCCGTAGACAGCGTGTCGTAGATCTCCTGCGTGTCCGCGTTCGCCTCGGTAATGATGAGGCACACCACCTCCCCCGCGCCCGCCTTCTGGAACGCCTCGACGCGCTCATCCTTCTCCAGCGGCACCGCCCCGATGATCGCGACCTTGGGCTTCTCCTTCCCGCATTTCTCAACCATGAACGAGAAGAGATCGTGCATGTACGTCTCAGACCCGCTCAGCCCACCCCCCTCCGCAACGACCCAGCCCTGAGCCCGTGCGAATGGTGCGGCGAGAAGACCGATGAGAAGAACGACGGCCGCCGAGATGCGTGGTTTCATGGTCCCAGCATATCAGGAATCTCAAGAGCCATCGAGACAGCCCGGATAACAATGACCCATGGACGGAGGCACCGCGAGAAAGCACGAAGCAGAACAGGCGGCTATCGAAGCCGAGATCCGCCGCACGTTCGCGGGCGTAACCCGCGAGGGCGGTATCTCCTGGAATCAGGCCGAGGCATTGGACTTCCACTGGGACGATGAAAACGCCATCGCCGAAGCCGCGAAACTGGACATAGAGGCACGGTGGCAGGAGTTGGCTGAGGATGCCGACTGGATCCCCGACCGCACCATTGGACAATGGCCGTTCCTCGACGAGATCGGAACTCGCTACTACCTGGCACCATTCATGATCCGGTGTCTGCGTTTGGGCTTCTGCGCTAGCGCCGGCAACCCCTTCGCCATCACCAGCAAGTTCAAGGAAGAGAAACTCGCACTCTTGAACCGGGCCCAGCGTCGCATCGCCGCGCGATTCGTGCGATTCATGATCGTCCTAACCAACGACGAAGAGTGGTCATTTTCCTACAGGGTGTATTGGCGGGACCACGACGCGGGCACGCCGCTATGACGCGCAACAGAGTGTCCTCGTGAAGAGTACAAAGTGACTTCTGCCAACAGTCGCTTGTGACACGTTGGTCAGGCTCGCACCGCGCAAGAAACAAGGCCGAGCCCCCGAAAGTGCTCGGCCTTGCACAGATTCCCCTTGTCCGCTTGAGAGAGGAGGACGCGAGGTTCAGCGGCGGGGCGTGTGAGGTCGCGGCCGGTCAGAGCCGCTCCATTCAAAGGACCATTCAGGAACGCCGCGAACGACGAGCGGCAAAGAGCCCCGCGATACCAAGCACACCAATCGCTCCCGGCGCGGGCACCACGGTGATCGCGGTCAGGATCGCGCCACCACCAACGTCACCCACGAACGAGCCCGCGCCCGTCGCGAGGTTGATCTGCCAGAACGTGCTCTTGCTCAGGAGCGAGTCGCGAACACCCATGTACGCGATCCCCGTCGCTCCCGAGATATCAAACCCGGCCAGATCGGTCAGGTCCGTGCCGACCGCACCGACCGTGTTCAGCGTGCCATTGTTGGGCGGGCTCTGAATCGCGAGGATGTCGAGGGCCGTGTCCACCACGTACAGCGTCGTTGTGGTCGCTCCGGCGAAGTTGTTCGTGTACGCCGCGCCCGTGATGTTCGGGTTGACGCCGAAGTTCGCATCGCCCGCCGCAAACGCGAGTGTCGTATCAACAGTCACCGCACCCGTGCCCACATTGATCCGCAGGTTCTGGTCGGTATCGCTGACCACACGCATGCGATCCACCGTCGGGTTGAAGTCCACGCCAAAGGACGACCCGCTCAGGTTCGACGAGAGCGTCGAGACAAGCGTCGCCGCACCAGTCGCCGGATTGACCGAATACACGCGGCTGAAACTGCCCAGGGCCATCAACTGCCCCGTCGCCGGGCGGAAGTCGATCCCGCGGATCACCTCATTCGCGAGCATGCCCGAGATCGGACTGCCCGAGGTCAGCGTGCCAGGCGTGGCGCTGTCCCAACTGATCAGGGTCTGGTCAAGGGTCACGCCAAACACCGTTTCGGCCTGAGCCGCCGAAGTCCCAACAAGAAGCGCGCAGGCGATAGCCATCGATCGAGTAACCATCGAAAACTCCTCTCTCTTTCGGAAGTACCTGTGTTGAAGTGGCGAAGGAAACCCTCCCCCACGCTCTGGTCTCCACCCCAGAACATCCGTCTTTCGCAGCGCCCAAGCCTCATGGATGGAAAAGCGAGAGGAATGTCGCAAGTTTTGTTGGCACTGGTTCCGATGGACTGTTTGGCGAGATTCCCATCTAGCGCCGCCCGAACCTCGAAAGGCCTCACGAATCCCCGACGCGGCCACCATCCTCCAACGCATCGCCCAAGGCGACTCGGCCGCGGTGGCTGCATGCCTGGACGAATACGGCGGCATGGTCTGGGGCCTCGCCAAGCGATACCTCTCACCCGTCGGCGGCGACGCAGAAGACGCCGTCCAGGAGATCTTCGTCGAAGTCTGGCAAAACGCCGCCCGATTCGATCCGTCGAGAGGTTCGGAGGCAGCGTTCATTGCCACCATCGCCCACCGCCGCCTCATCGACCGCAGGCGACGCCATTCCTCCCGTGCGACCGTCGCCCTCGTCGCCACGCCCCAAAGCCTCGACGGCATGCCCGCCCGACGAGAGGAATCCGCCGCTATCGACGCGGCCTTTGCCAACCTGCTCGAAGAGGAACGCGAAGCCCTGTGGCTCAGCCTCCGCCACGGCATGACGCACGAGAACATCTCGCGCGTGCTGTCAAAGCCGCTGGGCACCGTCAAGACGCACATCCGCCAAGGACTGGCGCGATTGCGGGTTCTATTGAAGGATGAGCACGTGAACACCGCCGCGTCGCGTGGAAAGGGGGAGAGGCGATGAGCCAACAATCTCACCCCGAACTGCAGCGACTTTTGGACCTCCTGGGCGATCGCGCCACGGGCAACCTCGCCGAACAGGACAGCGCCGAACTCGACGCGCTCCTCTCGCGCGTGCCACCCATCACCGATGAGCAAGGCCGCCCCGTCACCGAAGACACGCTCGGCCAGGCCCTCGGCTCGTTGGTCGCCTCCTGGTCCAAGGCCGACGACGCCCCGCTCCCGGCCAATCTCCGCAGCACCCTGCTCGCGCGCGGTGCCACGATCGTTGCAGGCAAGAACACCTCGGGCGGCTCGCCCGACCGTGGTGGCACCAACTCGCCCTGGCGCCTCTGGAGCGGATGGCTCGTCGCCGCTGCCGCCATCGCGATCGCCGCCATCGGCTGGCTGCGCCCTGCGACTCCACCGGCACCACCGGCCCTCACCCTCGCGCAGCAGGCCGACGCCCTCCTCAAGAACGAGCCCGACACCGCCGTCATCCCCTGGAAGCCCCAGACCGATCCAGTCTCCGCAGGCGTCTCGGGCGAAGTGGTGTGGAACACGCGCCTCCAGAAGGGCTTCCTCCGCTTCAAGGGCCTCCGCCAGAACGACCCCACCGTCGAGCAGTACCAACTCTGGATGGTCGACGCCACGCGCGACAAGAACTTCCCCGTCGATGGCGGCGTCTTCAACGCCTCAGGTACCGGCGAGGTCATCATCCCCATGAACCCCAAACTCCTCGTGCGTGACCCGGCCGTCATCGCCGTCACCATCGAGAAGCCGGGCGGCGTCGTCGTCACCGGGCACGAACGCGTGATCGTGGTCGCACCCGTCAAGGGATGAGCCGTCCGCAGGGCCGGAACTGGCCCCCAAGCACGCACTACCATTCCCCATGCCCTTTGCCCCGATCGAAGACGTGCTCGCCGACCTCCGGGCCGGCAAAATGGTCATCCTCACCGACGACGAAGACCGCGAGAACGAGGGCGATCTCATCTGCCCCGCCCAGTTCTGCACGCCCGAGGCCGTCACCTTCATGCTCACCGTCGCCCGGGGCTACCTCTGCCTCTCCATGACCGAGGCCGACTGCGACCGCCTCGAACTCTCCCCCCAGACCGCCGTCAACACCTCCGCCCGTGGCACCGCCTTCACCATCTCCATCGACGGCCACCCAAAGCACGGCTTCACCACCGGCGTCTCCGCCAAGGAACGCTCAAAGTGCATCCAGATGATGATCGATCCGAAACTCGGCGCGACCGACTTCGTCCGCCCCGGTCACATCAACCCACTCCGCTCACGCAACGGCGGCACGCTCGTGCGCACGGGCCAGACCGAGGGCTCCGTCGACCTCTGCCGCCTCGCGGGCCTTTACCCCGCGTGCGCCATCATCGAGGTCATGCGCGACGATGGCGAAATGGCCCGCCTCCCCGACCTCGAAAAGATCGCCGCCAAGCACAACATCAAGATCTGCTCCGTCGCGCAAGTCATCGAGCACCGCCTCCGAAGCGAGAGCCTCGTCCGCCGCGTCGCGCCAACAAACGGCCAGCCTTTCCACACCAAGTTCGGCACGTTCCAGGCAATCGTCTACGAGAGCAAGGTCGACACGCTTCCACACCTCGTGCTCACCAAGGGCATGGACACGCCGAACGCTTCCGACCAGCCAACGCTCGTCCGCATGCACCGCCGCCACCTCCTGGGCGATGTCTTCGGCGAACTCTCCAGCGCCCACGGCGAATCGTCCGGCGATGTCCTTCGCCAGTCCATGCAGATGATCGCGAACGAAGGCCGCGGCGCGATCGTCTACCTGCGCACGCAACACACTGGTGATGACGACAGCGAGTTGGAAAGCCGCCTCCAGTCAGGCCGCGTCGCCGCTCCCGAAAAAGGCGGCGATGATCCGCGCCTCGCGCACCCATCCTCCCTCACGGGCTCGTCTTTCGCGAGCGCTTCCCCCGTCATGCGTGAATATGGCATAGGCAGCCAGATCCTGCGCGATCTGGGCCTCTCGCGCCTCCGCCTCCTCACCAACTCGCGCAAAACCATCCCCAATCTGGACGCGTTCGGCCTCCAGATCATCGAACAAATCCCGATTTTGTCTGAATCTCCGGCCTAGACCGAATATGCGGGCCACATCCGCCGATGCCGAGTGTGGGGGCCAGCCCCTCAAACCCGGGAGACGCCGCACGTCGCGGCACATCCGGTACACACCGCACACGGAGACTCGCCATGAACGCCCGCACCACATCCGCTTCGACGCTCGCCCTCCTCGCCTTTGCCACCATCGCGTTGGCTCAGGCCCAGACGCAGTCACCCTCGCAGGCGATCCAGCGCACGACGACGCCGGCGACCACCAACACCACGACGAGCACGATGACTCCGTCAACGACGAACTTCAATGACGGCGACTCTGAGTCCTTCGTCACCACCGACTCCACCAACCACTCCACCAACTTCTTCAACCGCTTCACCGGCTCCTGGAAGGGCAACGCCGTCCTCCATGGCTTCGAGGGCGAGAATCAAAGCAGCACCATCAACTGCACCAGCACGCTGACCTTCGGCCGTTACCTCACCTCCACCTTCAATGGCGAGATCATGGGCCAGCCCTTCGAAGCCGTCCAGACCTGGGGCTTCAACACCAGCACCAACGCCTTCGAAACCACCTGGATCGACAACAACTCCACCGGCATCACCTTCAACAACGGCTCCGCCAACGCCGAAGGCACCACCTTCACCATCGATGGCCAGATCGACGATGGCGAAGGCAACACCACCATCCAGCGCAGCGTCACGACCTTCGTTGACAACAACACCTTCACCCTCGCCCTGATGAGCATCGACTCAGCAAAGAACAGCACGCCCGTCATGACCATCACGTTCACGCGTGACACCAACGCCACGACCGCGAGCAGCACGAACAGCAAGATCTGGAACACCGCGTCCACAACGTCGGCCAACACCGCGCAGACCACTGCACAGGCAACTTCCCAGTCGAGCCCGACGCCCGCCGCGCCCGCCGCGCCCATTTTCCGCACCGTCTACGTGTACAAGGGCGTCGACGTCGAGGTCACGTCCAAGCAGTTGGACGCGCAGCGCACCGCGAGCGAGAACGAACCCCGCAACTGATCGCTCTTCGAGCGATTCTCAAGTCTCATGACGCTCCGCGCACCGCCCCGGCAAACACACGCCGGGGCGTTGTGCATTTGAGCAACACTCTTGGGTGGCACGCCGCTCCGCGGCGTGTCTTCCCCTTCGCACTCAAAACCGCTCAAACGTCGGCAACTCACCCACCAGCGGCCTGCAATAGTTCAAGAACGCATCCGACACGTCGTTGTGCCCCTTGATGAACTCCGCTGGCATCTTCCGCGTCTTCGCCGCGATCGCCGACAGTTCCACGCGCTTGTAATCGCTCACATACGCTTCGCCGCTGTGCCCCTTGCCCGTGCGCACGATCGCAACACTGCCATCCACGTGCCCGTCGACCTGCCCCTGCAAAGCCAGCCGCGCGCCAAACCGCCCCGCGCGCCGCGCCTCCGCCGCATCGATCGGGCTGGGATCAGGCCAGCACCGCTGCACATATCCAAACGTGTCAGACCGCACGCGCGGCGCCTTGCCCCCAGCGGGCGTCAACTTCGCCTTGAGGAAGTCCGCCAGCGCATCGCCCAGCGCGCCAGAGCCCGACAACTGCACGTTCCCGTGCGCATCGACCTGCCCGCCCTTGATCAGCGTCGCGCCGATCTCCTTGTGATCCTTATCACAAATCCCCTCCGACACCGCGATGTGGCAGCGCCCCTTGCGCGAGTACCACCACTCCACATCCGCGACAAACCGATCCATGTCAAACGGCACCTCGGGCAAATAGATCAACTGCGGGCCGTCCGTGCTTTCCGTATCACCCTTCACGCCATGCTTGTCCGCACGCCGCGCGAGTGCCGACGCCGCCGTCAGGAACCCCGCATGCCGCCCCATGATCACGTTGATCTTGATGCCCGGCAGCGAGATGTTGTCCATGAAGTCCGCCATGCACGCCATCGCGACAAACCGCGCCGCCGACGCAAACCCCGGCGTGTGATCGTTCTCCATCAAGTCATTATCAACCGTCTTCGGCACGTGCACGCATCGCATCGCATACCCCGTGCTCTTGGCCATCTCGCTCACAATTCGGCACGTATCGCTGCTGTCATTGCCACCAATGTAAAAGAAATACCGCACATCGTTCTTCTTGCACGACGCCAGCACCTTCTCGCAGTACGCCTGATCAGGCTTGTCGCGCGTGCTGCCCAGCCCCGCCGAAGGCGTCGTCGCGAGCCGGTCCAGCCGATCCTGGTGCACGCCCGTCAGGTCAATGAAATCGTCCTTCGTCATGCCGCGCACGCCGTTGCGCATCCCCAGCACGCGCGTCACAGCGCCCGCCGCAAAGAGCCCATCGCGCAGCCCCTCCACAACACCCACCAACGACTGATTGATCACAGCGGTCGGCCCGCCAGACTGACCAATGACCGCCGTCCCCTTCAACAACTCGGGCATAACTCACTCCAAACAAAGCGTGCGTGCAACAACGACCCCATGATACCACCGGGAACCCGCGCGCGACGCCTCGCTCGAAATCCGCTTACACCCGCGCCAGAATGTCCAACACCCCGCGCACCTCCGCCTCCTTCGAGACAAAGTCAGCCTTCGCCGCCAGCGCCGGGTCCGCATTGCTCGGGCATCCAAAGAACGCGACGTTCTCGCGGATCGCCATGTCGCTCAACTGATCCCCGATCCCCGCGAGCCGCTCGCGCGTCAGGCCGCACAACTCAACCAATCGCCGAATCCCGCTCCCCTTGCTCACGTGCTCAAGGTCGCAGTTGATCCACGCCACCGTGTTCGACACGCGGATCTTCCACCCCTCGCTCGCGAACCGCTCGCGAATCGACGGCATCAGACCCATCAAGTACTTCGTGTCGGGGTGCCACAACGAGATCGACGCCGTCTTCCCCGGCTGGATAATCACGCCGCTCGGCAGCAACTCCCGCTCAATCCACGCCGTCGCCTCGCGCACCGCCTTTCGATCTTCCGCCGTGATCGCCGGATCAATGATGAACCGATTCGTCCGCGGGTCATACAGCCACACACCATTCTCCGCCACGCAAGGCAAACTCGCGTTCGCCAAAAACCGGCACATCGCCTCCGCAAACGGCTGTGGTCTTCCCGAACACACCGTCAGCACCGGCCGATCGCCCTTCGTCGCCGCCGCGATGTTGTGCTCCGCCACTTTCAGCAAGAGTGGCGTGTCAAACGGAGCCGCAGACTCTGGGCCCAGGCACCCGTCAATATCGCAAATCACGGCATCAAAGCGTCGTCCAACACTCATGAAGCCATCGTAGAGCGAGCCGCTCTTCTCTGCCGGGGTATGGGGCTTCCAGCCCCATTCTTCTCTATGATCCCCCTCCGGGCCTCCGGAGGGGGTGCCGAGTCTTCGAGGTGGGGGAGGTGCCATCGCGCTGACGACACAACTCGTAATCGAGAGTGCTCTCTTTCGAGAACGCTCTCGCGATTCATCACGCCAAATCAAACAACAGAAACTCACTCTCCGCATCGCCGCGAATCTCAAGCG
>Ga0075158_10000370_pt1 | contig 36978 bp, 67 predicted proteins | sample JI91814BDNA_FD_70968 | JGI IMG/M metagenome (GOLD analysis project Ga0075158, IMG submission 70968) | Wastewater effluent complex algal communities from Wisconsin, to seasonally profile nutrient transformation and Carbon sequestration -... | ecosystem: Engineered > WWTP > Effluent > Algae... | reverse complement strand
GTGTACGGAGAAGCGCTTCGTCGTTGACGCTACAGACGAATCGACGATCGTGGTTCCTGTTTGGAAGCTCTTTGCCGCCAGCTTTCTTCCTTCTCTTGAGGCACGCGATATAGATAGCGTCCGTGGTCGCGCGATCGTCAGGCTCGGCGGCTACATCTGTGACGACGAGGTGGTCTCTCGTCGAGAATGGTCTCATCGGCGCCTCTGGAACCTACAACATCCGAAGGCGCGGCCACCGACGTCTGCCATTTACGTCGGCCCTCATGGACGGATGACCGACACGCTCGACGAGCGGCAAAAGCGACGAGAAGAGGCGCTGAAGCGACTTCAGAATCCCGAGCCCACCGATGCGGAGACCATCCAACACTTCCTCAACGGCCTCGTAAAGAGGCCCGTGGCGTGAGCGACGCTGGATGGAAAGCCGTACTACGTCTCGGCGTGCCGACGTTCTTCTGCGCGAGCTGCAAAGTGGTCGAACCTCTTCGGCTAAGCCGTGGAGAAAACGAAACGCTCGCTTCGCAGCACTGGCGCGTCGAAAAGCATCGCCAAGACTCGAAGCGTAGTTGGCGAGAAGAGTCGCTCGTAAGTTCCTGGCTTGTTTGTTCAAAAGAGTGCGGCCGTGTCTTGGTCGCAAAGAAGATCAAAGAGCACGGAACGTCGCTGCCTACCGCAGTGTATTCCGTCTGCGGACCTTCTGAGCCATGACGCACCACCATCACTGCCCGTACTGCTTCGAAAGCTTCGAGTGCGAAGGAGGTTGCACGATCGAGCCGGACCTCGAAGACAACGGTCGCGAGTTCGGCAGCCACGCCATCTGCCACGACGTCATCTGCCACATCGACCGCGCGATCAAGAAGCACAACGAGCGATACGAACAACGTCAGCAGGCGGCGCTCCGGCGGCTTCTGTCGCCTCGCGACCAGTGGTGGTGCTGACGCGATGTGTGTCGAAAGTAGTTGACGAGGTGTCTGACACGCCGTAGGTTCCGCTCCCATGACCATCATTGTTCGCCCACTCACCGACGACGGACTTTTTGGGCTCGACGAGTTCGACCAGTTCATGCTCGGCACTCGGTGTGAAGACGGTTGGATGCGTTTTCACTCTGTTTCCGATGTGCGCGAGAAGGTGTGTGCCATCTGTACGCGTGGTTGGGAGCCAACCGGGCCGTCGATCGGCGACCAGACGCGCTGGACACTCATCGGCGAGCACGTGCACCAGAGCTGCCTCGCGCGGCACCTGGGCTTCGTGCAGCGGGCAGATGTCTTTCAGGCGGTCTGTGACGCTGGCATCCGGTTCGAGAAGCTGATCCCGATCCCCAACGGCTACTGGGGCCCCGAAGACGCTTGGGGCAAGCACATGCCCTGGTATCAGGCCGACTTGATCGACCATCCGTACCAGCTCCGCATCGGGCATCGGAAGCGTGTCTGGGAAATCGTTCTGCTGCCGTACGGCCGTGCTCAGGCTTCCGAACGGCTGTCTGGGCCGGAAGCAACAGTCCCCTTCTACGCCGAAGCGAAGGCGGAGTTCGGGCCCGAAGAGAAGGAGGGCATCACGCAGACCATCGACAAGCGCCAAGTTCTGCTCCACGCGTACGGCACCGCGAAGATGGCCGAATACGTCTCGCGCCTCGCCAAGGTCGGCAACCTCAACAAGAAGCTCAACCTCGGTGACGAGGTGAAGCCGTGAGCAACCCTTACTGGGATGGAAACAAGTTCATCGAGGAGTTCGGTCAGGCTGGGCTGAGAGAGAAGATCTTGAACCGACTCTACCCGGACCAAGACCCGTTCACGATGTACCCGAAGACCGTTCGCGAAGCCTTTCGCGAGGCCATGCTCAACACGATGGCGGAAGCATTTCGCCGTGCCTACAGCCGCGACATCCGCCGCGCTCAAGCTGCCGCGAGGCTCGACGCGTTGGATCCTTACGAATGGTCCCACGACCAAGCTCGCAAGATCCTAGACACGCCGGCTTCCGTTCTTGAGAGAATCGCCGCTCGCGTCAAACGCATTCGAGCGGCAAAGGGGGAGACATGACTTCTGAAGAAAAAGCGGATTTCGAAGATGCCGTCGGACGTGCCCGCGACGCGGAGACGCGGCGCGACGCGGCTGAGCGGGAACGCGACGCCATCATCGCGGGGCTCGGCTTCGTCGACGAGGGGCCCGACGGACGAGGCAGCGGGCCGATCTACGTGCGCGGCTGCCGTCGCGTGTACGTGGGCGGGTACGATGGCTGGGTAGTCGAGACATCGACATCGGCCGGGCGCGGTCGGGTGCATTTCGACGGCGTTGGCGAAGCGCTGGCCTACGCGGTGTCCTCGGAAATCGCCGCCCTCATCGAGCAAGTGAAGGCAGCAGAGCAACACGCGCAGCATGTCGAGGTACGAGCCCGCGCCGAACAGGGGCGCGCTGACGCTGCTGAGAAGAAGCTTCGGACGCTGGTGGAGGCGGCATCCGCCGCAGTCAAAGACATTGCCGGACGTGGGGCCCCATCGGGCGATCGATTCCTGCTGGAGGAAGCTGTACGCGTCGCCCGAGGTGAGCCGTGAGCGAGCCCAAAGAGATGACCCCCGAGCGGCTGGCGGAATGCCTCGCGATGGCCGACACGTTCCGCACTCACTACGCAGACGGGCTCACCATGGTCGAAGTCCGAGCCGAGGACTGGGACGCCATCCTCGCCCACATTGACGCCCTGACCGCGCGAGCAGAGGACGTGACGCGAGAGCGAGACGCGGCCCAGGCAAAGCTGGCTGCGGCTCGTACTGAGGCGCTGAGACATGCGCACGCACGGCTGATCGCATGGAGCGCGTACATCAGACACGGCGGGTGGCTCGGTCAGCCGACGGAGATCAAGAACGACTCGGACATGGCCGTTCGCGCCGCTCACGAGGTCTACGCGATGATCGGGAAGGACGCGGAACCACTGGACGCCGAACTCGCGACCGAAGTGGCGAGTGGGAATGGCGGTCTGATGGGTAAGGCGTGGTGGGTCGAGCGGATTCGTCGCATGGTCAACGACAAGAAATCCCGAGTGGGGCTCGCTCCGCTTTTGCCCGAAGTACACGGGGGGGAGCCGTGACCGACTGCCCGAACTGTGGCGAGCCGGATGCGCCGCTCTACGTCTTCTGCTCCGAACCATGGGAGGAATGGCTCGGCGTGATGCACTGCGGCTGCTACCACGAAGAGCCGCCGACTGCATTGTACACAGCATCGAAAGACGCCTTCCGCGGCGCAGCCGCAGGAGGTGAGCCGTGAGCGAGATGACCAAGGAAAAGCTTGCCGAGGAACGGGCTGAGGCGTGGAAGGCGCGAGCCCTGGCCGCCGAAGCAAAGGTTGCCGCACTCGATGCAGAGGTGACGAGGCTGAAGAGCGTCGAGGCGGCAGCGCGGAAGTTCATCGATCGGAACTGGCCTGGCATGATAGCCATGGTCGAAGCGGTGCTAAATGCACCAAGGGGCAAGACGTGAGCCAGAAACCGATGACCGAAATCGAGGAGCACGTGCGCGAGGTGCTTTCAACCGCACGCGAGGAAGGTCGTCGCGAGATAGATCGGTGCATCCTCGCGAATGCCATCGGCGTCATCGACAAGGAGCGCGAACGTGCCAACGCCGCGGAAAAGAAACTCGCGGCGATCGTCGACGCCGACAAGCGCTACAGGCTCTGGCTCAACTCCGACGTGGAAGATCTGACCTACGACGACGCGCCCGACAAGTACGAGGCCGCTCTCAAAGCCGCACGAGGTGAAGACCGATGACGCCGATCGACGAGAACCCGTCTCCCCCGCCCCCGAGCGGCGTGGACATCAACTACTTGACCCAGGACATCGTCGCAGGGCTCAACCGAGCCGTGCTCGACAGGGTCGACGCCATCGCCGTTCAGCTCGGTGTGGGCCGTCGCCGTGCGGCCCTGATCGTCATGCAACAGCTACAGGAGACGCCGGTCACGGCTCCGGCTCCGCCCCCCGCCGCCGTCGCCGCCGACGTTGGCACCGAGGCACCTCCTGCCGACGCTTCAGACCCGCTCGGCGCTTTCGAAGATGAGACAGAGCGAGGGCTCGCAGCGGTCATCGCAAAGAGGACGGGGATCGCGCCGGTCGTCGTGCTCGACGTGCTGAGATTCTGGGTGCGTGATCGAGACGGCGAGCCTTTCATGCGCGATCTGGACCTGAGCGAGTACCATCCGCGCGAAAGGGTGAAGCACGCTCTTCGAGCCGCGGTGCGAATCGCCAGCCTCGACCACTTCGGCGCCCCCCTCCTTCCATGGACGCCGGACTACACGGTGGTGCCTCCGTCCAAGAGCGAGAAAGCTCCGTGACGACGCCCGGAGAATCGACGTGACGAAGAAGAAGCATCGTCGAGCCGAAGCGCTTCGTCGTCTGGGTGGCGAGCCTCCGCCGCCAGATCCGAACTTTCGCTGCCACCACAGAGACTTCTCCTACAGCTTCATCGACTCGTGCAAGGGCGCTCCGGTTCGGCTTCGAGAGTGCCACTGGGACGGGGTGAAGCGATGGTACTGCGTCAAGCACGACCCGTTGCGGCTAGAGCATGAAGCTCGCAACCAGAAGAAGCGTGACGAAGAAAAGCGTGCTCGATGGAGGAAGATGGAGGCCGACCGAAAGGGGTAGCAGCATGAAGAAGAACGCTCTGAAGAAGATAGAAGAGAAGCGCCACAAGGCCGAAGCCGAGGTCGTCAAAGCCAAGGAGAAGCTGGCGCGCTTGGTCGCGATCGAAGACGGATGGATACAAGACGCTGTCAGCGACCGGGCGCTGAAAGACGCGCCCAAGCTTGACGCGGAAGAGCTTTCGGCGAGGGTCATCGGGATGATTCGGTGGCACGGGATCGAGTGTTCCAAGCTTGGCCGTGAGACGACAACTTCTGCATCAGTCGCTGCTCGCGTCTACCTGGACGAGCTGAGGAAGCGAGCTGCGCGGCGATGACGGGCGCGGCTCAGGTTCAGCGCAAGTGCGTGCACTGGAAGAACCGCGACGGAGGTCAGCCGACGAAAGGCTGGTGCGTTGAGGTATCCAGAGACAGATCTGCCGTCGCGGCGGAGACCTTGTGCGGCTACAGCGTGGTTCTTCCTGGACCGACTTCGAAGCGCGAACCCACCTGCGTCGAGTGCCTCGCGATCATGAAGACGAGAAGCGCGCCGTGACGAGGGCGGCGACCAAAGCGGGGAAGCTTCTCGGCGCGTTTCTTCCGGGTCACAAGGTCACCTGGATGCCGACGTTCGCGCGCAATGGGCCCGGCGACGCGCGCGACGTCCCCCTGGGTGCCACCATCGTTTCAGTCGCCGGCGATGATGGACCGCTAGAAAAGAACGGATACGTCCGAGTGTTTCTGGAATCCGGCAAGATCCACACGTGGGCGCGCAAGGACGACCTGCGCCATCGCGATGAGTGAAGAGAGCAAAGAAGAGGCGTTGCGTCGTCTACGCGGCCCCCGCCTTGCCGACGGGGACAAGGCGACGTTGTCACCAGAGGCAGGATTTAGTCTCGGCGAAGTGCCGGTCACCATTCTCCATGCGAGGCTCGACGAACTTGATATGGCTTCGATTCAGTTCGACGACAATGGTCTGTGCTCCAGGGTTCTCCGCAGACACCTTCGGCGTCTCCCATGACGCTGCGACGCACCGAAGCTCTGCATCGGCTGCAAACGGCCCAGGAGCTGTTCGGTCGCGGCGACATGGGACAGTGGACCCGCTACGAACGCGGCAGCGGCGACGAAGCGGCGCGGATGGTCTTCTCTGCCTGGGACTCGGGCGCCAGCTCGATCTCCTCTGGCATGGAGAGCACCGCCCTGTTCACAAGACATGAAGCCGAAAAGCGGTTGAGCTTTTATCGTGGGATCGTCAAGATTTCGCTCCAAGACTGGACGAGCGAGATCGAAAGTCTCCATCGCGCGCTGAGCCATGATGACCTCGGCTGAGGACGAGGCGAAAACGCTGAGGCGACTGGAGACGCTTCGCAAGCTGGGAGCGGAGACCGTCTGCTGGACCGTCTCGACGTCCATGAGATCTGGCCCACCCGACAACGAGCGGAACAGTTATATGCACTGGCTCACGTTGTGTGGGCAGAAGAAAGCCGGCTGGGAACCAACCAAGGCAGAGAGCGGTGTCACGCGATCGAAGGCCCTGGTCACCTGCCCCGACTGCTTCGCGAAGATGGGAAACGTGGTGATTCCTCGACGGCGGAAGGCAGCTCGATGACCTCGCCGCCCATGCGCGAGACGATGCTGTCGATCGACTCGTTCGGGTCATGCTTCTCTTCCGGGGGCCGAGGTCCCCGGCGAACAGGTTCCTCCATTGCGCAGATCGACGCGAGGAACGCGTCAACGTCAGGCGGAAGCTCGACCGCGGGGGCTGGCTGCCGCAACGGCGGCGCGCTTTCTCCTCTCCGGTGGGCCGCCTGAGCCTCCCGCCACCAGTCCCTCGCACAGTTCAGGCATCGGCCGAGCCGTGGAACGGCCAGCCTGCGCGGCCAGGTACGCCCACAGGCATCGCAGGCGACCACGGCTCCTGCGGCGCGCTCCTCTCCGCTCGGGGCCTCGTAGCTCATCCTGGGGGCTTGCGGGCGCGCCATCGCAGCAGTTTGCCACGCGGATTGTCAAACGAAAGGCCGACATTCTCTCTTACCTGAACCTACAAAGTACGTGAAAAACACCGCGATGACACCGCATGAGTTGACACCGCCTGGACCAGGGCCTACGTTCGCGTGGTCGAGCTGGGCGCCGACGTCACCGAAAGGATCTTGCGTGGAGAAGAAGAGCGAAACCTCGTCGACCTGGGTCTCGGAGTTGGAGAAGAGCGAAGCGGAGCTGGGGCCCCAGGAGAACGAAGAAGTGCCCGTGGTCCGGCTCTGGCCCGAACCGCTACGCGAAGAGGGCCAACAAAAGCCCCCGAGCGACCAGCAGTCAACGATCGTGGCATCCGCAATCCGCGAAGCCATCCGGGAGCTGCGCGAAGAGCAGTCAATCCACTTCGAGACCGAGTCCGACGAGAAGTTCGCCGTCGGCTACCTCTACAAGACAATCATGATCGCGCTTCGCGCTGAGTCGTCGGAGCGAGGGCCGCAGCAAAAGACCAAAGAGGTCCCGCCGCCATCGGTCACGAGGAAGCCGGTGCGCGTGGGTGATCGTCTTCGACATCCAGCCTCGGATCGCATGGGCACCGTGATCAAGATCGAAGGGAACAGCATGCTTGTTCAATGGGACGGGCTCGACAAGCCGACCATTGCCTGGAGGGTGCCGGGCGAAAGTGAAAGCGAAGGGGGAGGCAAGGGATGACCGGCCGGCGAGACCCCGAGCTAACGAAGGCCGTGCGAGTCCTTCTCTCCTACGTCGAGGAAGCCGAGACCGAGGAGTCCTCCATCGGTGGGGAAGGCGATGACGAGCCCATAGAGAACGGATGGGGTGGCGTCGTGATCCCGACAGCGAGGCGAGTCGACCTTCCCGGTCCGATCGACCGCGACGTCGAGCCCGCGGCAGCAGGTAGTCTCGGGCGCAGGATCACCCAGCGCATCATCGAAGCCATCGGGTCGACAGGCCAGCCCGAGTCCGCCGAGGACGCTCTCACGCGCCTGCTCGCTGCGCTCATGGAGGCCCAGGCAGCACGGGGCCGCGCAGAAGGTCAACTACTCCAGCAGCAAGACGCTCAACTGCGTCAAGAGCAGGACGTCGTCACAGACCTTCGCAACAAGGTCCAGATGCTCGCGACAGAACGAGACGGACTCCTCGCGGCCGTGAACGAGCTGAAGAAGGGCGCCGGACACGGGCAGTTGAGCGCGCGGTCCCAGGTGGGAGATCGCGTTCAGCAGCCGATCACCGGGCGATGGGGAACCGTGATGGAGGTCCAAGGAGGCCGCACGCTCGTTCGGTGGGACGGCGCTATCGCCAAGCCAGATGGTGAGGACGCGGAGGAGGAGAGCGACGAGGGAGCATCATGGTGAAGAAGAATCGCAACGGCAGAGAAGGAGAAGGGGTTACACACGTCATGACCAGCAGCAGCAAGGCACTCAAGTCGCAGCTCCGTTTGCAACTCCAGCCGAAGCCGGAGGCCGAGACCATCTCGGCCGAAGAGGGAACGGTGGAGCTGATGGACATCAGCCCCGAGATGGCTACCGACCTTCTGTCGAGGCGTCATCCGTACCAGCGACTGCTGCGTGCGACCCACGTGGATGCGCTGGCTGAGGCGATGCGACGAGGGACCTGGCGTTGGGTTGGGGACCCAATCCGGCTCGACACGAACATGTTCGTGATCGACGGTCAGCACCGCCTGTCGGCGATCGCCAAGAGCGGCGTGACCATGAAGAACGCGGTCGTGATGGTCGTCCACACCAAGGACGCCATCCTCTCCATCGACCAGAGCCGTCCGAGGACGCTGGTGGACATGTACGCCACGCGTGGGAAGGGCGGTGGATCTCTGAGCAGGACGGTCTCCGGCGCGATCGTGGCCGAGTCGACGAACTGGAAAGGTTGGCGTGGGATGCCACGAGAAGACCAGCTTGCCGCGATCGAGCAGTGCGAGTTCGTGCACGACCTCAGCAACCTGACGAAGAACAAGGGCGAGAGCAACGCTCGCGCGACCGTGTCCGTCGGCTCTCTCTCCGGAGCGTTGCGATGCATGCGAACGAACCGTGACGCGGCCATCCAGTTCTTCGGCGCCGTGTTCGCGATGAACCCGGTGATCGACGGCGTAGAAGTCGAGATGGTACGCGTCCTGTACTCATTTCTCGCAGCAGCGAAGCGGACCGGGGTGTCTTCCGAGATGGTGACCATCGAGCAGGCAAACAAGGCGATCAACGCCTACAACCACTGGCGATCCGGAAGGGTCGTCAGCCATCTTCAGTGGAAAGGCGGCGCGCCTCCGGTGGCCCTCCCATGAAAAGCACTGGACTGGGCATCTTCAGCGGCCCGCTCGGGGAGCAGGCTCCCCAGCTCCCAGACCCGGACGGCGACGGTCCTCCGAGCCCTCCATCTGACGACCTTCCCGCGTTGTCGTCACCACGCCACCCCGCTCACGCGCGGCGTGCTCTGCGCCGGCTCCAGAGCGAACCGCCGCCTGAGTTCGAGAAGGTGATCGATCTTCTGTACGAGTGGCACGAGCACAGTCCCGCCGCTCAGGCCACAGACATCATGCGCAAGCTCCTCTCGCAGAACCACAACCAGAACGACCAGCAAGCCATCGCTGCGATGAAAGGTCTCATCCGCGAGGCGCGGAAGGCCAAGATCCACAAAGCCATCGACGAGATCGGGCTCGACGCTGCGGAGAAGGTTCTCGGTTTGAAAAAGGACGAGCCGTGACGTTGCCGCTGAAGTGGATCACCGCTCGTGCGCTTCGCCTCGAAGAACGCCTGTGCGACCCTGGCGACTTGGCGGCGGTTGCTCTGGGCGGCAAGACTGCGCAGTTGGAAGCGAGCCTGCACGAGATCGGACACATCGTCGCGCTTCGTGGCTCGCTGCTCAACGCGCTGCGCTCGGCGCCTGTGCCACACATCAACAATCTCATGACGGGCATGGGGCTGCATGGCGTCGTGCGCGACGAGAACGAAGTGTCCGCGATCGCGATCGAGCTTCTCACTGCCGAGATGCTCGGCCACCCCATCAACGCCCACGAGGTCACTTGGTTCGCGTGGACGAACAACAACGTCCGTCGCTTCAGCGACATCGCGCTCTTCGAGGCACATGTCGCACGTCGAATGAAGAATCAGCGATGCCGGAGCCTGGCCGCCGAAGTGGCCCACTACCTGAGTCGGCCGATACGGAAGATCAAGAGGAGCGCATGACAGACGAGAGCAAGGAAGAGAAGTTCTACAGGGTCGGCGAGATCGAGGAGATGCTCTCGGTGAGCAAGTCCACGCTGAAGAGGTGGATCAAGAACAAGAAGATCCGAGCCGTGAAGTTCGGCGACGACGTCCAGGGCAACCCCTGGCGAATCTCCGAGTCGGCGCTGGCCGAGTTCAAGAAGACCAACGCCCGCTACAACATCGAGCCGGAGGCAAAGTCGTGAACTCTCCGAAGAGATACGCCGAAGGCACCAGCGTCTCGGTGGAGAAGACCCGATCGGAGATCGAGACGCTGCTCAAGCGCCACAAGGCAAACGGCTTCTTTTCTGCGACGGACGAAGAGCGCGGGATCGCACTGGTCGGCTTCAGACTCGTCGGTCGCCTGTTCCGCATCGAAGTACGTTCGCCAAAGGTCGCCGACGCTCCCAAGTCGACTCGCTACCTCGACGCCGCATCCGAGGCGAAGCGCCGTCGCCAGTGGGCAGAGGCAGAGGAACGTCGTAGGTGGCGCGCACAACTGCTTCTGATCAAGGCGAAGCTGGAGATGATCGCGACCGGCGAGACCACCGTCGAGCGCGAGTTCTTGGCAGACATGGTGCTGCCGAACGGCAAGACCGTGGCCCATGCGGCGATCCCGGTGCTCGCCGAGATGTACCGGACAGGCGTTTCTACGCCACTCTTGGAAGCCAAGGCTTACAGCCACCACGCAGACGACGCAGAGGCAAAGTCATGATGCTCGCAGAGATTCAGCGCAAGCTTGCGAACCGCCAGAAGGAAATCGAGATGCAGAAGAAGGACGCGGTCGAGGTGAAGAAGAACCAGAGCCTGCCAGCCGCCGCCCGCGTACCGGGTGCGAAGGTCGTGGCCATCGAGGTCGACCCCGAGCTGTACGAGCGGCTTCAGGAGATCGCGAAGAAGCACAACGTCCGTGGCGTGCGAGGAGCGCTCATGCTCGCAGCGAAGACGGGGACGAGGCACCTGTAGCATGGCCGCCGTGAACACCGGCCACAACGCTAGTCCCTTCACTGGCACGAGGGACTGGATCAACTGGGACCACCTCGTTGAGTTCATCGTTACGCCCGGCCCGCACGCTACTTATGAAGAGTGGATCGCTTCGTTTTACCGCTCCGAAAGGACGCTTGTTCGAGAAGTGCGCGTTGCTGCGATGGGCGATGCTGAAGAAGTGCGCCTGGTCCTCGACCAGATGATGATCTCGCTGGCGAAGTCAGACCGAATGGTCTTTGAGCGTCCAGCCAACCTGCTGACCATGACCGGCGAGAACCGAGACGCAGACATGGAGGAACGCGTCTTACGCCTGGAGCACATGATGAATGTGCTGGTCGAGCAAGATTCCGCTGCTGGGGAAGCGCTGCGCCGGCTTGGCGGTGCTTCTTTTTCGTTTTCGCTCCCGTCTCAACTTCAAGCTTCACAGCTTTTGGCTCCACGAGAGTCCATGACGGTGCGCATGAGGACCATGGGAGGAATGTCCGCTACGAAGAACGCGGTCACCGTTCGCATCTCACTTTCCGGGCTTGCCTGTATGGAGACATCATGAAGTTCTGGATCCAGACCTTCTCGGGAGGCCAGATCGACCTGCTCGATCCCAAGCCCGAGCAGTACACGCTGCTCGACATCGCCCACTCGCTGAGCCGCCAGTGCCGCTACGCAGGGCACTCGCGATGGCACACGCCGGTCGCCGATCACTGCGTTCGAGTGAGCGACCTTGTGCTGAACGAAACCATGAGCCTGAGGCTCGCGTGGGCGGCCCTGGTTCATGACGTTCCCGAGACCGCCGTCGGCGACGTCTCCGGGCCCATGAAGATGGCAATGCGAGCCGTCGCGATGGCTGAAGGGCGCCAGCGCTCCCACTTCGACGTCATCGAAGAGCGTCACGTGCATGCCTGCGAAGCCAAGCTCCTCGTCGGCGGAAGCGCGGCAGACAGGGCGATCGTGAAGCTCGCAGACGTCCGAGACCTGATCGCCGAGCGCAACGTCAACTTCGGCCCGCCGCCGCAAGAATGGGCTGCGTCGGCCGAGCCTCACGACATCGCCGTGTCTTCCTCTAGCTCCTATCTCGCGACGCGCGAGCGATGGCTGAGGAAGGCCGCAGCGCTGGCGCCGACCGTGGCGCTGAGCTTGGAAGCGTCGGAAGCCCTCAAGAGCACGCTCTGATGGCCGCCCAGCTCGACATCGACAGCACCTACGACGGCAGAGGCTACTTCGTCGCCTGGTATGAGAACGGGGAAGAAGGCGCGTGGGTTGGCCAAGAGGGCCACCGCCCGGACAAAGAGCTTGCCGCAGAGCTGAAGGCGGCGAAGGACTGCGACGACTTCGAGTTCTACTCCGTCGAGATCGCCGCCAAGGCTTGGCGCTTGAAGTCGCCGGACGAGTTCGGCAGAGATGTCGGCGGTTACGTCTTGGGCACACACGCCGCGGCCGAGAAGTTCCTTCGCGCCATGAGGGCGGTGGTCAAAGCGGCGCGAGCTGAGTACAAGTCAGGCGTCGCATGGCCCGACTGGGCGCTCAAGGCTTCGGCGGCCGGCTGGAAGCCGCCGAAGGGCTGGAAGCCATGAACCTCATCCAGCCGAAGCTTCACTGCTTGCGCTGCGGCAAATCCGCCTCCGAAGGGTGGAACCGGAACCACGACGGACTCTGCACGCGCATCATCTCGATCGGCGGCGGAGCCCATTCCGTAGAGTGTCAGGGGGAACTTCAGTTCCGGCCTCGCGCCGCACTCGCGGAAGAGAACCCTGACGCGCTCTGGCCCGACGGTTTCGATGGCGCGTACGTTGGGCAGGCGAGGCGATGCGGTCAGCCGACGCTCGCAGCGTTCTCGGTCGCGAAGTGCATCAAGATCCTCATGGATCGCGACGGCATGTCCTACGCAGAGGCCGACGAGTTCTTCGAGTTCAACGTCGCCGGTGCTTGGTCAGGGGTGGGAACACCGATGTGGATCTACGAACAGGACGACGATGGCAACGATCCGTGAGAACGAGTTCCTGAACGACCAGAAGACGCTATCAGATGGCGAGCGCGTGCTTCGCCGCCTGCGCGATCCATCTCACTGCGTCGAAGTGCTGAACCCGACGGCCCAACTAGACGTCGCTCACTTCGTCTTCGACATGAACATCTCGGTCCCGACTTCTACGCGCGAGTACCACTGCTCGACATGTGGGGCTCACGCCATCCTCTACTTCATCAAGGTCGAAGGTGCCGTGAGCTGCCGCTGCGGGAAGATCGAAGGCAAGCCTCTATGACCAAGCGACCTGATCACGTGAAGTGCGCGCAGATGGACCTGTGGGACGGCGGCGACCCTCCGAAGCCGACGAACAAGACGTGGTGCGGTCGCATCATCTCGCCCAACAACGAGTGGCAGTTCAAGGACGCGAACCACGCTTTGCTGAACGGCTTCAAGAGCGGGCGCCTGTTGCTCTGCGCCGAGTGCGCCACGGCCATCAAGGAAGCCCTCCGAGCTGGATCGTACCGCCCCAGAAGACAGACGAAGCCGTGAACGACCACATCCCGGGCCCCTACCGACCCTCTGCCGACTTCGTGCCGGCGCGCCCCGTTCTCCACATCAACGGCAGCCTGTTCACCGTCTTCTACCCGCTCTACGGTCTGGTGCTCCCTGTCCTGTCGGCCTCCCACGAAGCCGCCGTCGCACGACTGATGCGCAAGAAGGCGATCCAGCTACGCTGCGAACCTTCCCAACGCGTCGACCCGACGCTCGTCTTCTGTCAGGACTGCAAGCTCGGAGCCGCCGGAGACACGCAGCACGACCTGACCATCAGGTGCATCCACAGAACGTGGACAAGCAAGCCGGGAACATCAGCGCTCGCCGTGCAGCTCCTCGGGGGCCCCATCGCATGGTGTGACGTCTGCGGAAACAACTACCACAGCGACCCGAACGAGTGGACGTACCTAGGCGACAACCCGCCGTTTTTGCGGAGGCTTCGCCTCTGTGGCGACAGATGCCGCGAACGGGTGTACGCGCTTCCGCCGCTGGTCCCGCCCTTCTGATCGACTTTTCTTTCACGAACCACTTGTCAGACATCATCTTTCGACATACTGTCTGGCCTCTGGCTGGGCAGCCAAGAAGGAGTGCAAATGGAAGAAGAGAAGAAGAACGCGGGTTTGGACGTCAAGCCGGCAGGCGAAGGTTCGGAAGCTCCGGGTTCGGAGACCACCGGCGGCGACGCCAAGCGCGTGGTGAAGCGCAAGCCGCTCTGGCTCGCGGTGCCGAAGGAGTACACGGAGTTCGTCGGCGAGGACGGCGAGATCGAGCGCAGCCCCGCGACCTACGAGCTGTACGAGTGCGCGACGAAGAAGGAGGTGAGCGAGGTCCTCACCAAGCTCAAGATCAACGCGTCGAACATCAACCCCGAGCACGTGAAGCTGTTCCGTGCTGACCCGATCGTCCTGCGTCTCAGCACGCAGGTCACCATCAAGTTCTGAGAGAGGAGGTTCCATGGGCAAGCAGCTTTTGGAAGGCAAGCGTGGGGAACTCTTCAAGGTCGACCCCGACACCCTGACGATCATCGGCATCGACACGACCGATGGCCCCGAGCATCCGCTCTGGGACGAGCGCATCATGCTCCCTCTCGACGAGTCGATGGTGCTCAACATCATGGCCCTCGGCGTCCGCGAACCGGTCGTCGTAGTCGTGCAGGGGACCGGGGACAGCCGCGTCGCTGTGGTGGTCGACGGTCGGCAACGCGTGCGACACACGCGCGAGGCCAACAGCCGCCTCGCGATCCTCGGCAAGCCGCCGCTTCAGGTCCCGCTCATCGCCGAGAAGGGCATGAGCGAGAAGGATCAGATGCTGCTCTCGGCGAGCCTGAACGAGATTCGTCAAGACGATCCGGTCATGACGAAGGCGGCCAAGGCGGCGCGCATGAAGGCTCGCGGCAGTTCGTTCCAGGACATCGCCATGGCCTTCGGCGTCACCGAGCAGACCGTCAACCTGTGGGTGAACATCAACAGCCTCACGGACACGGTGAAGAAGGCCATCACCGAGGGGCAGATCACCCCTACGGCCGCCGGACAGCTCGCTGCGCTCAGCCCAAGCGAGCAGAAGGCGTCGCTTGCGGAGCTGGTCGAGGAGGCCACCGCAAGCGGTCAGAAGGTGGTGACCGTCGACAAGGCCAAGAACAAGGCGAAGGCCAAGAAGACCGGCGGCGGCCCCGTTTCGTCCGCGCCGCAGCGTCGCGTGCTGCGCCGCGTGGTCGAGAACGGCGGCGAGATCCTCTCGGAGGAGTTCTTGGCCGGGGTGCGCTTCGCCATCGGCGACCTGAACCCCAAGTCCATCAAGGGCCTCACCGCGCTGATGAACAGCAAGGAAGCGCCGCCCGCCGAGTGATCCGGTCGCTCGCTCGAATCTAGGTGCTACAGGTTCGAGCGGGCGGCACAACGTCGAAATCGGGAGAGAGAAAATGCACGTACTGAACAGCATGCAGATCACTGCCAAGACGAGCGATGTCCTCGCGGCGCTCATGAAGAACCGCGATGGGCACCAGAAGATCGTGGCCGAGGCTCGCGTCGGCTATGCCAAGGCCGCTCGCGAGGCGCTCCTCGACCAGCTCAAGAAGTTGGAGTCGGGTCGCCTGAGCGTGGTCAACTTTCAGCTCACGGCCCCCCAAGACCACACGAAGGTCTACGACACGGCCATCGAGATGATGAAGCTGCACACCGGCGAGACCGTGGTGCTCGACTCGGCGCAGGTTCGGACCCTGATGATGGACCAGTGGGACTGGAAGTCCCGCTTCCTCATGGCCAACAGCCTGTACTCGGGCACCGCTGCCGAACAGGCGGGCGGCGGAGACGAGGGCTGAGATGATGATCTTCGCCTTGCTTCTCACCATCGCTGCCGGGATCTACACTGGCTACTGCGCAGGTCGCACCCATGCTTCTTTGCTTGCTGGGGGCGAAGACGACCTCACGGAGGACGATGACGACGACGGCGACGACATCGATGCCGGAGACGAAGACGACGATGTCGACGTCTGCCTCCGCGTAGGAATGCCGGTCGTCTGTCGTCTCTCTGAGACGTCGCACACGCACGGCGTGATCCTCGGCTTCGCGATTGGGTCGGCCAAAGACGGATCGATGCTGGCCATCGTGGATGTTGGCCGGGCCCCTGCGATGGCGATCGACGTCGACAAGGTCGAGCCGCACATGGCTCGCAGCCCGGAAGCCGGCTACCGCGAGTCTGCCGATCCGAACAAGCAGTGGAACTAGGACTGGTGGCTGATGGCCAAGAAGCCGCCGCCAGAGACACGCCGCCTCAACCCCGAGCAGCAGCTCGTCGTCGATCACCTTCACGGTCCGCTTCGCGTCGGAGCTGTCGCCGGCAGCGGCAAGACGCACGCGCTCATCGAGCGCGCTGCCGCGCTCGTCGAGAAGCACCACGTCACGCCCGGCAAGATTCTGCTGATCTCCTTCTCCGTGAACGCCCGCAAGGAGATGGAGAAGCGTCTCATCGCCCGTCTCCCGGGCATCGCGGCGGGCGAGATCTGCCGCACGTTCCACTCGATCGGCCTCGACATCTTTCGTGAGGAGCAGGACCAGGCCAAGTCCTGGTTCCTCGACACCACCGGACGCCTCTGGCGCGGTTCGATCCGTCTCGCCGCGAAAAAGCTCGGCTTCGACCTCGCGGCCAAGGGCTCAGAGTTGAACGTGAAGATGGTCGAGAAGGTCGCGTCGCTCGCCAAGACGCAGATGCTCATCTCCGACCGTACCCTGCGGCGCTTGGGCCGCATCGAGCCCGAGCTGAAGCGGATGGCCGAAGACGTCGTCGGTGACCACCTCGCCGACGACGTTTTGAGCATCCTGCACTCGGCCGAGGACATCCGTGAGATCACGGGAATCGAAGAGCAGGGGATGTTCCAGAACTTCCTGACTTTCGACGACATGCTCTACTCGGCCGCGATGATCCTCCGCGGGCAGGCCGCGCGAAAGCGCTGGGCTCACCGCTGGACGCACGTCATGCAGGACGAGGTGCAGGACACGAACGTCGTTCAGGACGAGATCGCTGAGGCGCTCTGCTCTGCGCACCGGAACTACATGGTCGTGGGCGATCCGGCGCAGGCGATCTTCGGCTTCCGCGGCTCGCGTCCCGAGCACATGCTCAAGTTCCACGACACGTGGCCCGGCGCGGTCACGGTCGTGATGGATCGCAACTACCGATCCGGCATCGAGGTGATCGAAGTCGCGAACCGCGTGATCTCGCACATGCCAGAGAGCACGGTCATCGCGAAGTCGATGAGGTGCGAGAAGCAGACCCGCGCCTACGTCGCCTGTCACTCTTTCGACGACGAGATGGCCGAGGCCGACGCGATCGCCAGGAACATCAGCAAGCACTTCGACCAGGGGCTCGCGTGGAAGGATCAGGCGATCGTCATCAGGATGAACGCCATGGCGCGGGCGATTGAGGTTGCGCTCGCCACCGCCAAGGTCCCCTACCGCATCGTGTCGGGCCAGTCGTTCTTCCGGATGACCGAAGCGTCCATCCTGCTCGGGTATCTCCGTGTGGCGAGCAAGCGCGCCAGCCTCAGCGACGTCGAGCACTCGATCTCCAACCCGAGCCGGATGGTCGGCAAGGTCTACTTCGATCAGCTCAGCAAGCTCAACGAGAGCCAGCCGAACACGGACTGGCGCGAGCTTGCTCTCGTGCCGCAGCTCAACCGCAAGCAGGCGGAGAACTTGGAGGGCTGGCAGGCGGTGATCGACGAGCTGCGCACCGAGACGCGGCTCGCGATGACGCCTCATCAGGCTCTGACGTGGCTGGTCAAGACGCTCGACCTCGCCGCGTGGCTCAAGTCCGACAACGATGGCGACAACGAGCCGGTCGAGAACATCACCCAGATCTTGGCGTTCGCCGCGAACTACAGCACAACCCAGGAGATGCTCGACGCCGTCGATGAGATCGACAGGCACAAGAAGTCTTCGGCGAGGCTGAAGAACGTCGTCGAGGTCTCGACCATCCATCGGTACAAGGGTCGCGAGGCTTCGGTGGTCTACATGCCGAGCGTCGTCCACGGGGCGTTCCCCCTGTCCAAGGGCGATCTTCTGGAAGAGCGCCGCCTCTTCTACGTCGGCGTCACGCGGGCGATGGACGAGCTGTGGATCTCCTACCCGCAGTTCGGCGCAGAAGACATCCGGAACTCGCCGAGCATGTTCCTCGAAGAGGTCGGCATCAAAGCTTCGAGCGAGTTCGTGCCTGGTCGCAAAACGCAGTCGATCAAAGTCGGAACCCAGATGGGGCTGTTGATCTGATGAGCTACCAAACCGACGAAACCTACGACATCTACCACGAGATCCATCCCATCGCGCGGAAGGCTCACAAGTGCGACGCGTGCAAAGAGACGATCGGGGTCGGCAACCGCTACACGCGCGTGTCCATCGTCTTCGACGGCGAGGCATCCACGGTCAAGAGGTGCGAGCGGTGCCAAGCGATGCACGAGCACCTGCGCAGCCTCAACCCTGGCGAGATGTGGCCAGAAGAGAAGCTCGACTGCGGAGAGCGCTACAAAGATGAGTGGGGCACCGAGCCGCCAGAGCACATCGCGGCGCTTGCTTTTTGGCGCCCCGGCGATCCCCTGCCGACGAAGAGCGAGGACAACGATGACCATTGAGCACGACGAGTTCTTTCGTCGGTGGGCCGCTGACGACGATCGTGAGAAGCGATCACATTTACGCCCGCAACGCCTGCGTGATGTTGCCACGATGCTAGACGCTGAAGCCTCAGCTCTCCTCGCCAAGACCGGCGACAAGGCCGCTCTTCGGTACGGGGCCAAGGTCCTGCGCAAAGCCGCGAAGGCGCTGCGCAGTGACGCCAGGGACGCCATGCATGCCCCCGGCTGCCTTGTTCAGCTCCTCGGGCGTGGCGACAGATGCACATGCGGCGCTGAGCCGTTGCACCTGGGGCAACGGCGATGACTCGCCTCGCCTTCGTCTCCGACACCCATACGCTCCACGGCCGCCTGACGCAGTCGATCATCGCGGCGAAGGCCGACATCCTCGTCCACTCGGGCGACTTCACCGCCAACGACACGCACAAGAAGTCCTCGGAGATCGGCGACTTCGCCGACTGGTGCATGATGATCCTCCGCAAGGGCTACGTGAAGCACGTCGTCGCGATCGCCGGCAACCACGACGAATGGTTCGACCCGACGTGTCCCGACACGCGGAAGCGCGGAGACCCAGACATCGCCGAGCGCTCGCGCAACCGGCTCCGCGACGCGGGCGTCATCTACCTCCAGGACTCAGGCTACATGATCGAGGGCATCGCGTTCTGGGGATCCCCATGGACGGGTCGCTTCTTTGACTGGGCGTTTCAGATCGACACCGCGGCGCAAGACGAGGAGATCTTCGGCCGGATCCCAAGCCGCACACAGGCAAACGTGGCCATCGACGTCCTCGTGACCCATGGGCCGCCCTACGGCATCCGCGACCATGTGACACGCGGGCAGCTCGGCGAGCGCACCGAGCACGCCGGCTCCCCCGCGCTGCGCGAGGCCCTCGACCGCGTGCAGCCGCGCATCCACGCCTTCGGTCACATCCACGAGGGCTACGGAATGACCATCATCCCGAACGGCACGCTTTGCATCAACGCGTGCAGCGTCGGCAAAACGATGAACCCTCCCATCGTCGTCGACTTGGAGAAGTGAGATGAAACTGAACCCACACGGCATCCTCAAGGCGATAGACCCACCACGCGACCACCCGCCGCGCCGCTGGAAGTGCCACTACTGCGAAGCCGTCGGTCTGTACAACGAGCTGCAAGCGGTGGCATGCACCTACGTCTACCCGCCATGCGAGTTCTGTGGACAGACGCCCGAGTGCGCGGCCGATTGCGTCGGCATGGCCGTGATCCTCGCGTCGCCAGACGTTCACGTCGTCGGCATGAAGAAGCCGAAGCTTCCCGAGGCCTAGAGGCGAAGCTCGTCGCGCCACTCGCGCTCGGAGATCCTGATCTGGTTCTCTTGATGCGTGCGAGCTGCCTTCGCCTGCCCGTTGCCCTTGTGGGGCTTACAAAAGAGACACCCGGCTCGCTGCTTCTTCGGACGTTTGCGCTTGTGATGACCCATGCGACTCCTCCTGCCGCGCCGCCGCCAGCGGCGCGTGCGTGGAGGGTCTGGTCGCGCGTCGCATCATGCTGCGATCCCCTGAAGGTACGAACGCGCGACGCTCTCGGTGAGGTTCTCGACGGTGACGACCGTGTCGTCGTACATGAGCCCGTAGCCGACGTCGCCGATGGCCATCGTTCCGTCGTCGCGGCGCATCATGTTGTCGGCGTGGATGTCCTCCCAGTCGATGCCGAGACCGTGGAGAGCATGGACGCATGTGCTCACCTCGCCGAGCAGGTGCATCGTCCGAGAGAGGTTCTGCTGGGTGTGCATCTCCTGAGCTTCCAGCTCCTCTCGGATGTAGCTCTTCCACTTGTCGGCCATCGCGCGGTGCGTCGCACGCGGAAACTTCAGGTCCAGATCCATGTCCTCGTAGAGCGTCCAGAGGACGTGCATCAGCTTCGTGTCCTTCTTGGACAACGGATTCAGGTACGCCCGATGGACCACGTACCAGCCTCGCAGGCCCTTCTCGTGCGTCCAGTTCAGCGACCACGCCTTGTAGATGTCGACGACGTACTTGCTGGGCCGTCCGCAGAGGAATGCGCTCGCCTGCGCCTCGGTCGGATCGCGGGTGAACTTGAGGACGCTTCTCTTGCCCGTGCTGGCGAGCAGATCGACTTCATAGGCCGTCCCGAAGGAGCCCTTGCCGAGTCGCTGCGCCAGCGGGTCTCGAATGCCAAGCGGCTCGACCGCCGGTCGAGAGTTCAGCAGCACATGCCCCAATGGGTAGTGCGGCTCGCTGAGCACCTGCGTGAGCGTGCTCGGGCCATCGTCATCGTCTTCGGGCTCTTCGGAGAAGTGTCGGCGGGCCATGTGTCGGACAGCCTACCCCGTCGCCTTCATCTCGCCAAGCGGCTAAGCTGGCGGTCATGAGCTACTCGCGCGGTCTCGGGCAGGCCAAGATCGTCCCGGGGCAGATCAGCTTTCAGACTCTTCCCGAGGGCCGCTCCAGCTTCCCAAGCCTCCAGCCGCTCATCGACGCCGGGTTGCCGATTGCCCCCTACATCGAGCACGGATCTTGGACCACCGGAGAACCAGACATCATGCGCTACGGACGTGACCCCTACCGAGGAATCATGGGGCTCGGGCAGACCGTTGGAGAATCCATCCGCCGGCTGGAGGCCCAGGACTACGTCGTGCACTGCGACAACTGGGCCCAAATGCCAGGGCTGGGCGGTCGTGCCCCCGTCCGGGGCATGCGGGCAGCCATGCAGGCGGCCAAGGAAGCCCTCGGAGCCCCCAACAACCGGCACGACACCTGCCGCATCTACTTGCCGACCAAGGGCATGTACTTGGCCGGCAACGAGGTCGTTTCCATCCGGCGCCGACCCAAGCCGCCCGAGAAGTACGACGTCAGGTTCAACCAGGGGCTTTCCGGCGCCCACAGCGGCGGTCTGGGCCAGCTTCTCACCGGAACCCTGTGCGACCCCACCACGGTCTCCAGAGCCTTCCAGGAGCGGCTGACGGGCGCCCTGAACGCCGGCAGCCAGGCCGCCCTGGTGGGAGGCGCCATGGCCGGTCTGGTGGGAGCGATCGGGGGCAAGCGAAGCCCCCTCGTCGGCGCCGTCGCAGGAGCGGTCATCGGATGGACCGCCAACCTCGTCTGGACGGCAACGCACCGGGCGTAGGACATGGAGGACGACCAGATCAGAAGCCTGATCGAACAGGTCGGCATTCCGCTCATCCGTCGCCTGATGATCCGGCGGCACCAGCTCAAGGTCTGTGGATTCATCTCGCAGGAGTTCGTCAACGCGCTGGCCAAGATGGGCATCGAGGCGCGCGTCGTGGACACCGGCAGGCATGCCACCGCCCTTGTCACGCTGCCGAGCGGCACCTGGGACGTCGACCTGTCCTACGCGCAGTTTCTTTGCGATCTCGACGAGGACAGCGAAGTCACCGCGATGATCAGCAAGATCGAATCCGACCCATGGGAAACGATTCGCTACTCGCGAACCATCGCGCGAAACGGCGCGACAGCCCTCTACCACGGATCGATGAGCGCCGACCTCGAAGAGCTGGACGGGAACGATCCCGGCTACACGGGCTCGCTCGGCTGGGGCCTCTACCTCACGACCGATCCCGACTTCGCGCGCAAGTTCGGCAAGCGCATCTACGAGGTCGAGAGCCCGGTGCCCGAGGAGCTGGTCGCTGACATCGAGCCAGACCTCTACGACTGCGGCAACGACCTGACCTTCTACACGCCCGGATCAGCTCCGTTCACGTTCGAGATCGTGGACCGCAAGACAGGCGAGACGCACCGCTACTCCATCCTTGGCGACTGCGACGAGCAGGTGAAGGCTTCCCTTCGCGCCGACGTGCTCGGCACGAAAGAGCTGCCCGAGAACCTGCAAGAGAAGGTGCGGTCACAGGCGCCCGGTGTCCGCGTCGCTGTCAGCGAGCTGCTCTCCGATGCGATCGTGTCCATCGCCAAGGGCGAGCGAATCGACGACGTGGTCGAGGGCCTCGTAGAGGAGGAGGCTGAGGAGAACGATCGCTGGTCCGACGAAGACCTGAGCGCAATCGAAGCCCTCCTGACCGAGTGCTTGGAAAGAGTTGATGCGGACGCTGACCAGTTGGTCTCCGAGCGCCTCGGCACCGAGATCGACCTCGACGACATCTCGGCGACCGTCTCCGAGCACGGCTACAGCGCGTTCTTCATCTCGGGCTACGCGCCGGGCGACGAGTACGTCGTCGTCGACACCGAGTACCTGCCGATCCCCGTGACGAAGTAGGCAGGTCAGAGCCGGAAGTCGAACGCGCGACGAACCGCAAACGGGCCCAGCGTACTTTCGTCTCCGACGTGGTCAACGACAGAGTGGCCAGTGCTCCACATGCCAAGAGGGCAGGAGCCGAGCGCTAGGTCGAATGGGGCCTGCCCAGACACATGCGCGGCTGCCACCTGTCGAGCGTCGTCGCTGACCAGAAACGCGCACAGCGATGCGTAGAACGCGCCGGGAAGCCTCGCGTAGTCGCCGGCTTCCAGGCCTCCAGGACCGAGCGCTTGGTAGGTCCTGTATCCAGAGAGCAGATTTCTGCTCCCATATTTACTCACCAGAGCGCTGCCCGCGGAGCACAATCGCTGGTACCAGTCGCGCGCGAACACCAGATCGTCTTCAAGGAGGATCACCCCGTCGGCTGCGCTGGGCATCGTGATTGCGCGGGTCAGGTTCCAGGAGGCCCGCCTGGAGACGGACATCGCGTCCAGACGCTCCCCTTCTTCTCGGGTCGTTCCGACGACTCGCACGCGCTCGTCCTGAGCCAAAGGACCAAGGAACATCTCTGCCGTCGAGCCAACGAACAACGTCATCGGCGGCGCGGTCGGATCCTTGGCGTAGAGGTCCGCGATCGACGCGTGAACGTAGTTGCTCTTTGGCGACCGGTCTACGGTCGCCATCACGATGCTCGGGTTCACCAGTTCCTCGTCGTGACGTTGTAGGGAACCGTGAACACCTCCGCGCCTGGAGGGCCGCCCCATTTTCGCCTGTACTCAGCGTCGTCTCCTTCGGCTACCGAAGGGGCCGAGGCTACGACACCAAGCGCCCGTGCTCGATGCCACAGATCGTACGCGGCATGTACTCCCATAGAAAGATCCGCGACACCTGCCGCGCGGGCGAGCGGAGAGTCGTCCGCTCCCGTTACGCGATGAAACCAGCTTGCGCCCCTGATGCTCACCTGCCCCATGGGCACGTAGGCTGAGACCGCATTGAGCAGGCCCGGGCACCCCGCGTCGTGCCCCGCAAAGACACCGCCAACACGAACCTTCGGCAGCCACGCCGCAACGTCGCGACGAACGCCATCGAAGTCGTGAGACGCGTCGATGAAGACGAAGTCGAGCGAGTGATCTGCGAAGAGATGCGCGGCATCGGCCGAGTCGGAGATGAGCGGCTTCACTACTTCGCTCACGCCGCCGTCGCCCATGCTTCGCATGAATGCGTCGAAGATGCTGCCGTGTTGCCGAACCATCTCCTGGTACTGCGGAGCAGGCGAGCCTCTCCACGTGTCCACGCAGTAGAAGTCGATCTTCTTGCCGGAGTTGACGATCTCGACGGCCATGTACGCGGCCGAACGGCCGCACCACGTCCCTACCTCGACGAACCGTGCGCCGTCCTTGGCTTCGGTGACTGCCTCGGCATAGATGTCGCCGAAGTCGAACCAGCCGTGGATCTTCTCGTAGAAGTGCTGCACCTGTCACCTTCTCCGGAGCACAACCATGCGCTCGACGCCGTCGAGCATCAGCTCCCGCGAAGCGTGCCGCTCCATCCCGTCGTGCCCGATGTGCGAACACGTGAACCCCTCGGCCGCGATGCGCTCGTAGAAGGCGCTCGGATCCTGGTACCGCTGCGGAGACCACTCGATCACCGCCCGGAAGCCGGGGTTCCGGATCATGCGCTGCATCCCGGCCCACACGAGCGGCTCGTGGCCTTCCGTGTCGATGAGCGCGAAGGTCGCGTCGGGCATCTCGTCGTCCGCTCGTACCGCGCGCACGATCTCGCTCCCCGTCTCCGACACGAAGCTGTTCATGCTCATGCCGTCGCCCCGCGCGTTGAACCGAAGCTCCCCGGGCTCCGCACTGGCGACCGCACGCACGACGCGCGTGTAGCCGTGGAAGCCGTTCAGGTGCGCACTGTGCTCGATGTTCCGCGCGTGCGTCTCGTTCGGCTCGATCGCGACCACGCGACCACCGGTGCCAACGCAGCGCCCGAGCAACATCGTGTAGTAGCCGCAGTTCGCGCCGATGTTGATCGCCTTCTCGCCGGCCCGAACGTTCGCCTCGACCCACGAGGTGACCCACGACTCCCAGTACCCGTCGAAGGCGAGGTGCGGAACGATGCCTCGATCGGTGCTGTCGAGCACCATGCGCAGATTTCCGAGGACGACCGCGAGGATCGTCCTGTTGCCGAGGTAGAGGGAGCGGGCGCCGGCTCGCGCACGCTGCTCGACGGTCTGGACCGACATCAGCCCTTCCGCGGCTTCATGCCGGAGAGGTCGACGCTGTCTGCATCGGGCAGATGATCCCGCGTCGGGTTCGCGCTCGGCGCAGGCGGAGACGGGTCGCCCAGCGTCGAGCCAGGCATGATCCCCGTGAACATCTCGCCGACCCGTCCCTGGACCTTGTCGATGAAGACGTCGGCGGCCTCGCCGTACTCCTTCTTCTTGTTGGCGGTCGCCATCTCGTGGACGGACTTGAACGCGCCACCCGCGATCGTGTCATACGGCTGAAGCGTCATCGACCCGCAGCCGGGGCACGGGCCTCCGTAGTCGCGCACGTTGTCCCCGAGCGCCGCGATCTCGTCGGCGTCGAAGTTCAGGGTCTTGCTCCAGCCGCACATGACGCAGTGGAAGTGGCATCGGTCAGGCATCTGATCGCCAGACATGCGCCGCACGAGCGCGCGAGCGTCGTGAGGACTGGTGACCGCGAGCGCTGTTCCCGTCGGAACGTCGGGCTTGAACCCATCTTCATCGGCCATTCGACTTCTCCTTCTTCGACTCCTTCGAGTCCTTCTTCGGCAACAGGCTCGACATGTCGAACGTCTCGATCAGGAAGTTGAGCACCGCCGACACGTTCGGCTGGCCCTTCGCGTTGATCCAGCCCTTCGCCTTCGCGAGGGCCAGGAGCTTCTCGGCGTTGCGAGCCGTCGCGCGGAACGACAGCCGCTCGCTCTGCGTTTCGCGCGTCGGCTCGGTCATCTCAGCCGACCTTGCTGGCTGCGCGGATCAGGAAGATGTCCCGGCCCGCGAGGTAGATGTAGGCGCGCACCGGGGTTCCGGCGGGCGACGGCACGAGCGTGGTGAACTCCCACTCGTCGGTGTCGCCCAGCTCGCGGAACTTCTGCGCCGTGAACGTGACGAGCGTGTTGGCCGGGAACTCCATGACCTTCCCGTCGGGACCGGTGACCTGCTGGATGTTGAAGTCCATCACGCGGGTCATGACCTCGATCGGTCCCTCGCCGCCCAGGTGCTTCAGAACCACGCCCTTGCTGCTGTTGCTCATGCTGTCTCCTCCGTCCATTCCTTGAGGCGCTCCACCCACTGCGCCGACGCCTGCTCCCACGACCCCCACCCCGGCTTCGATGCCTCTCCGATGCCCGGGCGAGCCTTCATCATCCAGTCCCGCGCGAAGGGCGTCAGCGCCAGGCTGAGCGTCTCCGCGAGGATATCGACGTCCACGATCGGCGCGTAGCCGGTCTCGAACGAGAGGGGGCCGCTGTCCGGGGTCGGGATCGGAAGCCACGACCCGGGGCGGAGGCTCAGGAACTCCGCGTGCCCCGTGTTGCACGTCGTCAGGAGCGGCACGCCAGCGACGAGCGACGCGAGCATCATCATGCCGAAGCCCTCGGAGCGCGACGGAGCCACGACAAGATCGGCCTGCTCGTAGAGCAGGGTCAGGTCCTCGTCGCTCGTGCCGTGTCGCCCAGAGGGCTCGTAGGTCACCGTCTCGTCGATCCCGAGGTCGGCGATCATGTAGAGCGCGTCCTTGCGCAGCGACGGCGGCCCGTGGACCGTCAGGATCGCCTCGGGTCCAGGACGGCGCTTCGCCCACGCCTTCAGGAGCGTCTCGGTCCCCTTGCGACTCGGCCATGCCTGGTCGCTCGTGAAGTGAAGCACGCGAACCGGTCCTCCCAGCGCACGGTCTGCCTTGTGGAGCGGCGCCGAGATCGGACTTCCGAGCGGGAGCACGGTCACGCGATCGACGGGGCAGTTCCTCGCGACGGTCGAGGCGCAGAACCGCGACGGGGCGATGGCGAGCCCGAACCAAGCGATCGTGTCGGTGTGCTCGTCAGCGAGCTGGTCGGTGTTCGGGCTCACGAAGATCGCCGAGCGCTCCTTCCCGAACATCTGCGCGTAGCCCGCAACGTAGTGGTTCGGTGCCGTGACAAGCAGAAGATGCGTCGCCTGCTCGATGGAGGAGTGGTTGAGGGACGCCCAGCGCGGATGCCACGTCTCGTCGAGGTTCTGACACCCCGCGAGCATCCCGTTCGCGCGCAGCGCCTCCGCAACACGACCAGCGACGGTCGCGTACGAGTAGAGCGTGCCGAAGTGGCCGACGACAGCGATCACGTGCAGAGCCACTTCTCGGCATGCTCGGCCGGCAAGACCTTCCGCAGTGCTTCACGAAGAGGATCGAGCGTCCTCGCACCGAACGCGAGGCGCATGTACTCCGCCGACTTCGCGTCCACCGTCCTGCCGCACTCCATCGCGTTGCGCATCTCACGCGCGAGATCATCGACGTTGTACATGCCCCACTTGGTGCTGCGCTCGAACATCAGCCCGAGCTTCAGCATCTGCGGATCGACCGGCGTGAGCGTCGCGGGGAACACGTGGTCACGGTGATTCTCGTGACCAATCGCGTCGGCGATCTCGTACATCATCTGGCCCACGGCGCCGTAGTCGCTCGTCACCATCGGCACGCCCTGCGCCTTCGCCCAGACGTGCGGGATGCCGAGGCCTTCGCCGTAGGAGGGGTTCACGTAGCAGTCGAGCGTGCCGAGCCACTCGATCACCTGCTGGTCCGACAGGTCGGTGCCCAGCTCGAACTTCAGCTTGGGCATCTTGCGCGACATGGGGAAGGCGTCGTCGCCGAACTCCTTGGCGATCTCTGCGATCTCACGGGTGAGCTGCTCCTGAAACTTCTTGATCGTCACGTTGCTGCTGAGAGGGCTCGTGCGGATGACGAGCGTGATCGGCTCTTCGCGCTTGAAGTTGCCGAAGTAGGCGCGCACGAGGTCGAACATGCCCTTGCGCTTCTGCCACGTGCCGAGCGTCCCGAAGACGAAGGGGTCGTCGTACGTGACGGGGCGGTTCTTCGCGGCCACGAGCTGCTCGATCGGCGTCATCTTCCAGAAGCCGTCGGTGAGCATCGGACGGATCACGTCCACCCGCTCCGCGGGGACGCCGCTTGCGACGAACGCTCCCTTCACGAAGTCACTCACGACCCAGACCTGGCGGAAGATCGGCCCGGTCGCGAGGTCTCGCGCGTAGGGAGAGATTCGATCTCCTTCGAAGGCGCAGTACGGCACGATCGCCCCGGCGGCGTCCTCCATCTCCGCGGCGACTTCGAGCGGGAACGAGACGATCAGCGCATGCGGCCAACCGACCGCCTCCTTCGTCCACTCGAAGAGCTGAGCGTCACGGTCCGCGGGGAACCGCTCGATGTCGATGTCCATCGAGCGATGCGGCGTGAGCTGCGTCTTGATCCCCAGGGCCTTGCTGAGCATCCAGTGCATGGCCATCGCATGGGTCGCGTAGCCGGTGCGGTGCTGGGTTCCGAAGCACGACCACAGCCCGTGCACGTCGTATCCGTCCGCCGGGGGCGCCACGTAGTTCTTGATGGGCGAGGAACGAATCTGCTTTTCGAGCGATTCGATCTCTTCGGAGGAGCGCTGGACGTACGGTTCGGCGATGTCTGACATGATGGATGTCGGACAGTACAACCCTTGTCGGACAAGAGCAACATGCGAGAAAAAAACTTGACGAGCCATGGCTCCATCGCTAGGGTCTCCGACATGCCCTCGTTTTCGAAGCATTGACCGTCACGCGCTCAGCGCGAGTTCGACGATCCTCGGCGCAGCCCTGCTGGACCTCACGGTCGAGCGGGGCGTTTCTATTTTTCGGCCCCGCAGCTCATCGGCAGAGCACCAGGAGGCCAGCGATGGTCTTCGGGAGGTAGGTGGTTCAACTCCATCCGGGGCCATGGGTCTTGCAGCTCGAAGGTCGAGCATCAGCCGTGATGAGGCTGAAGGCGTGGGTTCGATTCCCACCGAGACCGTTGGTCTGGAAGCTCTCCGGCAGAGCGACGGGGGCAGCAATGCCTCTGGAGGAGAAGGTTCGATTCCTTCCCGGACCGATCGGCTCTACGCGATCACCCGCGCCGACCTCACCGTCGGCATGCGTGCGGCTCAGGCCGGTCACGCGCTCATCGCCTGGGTGCTCAAGCACGGCGAGCCGTGCGAGAACCTCGTCGTGCTTCAGGTGCCACACAGGCTTGCCCTGGAGGACCTCGCCCGGCGTCTGCGCGGTCGCGTCGAGCTGTTCCACGAGCCAGATCTGGACGGTCAGCTCACGGCGATCGCCGCCGGGCCCGAGTGCTGGCGCGAGGTTGGCTCGGTCGGGCTGATGCGCTAAAGTACCCTTCCACGGGTACATCGGTGGTGGGTCGCCGAGAAGGCCTACAACGCCTCGGCTTCGGTCGGGGCGTTGTCTTTTTCAGCGCTTGCTCGCGTACGCCTTGAGCGACCGCATCGTCGTCTCGTTCGCGTTGCCACGACGCTCCAGGCGCTCGTAGAGGTTCTTCGCCAGCTCGGGCGTCGAGACGCGCTTCACCGGAGCCCTGTTCCGCGTGACGGTCTTCTTGCTGATCATCGAGAGGACGATCATCGCCACCAGCAAGATCCCGATGATGACCAGCACGCGCTTGGTGTTCGCGCTGAGCCCCGGCGGGGCAAGCGCTGTCGAAGGCACCTGCGACAGCGGCAGAAGCGGGTACTGATGCGGCTGGATCGCTGGCGCCAGCGAGACCGGAGCCGGGCTCGGACCGATGTGATACGACACGCGCTACCTTCCTCCGATGATGGGCATGTTCCCGCCGACGGTGAGCTGGGTGACGCCGGTCATGTCCGTGGTCGCAACGCCGCCCTGCACGCGAACGCACCAGCCCTTGCAGTAGTCGCACGCCCAGCGCTCGCTGCTGCTGACCACGGGGATGACGTCATCGTCCATGACGGGCTTGCCGAGCACGTTCTTGCAGTGGAACGCCCAGTTGATCCGCAGGTGCTTCGGCGCCTTGCGGTACGTGACGCGATCGAGCGTCATCGCCTTGTTGTCCTCGCGGACGGTGAAGTTGTTGCCGCACTTGGGGCACATGCCGATGAGCATGCCGATCTGCTCGCCAGAGTCGCTCGCTCGCGGCACGGCGTACAGCTCGCACTCGATGGTGCTGATCTCCTCGCCCTTGCCGTTGACCCACATGATCCACGTCTTCGGCGCCATCGCCTCCGCGTCGAACGATGAGCTGGCAAGCCGGCCCTTCTGCCCCGTCGTCTTCCACATTTCCTTGCCCGCCCGCACCTGAGCGTCGGACATGTGAAACAGATCGCGCTTCGCAATACTCATGGCTGCCCAGCCCTCTTTCTGTCGTTCAGTTCGACCGCTGCCGACGTCGGCGACGGTTCGGAGAAACCCTGTGCCCGGACCGCTGTCCTTCGAGCGCCTTGTAGCTGAAGAACGCCGCCATGCCGCTCAGCACGTAGAGCACCGCAAGCGGCGGCATCACGTACCGGATGAAGTACGGCGCTGCACGCTCGGCGACACGATCGACGAGCGGGGTGATCACGGCCTCGTCGAGGACGTTGACCGCGCGAGGCGCCTGGTTCCGAGCGAACCCATCCGGATTCGTGACGAGCGCGGCCCCGATCTGCGTGAGGTTCGCGGCGATCGCCAAGGCCTGCTGCGTCGTCACCGCCGTCGAAGACGGGGCGACCTGACCAAGGCCGCTCGCGGAGAACGTCACGTTGGCCCCGTGCTGGATCGCCCGGTTCAGGCAGGCGCCCTCGTCGGCCATCCCCTGGCACATCTTCGCGTAGCGATTCCAGTACCGCTTGTACGACGCGGCAGAGCCGAGGCCCGCGTAGCTCATCGCGACCTCCTACGGCTGCGACGACGGTTCCGGCGCACGCGACGACGGTTCTTGCGAAGCGCCATGTACGACCCGGCCCCCACGAGCAACGCCGCAGCCCCCGCGGCGCCCCACACCCACGTCCTGGTGTACCAAGGGGTCGGGATGACCTGCCCGAGACCGCGGAGCGGCACCTGATGGTACTTGCCGTAGGGGTACGTGCCGTCGGTCTTGAACAGGTCGCCGTAGCCACCGAGGTAGAGCACCTGCTCGCCCCAGATGCCCTTGCGCGCGTTGTAGCCGGCGCCAGGGATGGGCGTCTCGGTGACCCGCGGGTACTGCCGGAAGCGGCCGAGGCTGCCCGGAAGGTACAGCGACGGGAGGTAGGCGCGGACGTGCGCCGGGGCCGGGTTGACGTGCATGGTGGGGCTCATCATACGCGAGGACGAGACAAGGCTCCAGGGGAGCCCGCTTTCACCGCCCCCGCGACGTCCGACGCCTTCCAGGGCGCCCAGGACGCGCGCTCATCAGCGGCCGACTCGTCCTGCGTCGAACCTTCACGTCCTGCGGCATCAGCGTCGCCAGCGCCCGCTTCGTCCTCATCGCGATGAGAGGCCGAACCGGCTTCCCGGTCACCCCAGCGATCACCGCGATGCACCGGCCTCCGGGGTTGATGACCGCGAGAAGCCTCTCTGCCAGCCCACCAGAAGGAAGCTGCTGAGCCTCGAAGATCGCGTACTTGATCGCCGTCCTCCGGTCGTAGACCTTCGGAGACAACGTGTGCACGCGATCACCAACGAGAGAAGGCACGCCCTGCTCATCGAGCTTCAGCAGCACCACCTTGTACACAGCGCCCGACGGAGCCGAATCGACCGGTTCCACTGCCGTGGTTTCCTCAATGCTCATGGTCACCCTTTTTGTCTCTGTGCTTCTCAATGTACTCAGCAGCGCGCCTCATCCGGTCCGGCTCGTCGCGAAAGAAGCCCAGGCCAGAATTGCAAAGACCGCACAGGATCGCGCGCACCTTGTTGGTGGCGTGACAGTGATCGATGCAAGCTCTGCGGCGCGTCAAGGAAACCGCACAGATTGCGCACTTGCCGTCCTGGCTTTCACACATCGCCTCATAATCCGCGGGACTAAGCCTCTTCTGCGAATCCGAGGCGCACTGCTTACAGTAGCTTTGAAGGCCATCCAACTGAAGGCGGGTCATGTTGAACATGGAGGCGGGCAGCGTCAGGCCGCATCTGGAGCAATGTTTCTCCAGGGGGAGCTTGAGGAGCCTTCTTGTGCGCAAGCGTTCGCGACGCTTTGCCTGAACTTCACGATCACAGTCCATGCACCATCCCGACCGACCGTCGGGACGCGCCTTGTGCTTGGCGAAGTGATCGAGCGCTCGCGTCAGCCCGCATCTCGGGCAATGCTTTTTCTGCGCCTTCTGCATCTCTTCCCTGGCGAGCCTAGCACCTGTCAGACAAACCGCGCAACCCGCTCGTACACGGTGACCAGGCGCCTCGTCGTCAGCTCCAGCGCGTAGGAGGCGCCGGTCTCACGCGCGTTCTGTTTCATAGCTCGTGCAGCCTGCGGAGGCAGCCGCGACCACTCGAACAGTGCTGCCGCGAAAGACTCGGGGTCGAGCTTCGTCACGAGCTGGCCGTTGACGCCGTCACGGATGATGTCTCGCGTCCCCGGACCGTCGAGCGCGATCACCGGAGCGCCGGCCGCCATCGCCTCGGCGAGCACGAGCCCCTGCGTCTCGATGACCGAGGCGAACGCAAAGACGTCCATCGCGCCGTAGGCGTTGGCGAGCGCCTGTCCTCGCTGCACGCCAAGCCACCGCACGCGTGACGCGACGCGATGGGCGAGGAAGGCCGAGTGCATCTCGCTTGAGCTTGGGCCCGTGCCGACGATGATGGCTCGCGCGTCGCTGTTCATCTGGAGGAACTTCGCCATCGCCTTCGCGAGGAAGCCGAGGTTCTTCTCCTTCGAGAGACGTCCGACATGGCCCACGACGAATGTGCCCGGATCGATCGCGTGCTTCTTTCGGACGGCCGCGCCATCCGGGTTTGCATAGACACCGACGTCGATGCCCGACGGCGTGACATAGATCGGCGCCACCACGCCACGATCTCGCAGGAGCTGAGCTGCGCTCGCGGTCGGAGCCAGAACGGCGTCGCACGAGTTCTCGAAGAAGATCGGCAGCGTCGAAGCGCCAAGAAACGAAACGGCTTCCTTCGCGATCCTCGCCGTCAGCGACATCTTGATGGGCACCTTGAAGCTGCCAACCATGTTCTCCAGGAACGTGTGGACCGTGACGACGATCGGCTTGCCGAGTTTCCGCGCAGCGTTCAGCGCGGCCTTGCCAAGTGAGAACTGGTGGTGCGCGTGGATGATGTGCGGATCGAACGCGGCGATGACATCGTTCAGGCGCTCTGAGGTGGGGAGCGGCAACGTGAAATCGCTGCCGGCCACGGATGGGACCGCCGGCACCCTGATGACCCCCTGTCGGTCCGCGTGGATGGGCGCCGTCAAGCTGTCGCCGGGGGCGATGACGATCACCTCGTGCCCGAGCTGCCGCAGCGAACGCACCATCCGATCGACTGCGTTGGCGACGCCGCCGACGTGAGGGAGGTACGTGTTGGTGGCCATGAGGACGCGCATCGTGGGCTGATGTATAGTAGCCCCCATGGCGTACTCGCAGGTCACCGGCATGAGTTCAACGAGGTTCCCCCTGAAGGGGCTCAGCGGCTGCGGCTGCCAGTCTGCGAGCGGGATGGGGCAAGAGAGCCCGATGCCCCCTGAGACGCGCTGGAAGTACGCGGCGCTCGGACTTGGGGCGCTCGTGATCGGCCAGTTCTTCTGGTGGGACTCGAAGGCGCCTCAGGTGCTGCGCGGGGGCGGGTACTTCAAGCGCAACCGGCGTCGCCGCCGCTGAGGAGGTTCCATGCGCCCCATGTTCGTCTGGCGCGACCCGCGAGGCGTCGTAGTTGCCGACATCGTCCAGACCGCCAAGATGACCCCTGCCGGCCCTCGCGCCTTCTACGTCGCACGGGTCCAGGGTGAACAGGTCGAGAAGACGAGGTTCGCGTGCGCCGAGCGCGTCATCAAGGGCTGGCTCCTCCAGAACCGGATCCAGGCGACGGTCTCGCAGGCGTGATCTACGTCGGAGCGTGGACCCTCGGCTTGTGGCCCCAGCCCTTCAGCAACCGTTGCAGCCCAACCGTGCCACCGTCCGAGAGGAAGCTGCTCGGACCCTGAAGCCGCCGAAGCGCCAAGCGCTTGTGGCTCTCGCTCTGAAGCCGCACGAGACGGGCCATCGGCTTCCGTAGCTTCTGATCTTCGTACCGCGTCCACTGCCGGGCGAACGTGATGTTGGACCTCGCCCGTTCGTAGTAGCCCTGCGCAACGCGGACGAATCTGGTGAGGATCTCGTGAGCCTCCTCGTGCCCCTTGTCTCTGCCCCGATAGCTGAGACCCTTAGGCGCGGACACGTCGACGTACTCGTCGCGAACCAGCTTCAGATGGCCGTTCCCCTTCACGCCAGACATGCGCTCCGCCCTGACGACGCGTCCGATGAAATCGTTCATCGCCGCCAACGCCCGGTCACGGATGTCGGAATCGCCGCTCATCGGCTGACGTGTTCTCGGCCGGCAAAGATCTCCCGAAGGACCCGTCGATGCTCGATGTACTCGGGAGAGTCCTTGTAGAGCTGACCGCTCACGTGATCCGGGTGCCACACCTCAGTCTCGCGCACCCGCTGCAAACTGCGCTGGTACGCCAAGAGCCGCGGGGTCGTCAGCTTGCGAAGCTCCGCCTCCGCCAGCAGAAGCACGCGCTTCATCCGCGCCCCCACTCGTACAAGTCTCCTTGCGGCAGGCCGAGCAGGCGCGCCGTCTGATCGAGCGACAGCCCGGTGAACTCGACATCCGCCTCCTCCCAGCTTTTGAACGGCGGCAACGCAAGGTCGAACGACGAGCCGCCGCTCCGGGCCCTCACGTACCAATGGCCGCAGCGGCCGACTTTCTGGCCGGTCAGGGCATCACGGTCGATGGTGGAGATCTCGGTCATGGCAGAACCTACGTCGTCGGCGTTTGGGTAAGGTCAGGTGTCGAGGAAAGTCAAGAGACGCAGCTCGCACCCGGGGTAGAGCTTCTGCACCGACCGGTAGAGGGCTTTGCCATCGGCCGTGAGGTCGTCGAATGTCGCGCGCCAGTGCCCAGACCAGCCCGTAGCGCCGAGCAGAATGACGGCGAGGAATGGGCGCGACAGGTAGCGATCTCGGTGATCAGGATCGTCGAACATCGGGAAGTACTTTTGTTCCCTTTCCATCCTCAACTTGTCGAAGCGAGTGATGAAACGCTGTAGCTGACGCCCTCCCTTGGGTTCTGGACCGAGTGCCGCTTCCTGTGAGGCGGCAAGGTCGTCGCCCATGAAGCAGTCGTCCATCTGGAAGCTCACGTACCCGCCGCAGCAGGGAACGAACCGCTTCATGAACGCAGCATCGCCCTTCGTGTCGATGACCACGAGACGAACGAAAGCGCCTCCCTCGCCGGTCGACTTCTTCGTCGGGAACTTCACGAAGCCAACCTTGACATCGGTCTTCCCTCGGCGCGTCGCGATCTTCTTCTTCATGCCCGATCGCCGTCGTTCACTCGGAGGCCTCGGCCTTCTTGGCCTTCATCTCCTTCATCTCGCTCTCGGTGGCGAAGCGCGCAGGCGGCAGCTCTTGCACGGGCGCCGCGAGCCGGTTCTCGGGACGCACCGCCATGGCGCGCTTCGCGAAGAACGCCGCCTGCTGGAGGTGAGTGCGCACGAGGGCCATCTCGCGCCCCTCCTTGCCGCAGATCGCCTCGGTGTCGTTCAGCAGGATCGAGAAGCAGCTCGCGATGTCGCGCGCCTTCTGGATCCCGTCGTGGTTGAGGACGTGGACGTCGAACTCTTCGCGGATCGCCGCACGGGTGTCGAGTGTACTTTCGCGATTGATCATGGCTCCTCTTTCACGTCTTCTTGAAGACGAAACTGTTCGCATCCAAAAGGTCAGCGTCTTTGAGTTCGTAGCGCCGCTCGACGGTCAACGCGCCACGGATGATCGACCGAGCCAGTTCTTGGGCCACCGCGGCGTCTTCCCTCAGGCAGATGACAGCCAAGATCTCGTCCCGGGTCATCGACCGTCCGGCTTCCCCCATCACCGCCACGATCTTCGCCTTCAGCTCGGCATCCGTCATCGCCATGCGCCTGTCTCCCCGTTCACGGCTTGAGCTTGCCGGCGTCGAAGTCGGCGAAGGCCTTGCGCATCTTCTCGCAGTAGCCGGGGTTCGGACCGCCGTTGTAGCGGCGCACGAACTCCTCGACGTCGCCGGCCTTCGCCGCCGCGAGCGCTTTCGGGTTGGCCATCAGCCATGCACCGAGGAGCTTGTCAGAGACGCCAGCGGGGTCTGCGTCGAACGCTGCGACGGCCGCATTCGCTTCAGAGGCCGTGTCCATCGGACCGGTGTCCAGAGCCTTCGGGAACGAGCCTCCAAGCTGCTGGTAGGAGCCCCACGACGACGACAACACGGCCGCGACGGCGTCGAGCTTCCGCGCTGCCTCGAAGGCTGTTCGGTCCGTCTCCTCCCGGCTCGACGAGGCGGCACGCGGCTTCCCGCTGCGCATGCGGCCCGGCGTGTAGGGAATCTTGCCCGCCTTCCAAGCCGCGATCCTCTGAGGGTGAGCCTCCTCCACCGAGGTGTCGCGCGGGATCTCCACCACCAGCTCAGGTCGGTGCCTCTGGAAGATGTGCGGTTCGAACCTGACGGCCCGAGGGTTCCCACCACTCTCGACAGCGCGCACGCCCACGAGAAAGCGAATCGGACACCCGGTGCGGTTGGCGACGTCCTGAAGGCTCATGGACCACCTGTCTGACAGGTTCGGCTGACGGCGTCAAGCCTCTCGGAGAAGCCGCGTCGCGAGCGCTACGCCGGGCGTCTTTCTTCCCCAGTTGAGCAGCGCGACCACTCGCCTCTCGGTCACGTGCAGGCGCCCCGTGCCGTAGCGGCGCCCCTGAGCTGCCATCTGAGCTTCGTGTCGCCGAACGAAAGCGATCGCCCGCATGGCCTTGTTCCTCATGCGTGGCGACCACTTCGAGGGCGCCGTGGCCTTCGTGTCGGCGAGCAGGGGCAGCTCAGCTCGGATGTGAGGCAGCGACGCGAGCTTGGAGAGCGGGCTGCGATGCCAACGACGAATCTCGGCGGGCGTCATGTTGATGACCCTCTGGAACTCTCGTCCCAGGCCATCGTCACTCGGCCGTCGGCTCGTGCGTCTCACTGAAGAGGATGATGACGGTCATGGAGCAAGACGGTCAAGCGTTCGGGGTTCGGGTCTCGAACCCGCGTTTCCGGTGCCAAAGGCCGGCGTCCTGCCAACTAGACGATCCCCGACGCAGCGTACGGGTATCGAGCCCGTCTGGCCTCCTTGAAAGAGAGGTG
>Ga0075158_10000361_pt1 | contig 37601 bp, 31 predicted proteins | sample JI91814BDNA_FD_70968 | JGI IMG/M metagenome (GOLD analysis project Ga0075158, IMG submission 70968) | Wastewater effluent complex algal communities from Wisconsin, to seasonally profile nutrient transformation and Carbon sequestration -... | ecosystem: Engineered > WWTP > Effluent > Algae... | reverse complement strand
TGGCCACCGACGGCGGTCAGGGGCTGGCGGCCAGTGACTTTCACGACGGCCCGGGCCTGGGGTCGCGCCGCCTGGACGAAGCCCGGGCCAGTGCAGCCGCCCTCGGCGTGGCGCGGGTGGTCTGGCTCGGATACGCCGATTCGGGGATGGGCGGGCCGGTGCCCCCGCCCACCGGGGACCGGGTGCCCTTCGTTGCCGCCCCCCTGGACGGGGCCGCCCGGCGGCTAGCGTCCCTGCTGGCCGAGGAGCGTGCCGACGTCCTGCTTTCGTATGATGCCCGCGGGGGGTACGGCCATCGCGACCACGTGCGCGTCCACGAGGTCGGGGCGGCTGCGGCTGCGCTGTCCGGGACGCCGGTGCTGGAGGCCACGATCCCCCGAGACCTACTCGCTGCGGCGGTCCGGGCCTCCGCCCGGGTCTACCGCTACCCACCGGAGTTCGACATCCACGCGTTCACCACGGCATACAGTCCGCGGCGCGACATCACGCACCGCATCGACGTGATCCGGTATGCCGCCGCGAAGCGCGCCTCGATGCGAGCTCACGCCTCGCAGGCCAGCGCTGATGGTGCGGATCGCACGCTGGCGGCCTTCTTGCGGATTCCGCGGCCGGCCTACGACCTGATCTTCGGGCGGGAATGGTTCCGGGATCCCGCGCTGCCCCTGGGTGCGCCGATCCGGCGCGGCATCTTCGCGGGGCTGGGATGACCGCGAGCGCTGACGCCAGTCGGCGGATCGGAGCGCGTCAGGTGCTCCAGTTCATCGGTGGGTTCGCCTTGGCCGGGGCGCTCCTGGGGTGGGGGCTGCCCTATTTTGCCAAAACCTCCTGGCCGGCGATCTGGTCCGTCATCGGCACGGTCTCGGCCTGGCAGTCGCTCGGGTTCGTCGCGCTCGTGGTCACCGGGCTCGGTGCCTACACCTTCACCCTGACCGGGTCGATGCCCGGCCTGAGCCACCTCCGTGCGCTGATCGTCAACGTCTGTGGGTCGTCTGTCAGCAATTTGCTGCCCGCGGGCGGCGCGTTGGGGATGGCGGCGACCTTCACGATCTGCCGCTCCTGGGGTTTCACCCGCCGGGCGGTCTCGACATCGATCATCGTCTCAGCCGTCTGGAACACCCTGTTCCGCATTGCGCTGCCCCTGATCGCCATCGTCCTGCTGACCCTCGGGCGGGCCGAGATGCCTCGCATCATGCGCGACGCCGCAGTCGCCGCGGTGGCCAGCGGCGCAGCCATCGTCGCGGTCTTCATCGCGGTGCTCGCCTCCGGTCGGGCAGCAACCACGGTCGGGCGGGGCGTGGACCGGATGCTGCGGCCGCTGACCCGGCGCAGGCCGCGATCGATGAGCGTCGATGCACTGGTCACCGATTTGCGCGCGCGGATCATCGACGTGGTGCGGACCGGGTGGTTCCCGATGACCATGGGACTGGTCGGCTATTTCGCCTTCTACTACCTGGTCTTCTTGGCGATCATGCGCACGACCGGCGTTGAGTTGTTCCACGGCGAACTCTTCGCGGCATTCGCCATCGGCCGCCTACTGACGGCCGTCGGGATCACCCCTGGCGGCGTCGGCGTGACCGAGACCGGCACCGCTGCCGCCCTGGTGGCCTGGGGGGCCGCGCCGGCCGAAGCGACGGCGGGCGTGGTGCTCTTCTCGATCTTCACCCACCTGCTCGAAGTGCCCCTCGGCGCGATCGGCTGGCTGGCCTGGTCGATGATGCCCAAGACACCGGCGCCCGATGACGAGCCCGCCCCTAGCGTGCCCTGAGGCGACCGACTGCTCCCCCCGTTGTCGAAGACCCGGCGAGGGCCCAGTCGTTGTTGGCGCGTTCGGCGCATGGGCGCCTGTCAGCCCACGAGGCGGGCCACCTGGCGGGTGCGGGCTTCGTCGGCGAAGGTGTCATCCAACTCCCCCGGCCTGAAGGCCGCCCCGGTGGCGAGGGGAACGGCATACGCCAAGAGGGCGTCGGCGAAGCGCGGATTGGCCGGGATGATCGGGCCGTGGAGGTAGGTGCCGAAGACATTGCCGGTGCGGGCACCCTCGGTGCCGTCCTCGCCGTTGTTGCCGAAACCGGAGCGCACCCGGCCGAAGGCGGCCTGGCCGCCGGCGAGCCGCGTCGACCCGGAGTGGTTCTCGTAGCCGACGACGTCACCGAAGTCGGTGCTCATCACCACAGGTCCGATCATCCGCTTCGGATTGCCCTGGGTCGTCACGTCCAGGAGGCCCAGCCCGGGCAGGCGCTTGCCGTCCACGGTGACGAAAGCGTTTCCGAAGAGTTGGTACATCCCGCAGATCATCAGCATCGGCGTCCCACCGGCGGCGAGCTCGGTCAACCGTGGCCCTATTGCCTCCAGGTCCGCCTCCACGCGCGCCTGACCGGAGTCCTGTCCGCCACCGCCGAGCACGAGGTGCGCCTGCTCGGGGAAGACCGCCCCCGGATGGTGGTTGTGCACCACCGGCGTATAGCCGTGCCGCGTCAGCCGCGTACTGAGCGCACGCGTGTTACCCAGGTCGCCGTAGATGCTCATTTCCCGGGGATAGAGATGGACGACGTGCACCTCGCCCTTGCTCATCGCGTGCCTCCCTCGCTGCCGCTCATCCGCCCGTATGCCGTGGCGCCGCTCATCCGCCCTCCTCGCCGAACGCCGGCAAGTCGTAGCGTGCCGCGAGGATCCGGCGCAGCGTCATCATCGCGGTGTAGGTGCAAAAGATCCGGGTCGGCACGCCCACATGTCCGGCGAGGAAGCGATCGAGTGCCGCCCCCAGGTCGGGCTCGACAGCGGCGACGGGGACATCGTCATACTGCAAGCGCAGCGCCATGTCGTAGGCCCGCACACCCGAGGTGAGCGCAACGCCCGCCGAGCGCAGGCTCTCGAAGGAGACGTCATAGAGCCAGGAGACGTCGCGCCCGTCGGCGTAGTTGTCGTTGATCGCGATCATCGTCGCCACCGGCGTCGTGCCATAGGTCGACAGGGCGACGGTGAAGCCCGCGGGATTCTTGACCAGGACGAGTTCGAGCGGCGTGCCGTCGATATCGATGACCTCGCCCCGCCCGAAGGGTGCGGTCACGCCGGCCAGGGCCGTGGCGGCCACGCCGGCATCGAATGTCGCGCCCAGGAGCTGCCGGGCCATCGCCGTGGCCGCGGTCGCATTGATCATCGCGGCGAGCCCACGCTGCTTCAGTTCCACCGGCCCGACCAGCCCGCCGCTCCCGTCGGGCCCGACGACGATGTCGAAGCGACGCTCGTCACGCGGCCGCAGAAGGACGTCGTCGGCGTCCGGGGGCGAGACGACGAAGTCGTCGTCGGCGCGGGTGTCTTGCTCCTGCAACTCCCCGAGCCGGTCGGCGATCGAGGCATCCAGACCGAACCGGCCGATTCGCACCGAGTCCGCCAGCGTGCCCTCGATCCGGGCGACGAAGGAGTCGTCGCGATTGAGCACCACTCCCGTGCTCGTGCGCGCCGCCAGGTCGGCGAGCAGACCGGCCGTATGGTCGATCTCCGCAAACCGGTCGAGTTGGTCGCGAGCGACATTCAGCAGCAGCGCATGCGTGGGCGTGACGGCGGCGGCGAACTTCAATGCATGCGCCTCGTCCAACTCCAGGACGGCGGTATCGGCGCTCAACCGCCCCCGCACGCCGATCTCGCCGAGCAGCGCGGAGATCACGCCCCGCGTGAAATTGCTGCCCGTCGGGTTGGTGAACACCGTGCGTCCGTGGGCGCGGAGCAGCGCCACGAGCATGCGGGTCGTCGTGGTCTTGCCATTGGTGCCGGTCACGACGACGTTGCCGCCGGGCAAGGATCCGAGGGCGTGTCCGAGGATGCCCGGATCCATCCGCTCGGCCACCAGGCCCGGCAGGGCCGACCCACCGCCGCGGCGCTTGGCTGCCGCACGGGCCGCCTTGCCGGCGGCGATCGCGGCGGACGTTCGCACCGCCCGGAGGCCGGCCGCGAAGGTGGATCGCCGGTCGCCGGCGACGGATTGCCCGCGAAGCGCGGCAGGGCGCGGCATACGGACGCGGTCAGGCACCAGCGGCTCCATCCAGTTCGGCATTGACATCGCTGGCATACCGGCCGGAGCGCTCCTGGCCCGACATGGCACCGATGGCGTCGGTGACGGCGTCGGTGATCGCCCGCAGCAGCGCGGCCTTGCGAAACTGCTCCTGCAGCGGCGCGATGTCGATAGCCGGCCCGAACTCCACGGTGATCTTGGCCGGCCGCGGGATGGTGACATCCGGCGGCTGCAGCTTCGCGGTGCCCGTCAAAGCGCACGGGATGATCGGTGCCCCGGTGCTCAAGGCAAGGCGGGCGACCCCGGTGCGCCCGCGGTGGAGTCGACCGTCGCGCGACCGCGTTCCCTCGGGGTAGATGCCGAAGGCCCCACCTTCGGCCAGCACCCGCTCGGCGATGTGCAGCGACTCCGCGGCCGCGCGCGCGTCCGAGCGCTCCACCGGAATGGTGCCGAAGGAACGGAACCACGAGCGCATGAAGGCCCCCTTGACCCCCGTGCCCTGGAAGTACTCCGCCTTGCCCAGGAAGCTCACCCGCCGGCCCGAAGCCAGCGGGATGACCATCGAGTCGCTGAACGAGAGGTGGTTGCTGGCGATGATCGCCGGGCTGCCCGCCGGCGGAACGTACTCGCGCCCCTTGATCGTCGGGCGGGCGAGGGCATAGAAGGCCGGGCCGATCACCACCCACCGCATGAAGGCATCGAGGACGACATTGCTGTCACCGATGTGCTGGTCGACTGGATCGAGGTCCGAGTTCACGCCTGCTTCCCCCCTGTAGGCGGATTGCGGAAGATCCGCCGATCGGCGACCAGCGAGATCGCGCCCAGCCCGAGGCCGGTGACCACGGCCATGACAGCCACCGAGCCGTAGACGAGCGCATTCGCCTTTGAACCCGGCATCGGTGCCATGCCCAACCGGTGCAGGACATAGGCACCGATGAACGCACCGACCACGGCCAGCGCCGTGTTGCCGACGCCCCGGTCGAAGCCGGCAGCCCGCACCCGGGGCCGGTCGACCCAGTGCGCTCCGACGACCAGCGCCAGCACCGACCAGATGACCACGACCGCCACCGCGGCAAGCACATCACCGGGCCGGTGCCAGCGCTCGGCCACGGTCCCGATCCCGGCCCCGCCGGCGACCAGGCCACCGACAAAGCACGCCAGCGGCCGCAGCACCCGCGGGACCGCGATGATCAAGACGGCCGCCATCGACAGGGCAGCGGTCGTATGCCCGCTCGGCATCGACACCGGCAGGTCGAGCCCACCCGGGCTGCGGGTGAGGTATTCGGTCTTGAGCAGTTGGGTCGTCTGGTTCGCCCCGACGACGAGAAGCGGCAGACCGGTGGCCACCCGCCAGTGCCGGCCCAGCAAGGCAATGACCATGGCCGCCGCCGTGATCAGAGCCATCGGCAGGACGCGAATCTCGCTCAGCAGCACCTCGATCCGGCCGGCGTGGAAGCGATCGACCCGGAAGGACCGCACCACGTCCTCGTCGAGGATCTGGCCCGCGCGCGTTTTCAGCCCCACGACGACGACGATCGCGAGCAAGAGCAGGCCGCCGACCAGCAGCCAGCAGATGTCGGCAATATCGCGGATCGCCGAGCGACGTGCGGGCACCTCGCTCATTCCCACTCGATCGTGCCCGGAGGCTTGCTCGTCACATCCAGGGTGACCCGGTTGACGCCGTCGACCTCATTGGTGATGCGGGTCGAGATGGTGGCGAGCACGTCATAGGGCAGCCGGGTCCAGTCGGCCGTCATGGCGTCCTCCGAGGACACCGGCCGCAGCACGATGGGGTGGCCGTAGGTGCGTCCGTCGCCCTGCACGCCGACCGAGCGGACGTCGGCGAGCAGGACCACCGGGCACTGCCAGATGGTCCGGTCCAGACCCGCCGCGCTCAACTCGTGCCGGGCGATCTGGTCGGCAGCCCGCAGGGTCGCGAGATTCTCGGCCGTGACCTCGCCGACGATCCGGATGCCCAGGCCCGGGCCGGGGAACGGCTGGCGCCAAACGATGGCCTCGGGCACGCCGAGTTCGAGGCCGACTTTGCGGACCTCGTCCTTGAACAGATCGCGCAGCGGCTCGACCAGCGCGAACTGCAGGTCGTCCGGCAGGCCGCCGACATTGTGGTGGCTCTTGATATTGGCAGTCCCGGTGCCACCACCGGACTCCACGACGTCGGGGTAGAGCGTGCCCTGGACGAGGAATTCGACCGGGTGGCCCTCGGCTGCGGCCTCGCCGACGACATCGCGCGCGGCCTGCTCGAAGACCCGGATGAACTCACGCCCGATGATCTTGCGCTTCTCCTCGGGGTCGCGCACGCCGGCGAGCGCGGTCAGGAACCGCTCACGGGCATCGACGACGACCAGGTGCACACCGGTGGACGCAACGAATTCGCGCTCGACCGCCTCGGCCTCGCCCTCACGCAAGAGCCCGTGGTCGACGAAGACGCAGGTCAGCCGGTCACCGACGGCCTTGTGGACGAGGGCGGCGGCGACGGAGGAGTCGACGCCGCCGGAGAGCGCGCAGAGCACGCGCTTGTCGCCGACGGTCGCGCGGATCGCCTCCACTTGCTCATCGATGACGCTCGCGGCATCCCAGTCGGGCGCCAGCCCCGCGCCTGAGTAGAGGAAGTTCTCCAGCACCTCCTGGCCAAAGGTGGAGTGCACGACCTCGGGGTGCCACTGCACGCCGTAAAGCCGGCGCACGTCGTCCTCGAAGGCCGCGACGGGCGCGCCCGCGGTGGTGGCAGTGACCGTCATGCCCTCGGGGGCGACCGACACGCTGTCGCCGTGGCTCATCCATACGGACTGCTCGCGGGGTTGGCCGTGGAAAAGGGTCGAATGTGGCCCGTCGCGGCGCATCGTGGTCTGGCCGTACTCGCGCAAGCCGGTGCGCGCGACCGTGCCGCCGAGAGCGGCGGCCATCGCCTGGAAGCCGTAACACATCCCGAATACCGGTATGCCGGCCGCCAGCAGGGCGGCGTCGAGGCTGGGTGCGCCGTCGGCGTAGACCGACGACGGTCCGCCGGAGAGGATGATCGCCGCGGGGTCGCGGGCGATCAGGTCCTCGACGGTGGCCGTATGCGGGACCACCTCGCTGTAGATCCTCGCCTCCCGGACGCGTCGCGCGATCAGCTGGGCGTACTGGGCGCCGTAGTCGACGACGAGGACGGGTCGGCGCGTGCTGGTCACGGCGCCGATGCTACTTGGGGACGTGCGAACTCTGCGGCAACCTTCCGCTCCACGACGAAGGACAGGAAGGGCACGCAGCCGGCCAGCATAACCCCGACCATCTTCGGCAGCGACCAGCCCGCCTTGAAGCCGAGATTGGCCGTCGCGGCGAGATAGATCATGTAGAGGAAGCCGTGCGGCTGCGGCCACCAGGCCAGCGGGTTGGCCCGGTTGCCGGGGTCGCCATTCCAGTGCAGGAGGTACTGGAAGACCATCTCCACCACCAGGATGAGCAGGCCCACGCCGACGATGAGCGCCATGATCGTGAAAAAGCGCAGCGCGGTGGCGAGCTTGGCGGCATCTCTGCTTTGGGGGTTTGCGGTCATGGCTCCTGCGTCAGGGTCGGTGCGCCGCCGGGTGGCGGCGCGAGCAGTGTGAGGTGCCGGCGTTGCCGGGCGTCTTGCTGGACCATCTTGATCCATAAGAAGAAGGCGAACGCGGCAAAGACCCACCACTGAAGCGCGTAGGCCACATTGCGACCCGTCAGCCCGGTGTCCGGCCGCGGTGGGGGGATGCGTCCGAGCGCGCCGGGCCGGTCAGCGGCCTGCGGGTCATTGGCGGGCGCCTCGCGCTGGGCGAAGCCGAAGGCGTTATAGATCGCGCCGGGCCAGATGTTGACCAGGCGGGCCAGGTCGACCGACCCGAGTTGGCCGGCCGGATAGCTCTCGGTGGTCGGAGACTCGCCCGGCGCCAGCGAGGCCACGACCGTGGTCTCGCCCGTGGGCGGTGGCGGGGGGGCGGGCACGCTCCCGCCGGCTGCCGGCGGCAGCCAGCCACGAACGACCGGGAAGACCACGCCGGTCGCGCTCTCGGTCATCGGCGTGAGCAGCCAGTAGCCGTCGCGGCCCGCGAGGAGGCGAGCGGGGATGAGGACCTGACCCTCGGCATACGTGCCGGTGACGATGGCGAGGCGGGCGTTCGCGGCCGCCGGGAAGGGCGCATGCGGTGAGAGCAAGGTCGCGAGGGCCACCGGCGGCTGCGCGCGGGCCTTGGCCATCTCCTCGGCCCGGGCCTTGTCCTGGGCGACACCGAGTTGCCAGCGGCCGAGTTGGGTGAAGGCGACGATGATCAGGACCACCAGCGCCAGCAGCGCGAGCCACTTGGGCTTGAGGGCGGTCCGGAGCACCCCGACAGGGTATGTCGCCCGCCTGGTGACCCCGCGAGGTGACCCCGCGAGGTTGGCCGGCGGCGACCCGTCAGCCCTTGAGCTTGGAGTCGTCGAAGACGATCAACGAGCCGCCGTAGCAGGCCACCCAGACCTGCTTCTTGGTGGGTTCGTAGGTGATGCCGATGGGCGACGCGTCCGTGGTCACGGTCTGCAGGATGTGCATATCGGAGGTGCGGATCTTGCTCATCGAGGCCGAGCCGTAGTTGACGACATAGATGGCCAGCCCATCACTGGAGATCGCCATCGAGCGGGGCTCGCTCGCCGTCTTGACGGTGGCGAGCACCGCGCCCGTGGCCCGGTCGATCTTGGCGACCGTCCCCGAGGTGTTATTGGTGACGTAGATGACCTTGCCGTCCGGGCTCATGACCAGGTGTCGGGGGCCGTTGCCTGGCTCCGCGAAGGTCGAGACGGCCTTGGTGGCGAGGTCGACGGCGACGATGCGCTGGGAGCCCATGAGCGCGACATACGCGGTCCGGGAGTCGGGCGAGACAACGATGCCGCGGGGGTACTTGCCGCCCAGGTCGATCCGGGCCGTTTCCTTGGTGGTCGTGGCGTCGATGACCGACAGGCTCCACGAGCACCAGTTACTGACGAGGACCTTGCTCGCGTCGGGGGTGATCGCGACATACTTCGGGACCGCCCCCACCGGCACCACGGCATCGACGGCCAGGGTCGAGGTGTTGACCCGATAGGCGTATGACGTGTCGGTCCCGTCGCCCTTGCGGCACGAGTCGAGGCCCTCGGGGCCGAAGCCGCTGCCGTACATGGAGTAGTTGGACACCCACGCAGACTTGCCGTCCGGGGTGAAGGCCGCCTCGACGGGCGCGCCCTTGGACACACCCGGGTGGCCGGTGATCCCGAAATCGCTGAGCGTCACCGAGTCCGGGATCGTCTTGAGCAGTGCCCCGTCGGCGCGGAAGACGCTGATCGAGTGGTGATACATCATGTTCTGCGCCAAGAGCAGGCCGCCCGGGCCGGCGACGATGGACTTCGGCGACATCGACTGCGAGGCCATCCGCATGGTGCGGACCAGGCTCGTGGCGTCGGACGCGCCAGCGGTGCCCTGCTTTGCTTCGGGGTTGGGGGCCGGCGCGGGGATCTCGGGGGTGACCGCCACGATCGCGGCGGGCTTGACCGGGGCGCTCGTCGTGACGCCCGGCTTGGCGTCGGAAGCGCTGAACAGGCCGCCGACGAAGCCGACGAGGGCCTTGACGGCGAACCAGATCGTCGTCAGCAAGGTGAGCAGGATGATCAGTGCGATGGTCCGGCGCAGGGCGTAGTTGGGGCGCTTGGCCGGCGGGCGTCGTCGGGTAGCGCCGGGTGGCGCTGGTCGGCGCGGGCCCTGCGGGCCGCGGGGTCCCCCGCCTCCTCCACCGCCACCGCCCGGCCCGGCGGTGCGGGGCGTGCCGGTGACCGTAGCGGGGGCACCGAGGTCGTCGGCAGTCGGGAGGTCAGGGTCCGCCGGCAGCGTGCGGCTGCGCTGGGGGGTCGTCGCGCGGGCGGTGGCTCCGGCGCTGGGAGTGCGGCCGGCAGCGGCGCTGGGGGCGCCGGCATACGGCAATCCCGCGGGCGGCGGTGCCGGCTGCGGCGGTGTCGGCTCGTTCGGCAACGGCATCGTCACCCGGCCAGAGTAGGTGGGCCTTGGCGTGGGGACGGGGAGCCACGCCCGCACTGCGGAGGCGGAAAATCGGTTTCGTGTGCGGGGTGGCCACGCGTACCGTGATCGGTCGTCATGTTCTCGCACGTGTTGAATCCCGGCTCACCGCCGACGACCACGCCGTTTGCCTTCCTGCTCTGGGGCGCACGGTTGCAGTGGCGCACCCTGGTGGCCGGCATGGTCTGCGGGATCGTGTGGATGACGGCGATCGGGCTGGTGCCGGCGGCGATCGGCAGGGGCATCGACGACGGCCTGGTGCCGGGTGACCGCGGCGAGCTCGTGCGCTGGTCGCTCATCCTGACCGGGTTGTCGCTCGTAATCGCCCTCTCGGGATCGATCCGGCACTGGTTCGCCGTGCAGAACTGGCTCGACGGCGCCTTTCGTGTGGTCGTGGCGACGGATGAGGCGGTCACCACCCGGGGGCAGGAGATTGCTCGGCGCTTCCCCGCCGGTGACGTGGTCAGCGTGACGACGACCGATATGGAGCGGGTCGGGCACGTCTACGACACCACCGCCCGGTTCTCCGGGGCGATCGTCAGTTTCGCGGTCGTCGGTGTTCTTCTGCTGCGGGCTTCGGTGTCGACCGGCTTGGTGGTCCTGCTCGGTGCGCCCGTGCTCTTGGCGATGCTGTCCTTCATCATCCGGCCGCTGCAACGGCGTCAGGCCGAGCAACGCGAGGAGTCCGGGCGGCTGACGACGCTCGGCACCGACACCGTTGCGGGACTGCGGATTCTGCGCGGCATCGGTGGCGAGGCCGAGTTCGTGGGCCGGTATGCCGTTCAGTCCCAGCGGGTGCGCCAGGCGGGTGTGCGCGTGGCCGGGTACCAGGCGGCGCTCGACGCCAGCCAGACCTTGCTGCCGGGCTTGTTCGTCGTACTCGTCGTGTGGACCGGGGCGCGGGCGGTCGTGCGCGGCGACCTGACGACCGGCGAGTTGGTGGCGTTCTACGGCTACGCGACCTTCATGACCTTCCCGCTGCGGACGGTGACCGAGATGGTCGAGCACGTGATCCGCTTCCGCGTCGCCGCCACCAAGATCATGGCCATCCTGCGGGTCCCGAGCGATCATCCGGCCGTTGCCGGGGAGGGGTCCTTGGAGACAGCCGCTGATGGCGATCTGGTGGATCCGGTCAGTGGGGCCGTCTTCACCTGCGGCGCGCTGACGGCCGTGGTCAGTGCCCGGCCCGAGGACTCGGTCGCACTGGCCGGACGGCTGGGGCGGTTGGGGCCGGGCGCGGGCGAGGCCGGCGCGGGCGGGGCGGGCGCGGGCGGCGTTGAAGCCACGGCATACGGCGCGGGACCCACGCTCGGCGGCCGGGCATTGGCCCACCTGCCGATCGACGTGGTCCGACGCACGGTGGTCGTCAACGATCCGGAGGCGCGCCTGTTCAGCGGGAGCCTGCGCGCGCAGTTGCGGGCCGGGCGGCCGGCCGACGACACCACGCTCGTCCGGGCCTTGGGCACTGCGCACGCGACCGAGATCCTTCACTCGCTCCCCGACGGCCTCGACACGATCGTGGAGGAGAAGGGCCGGGGCTTCTCCGGCGGTCAGCGGCAACGGCTCGGTTTGGCCCGGGCGTTGGCGATCGACCCTCCGGTGCTGGTGCTCATCGAGCCGACGAGCGCGGTCGATGCGCACACCGAGGCTCGCATCGGCGAGGAGCTGGCGCTTCACCGGCGCGGCCGGACGACCGTCGTCGCCACCGTCTCCCCCCTGGTGCTACACCACACCGACCGCGTGATTCTGCTCGTCGACGGCCGTGCCGTGGCGAGCGGCACGCACGCCGAGTTGCTGTCCGGCAACACGGCCTACCGCGACATCGTGATCCGAGGAGGCGACGACCGATGACCGACCTGCTGACCGACCACCGCGCCGCCGCCAGCGACGCTCACGAGTCCGGGCCCGGCCGCCTCTTCAGCCCGAAGCGGCACCCGAGCCCCACTGCGGCCCAACTGGATCCGCACCGACGGACGCTCCCGGTGGCCGAGCCCGCCGTGGTCTGGCGACACACCAAGACGGTGTTGGGCCATCACCGGCGCGAGCTGTCCGCAGTGCTCGTGCTGCACGCGTTGGCCGCCGTCGCGGCACTCGTGCTGCCTCTGCTCATCGGCCGCCTGGTCGATGCGCTGGTCGCCGGCACGACGGCCGACCGCGTGGATCGGCTGGTGGGTCTGCTGCTGGTGACCGTGCTCGTGCAGACCGGGCTGACCTGGTGGGCACGGCGCGCAAGCTTCGTCTTCGGCGAGAGTCTCTTCGCCGACATGCGCGAGCGATTCATCGACCGGGCCAGCCGGCTGCCGCTGTCGACGCTGGAGCGGGCGGGCACCGGCGACCTGGTTGCTCGGACGACAAACGACGTCGAATCCCTCTCGTGGGCAGCGCGATTCGGTTTGCCGTCGATCTTCGTCGCCTCGGTGACGGTTGTGCTGACGATCGGCGCGATGCTCTGGGTTTCACCACTCGGCGCACTTGCGCTGTTGGCGGCCGTGCCCTTCGCCTGGCCCGCGACCTGGTGGTATCTCCGGCGCGCGCGCCGCGGCTACCTCTGGGAGCGGGCCAAGTGGGCGGTGCTCAACGGCCTGGCGGCCGAGTCGGTCGAGGCCGCCCGGACGATCGACGCGCTCGACCTTGGGCGCGAGCGCCACGCGCGACTGGTGGATGCGGTCGAGCAGACCTATGCCGCGGAGAAGTACACGCGCTGGCTACGGATGTGGTGGTACGTGCCGACCGAGTTCTCCTATGTCGTGCCGACCGCTGTTGCGCTCGCGTGGTGCGGGTGGCTCGTGCACGGCGAGTCGCTGACCATCGGCGCGGCCACAACGATCATTCTCTACATCCGGCAACTGGTCGATCCGTTCGATGAGCTGATCAGCTGGCTGGACGAGATCCAGGTCGCGGCGACGTCACTGGCCCGGATCATCGGCGTCGAGGAAGTCCCGGACGACCGCGTCGCGACCGGCGCCGTGCCAGCCGGCGACGACCTGTCGGCGCTCGACGTGCGCTTCGGCTATCACGCGAATCTCGAGGTGCTGCATGGGGTTTCGCTCGATCTGCGGCCCGGTGAACGGCTGGCGATCGTCGGCCCGTCGGGTGCCGGCAAGTCGACCCTTGGGCGGCTGCTCGCCGGGATCGACGGGCCGACTTCGGGCTCGGTGACGGTTGGCGGTGTGCCTTTGATGGAGTTGTCGATGGACACCTTGCGCGGCGAGGTCGCGCTGGTGACCCAGGAGCATCACGTCTTCGTCGGGACGCTGCGGGACAACCTCCTGCTGGCCCGGCCGTCGGCGAGCGATGCGGATCTGACCGCGGCCCTCGCGTCGGTGGATGCGCTGGAGTGGGCCGAAGGGCTGCCCGAGGGGCTGTCCACCACGGTCGGGAGCGGCGGGCACCCGTTGTCGGAGCCCCAGAGTCAGCAGTTGGCGCTCGCCCGGCTCGTCCTTGCCGACCCGCACACCCTGGTGCTGGACGAGGCGACCTCGCTGCTCGACCCACGCGCCGCGCGGCACCTGGAACGGTCGCTGGCATCCGTGGTCGCGGACCGCACGGTCGTCGCGATCGCCCACCGCCTGCATACGGCACACGATGCCGACCGGGTGGCGGTCGTCGAAGACGGCCGGATCAGCGAGCTCGGCTCCCACGACGAACTGCTGGCCGCGCGCGGCCCCTACGCCGCGCTCTGGCGCTCCTGGCGCGCCGAAGGCTGACGCCCAACGGCCGGGCTCGGCCCGTCCGCGTCACTCCCTCAAGGCAGGGTGCTGCGCGGGCACAGGCGCAAGCCGGACGTATGGTGCGCCCTGCGCGGGTCGTGGATCCAGGTCACCCGCGTTGGGCCACAACGACATCGCCCGCTCGGCTTGCGCCGTGATCGTCAGCGACGGGTTGACGCCGAGGTTGGCCGAGATGGCCGAACCGTCGGTGATGTGCAGCCCGGGATAGCCCCAGACGCGGTGATAGGGATCGATCACCCCCTGGGCCGGCGTCGCCCCGATGACGGCACCACCGAGGAAGTGTGCGGTCATCGGGAAGCCGAGGTTCTCCGCCCAGGAGCTACCCGGGAAGGACCGCTCTCCGGTCTCCGCGCCGAGAGCGGTCGCCATCGCGCGTGCGGCGGCGTGCCCGGACGGAATCCACGACGGGTTCGGCTCGCCATGCCCCTGTCGTGAGGTCAGCCCCCACCCGCCGGCCGGTCGCCGGCGCCCGGAGACGGTCAGGGAGTTGTCCCGGGTCTGCATCACCAGGGCAATGATCGTGCGCTGCGACCACGCCCGGTTGGATAGCTCATTGAGCATCCGCGGCTCACGTGCCAGCGCGCGCACCAGGGTTCCCGCCCGCGAATGCCCCGAATCCCCCGGCACCAGAATGCTTTTCAGCAGCCCCATGGCATTCGACCCAGGGCCGTAGCGGACATTCTCGACATGGGTCTCGGCATCGGGATGAAAGGATGAGGTGATCGCCACGCCGTGGCTGAGATCCTCACCATCGGGCACTCGAGCAAGCGAGGCACCGAGCAAGGCCTCGGAATTGGTGCGCGTGAGTTCACCCAAGCGCGCCGACAACCGTGGCAGTCGCCCCCGCTCCTTCAGGGCGTGCAACAACTGCTGGGAGCCCCAGGTGCCGGCCGCGATGACCACCTCGCGCGCCACGACGGTATGCCGTGACTTGCGCACCCACGCGCCGCTGCGCACGCTCGCCACGGCATACGCGGTCGGGACATCGTCGGCGGCGGACGTGAGCGGTGCGATGTCCACGACCGTCCGCAGCGGCTCGATCACCACGCCGAGCCGCTCGGCGAGCGCGAGGTAGTTCTTGACGAGCGTGTTCTTCGCGCCCACCCGGCAGCCGACCATGCAATTGCCGCACTCGGTGCAGCCCGTCCGCTCGGGTCCCGCGCCGCCGAAATACGGATCAGGAACCCGCTGCCCCGGCGGGCCGAAGAACACTCCAACCGGCGTCTTGCGATAGGTCTCGCCGACACCCATTGCCTCGGCCGCCGCCTGCATCGCCCGCTCCGCGGGCCCCTCGCACCGGTTGACGACAACGCCGAGCATCCGCGACGCGGTCGAGTAATGCGGCGCCAACTCCTCCTGCCAGTCGGTAATCCCCGCCCACTGCCGGTCGGCGAAGAAGGGCGCCGGCGGGACATAGAGGGTGTTGGCGTAGTTCAGCGACCCGCCCCCGACGCCGGCCCCGGCGAGCACGAGCACATCGGGGAGTTTGTGGATGCGCTGAATGCCGAAACACTTCAGCTTCGGGGCCCACAGATAGCGCCGCGCGTCCCAGCTGGTCTCGGCGAAGTCCGCGTCGGCGAAGCGCGCACCGGCCTCAAGGACGAGCACGGAATAGCCCTTTTCCGCGGCCCGCAACGCGGCGACCGACCCGCCGAAACCGGAGCCGATGACAACGACGTCGTATTCGGTTCTCATTGCAGCCGAAGGGCTTTCATCGCGCGCAGAGCGCCGGTCAGGAGGCGGGCGTAGGTCTCGTCGCGTTGCCCGAAGGCCGGGGCGATCGGCAGCACCCGCTGGGTGGTGACATTCTGCGCTTCGGTGAACCGCAGGATCCCCTCCTCGCCGTGACGGCGCCCGACCCCGGAGGCCTTCATCCCGCCCATCGGGGCGGCCACGCTGGCCCAGGCTGCGGCATACGCCTCGTTGATATTGACCGTCCCCGTGCGGATCTGGGCCGCGATCCGCCGGCCGCGCCCAAGGTCGCGCGTCCACACCGACGCATTGAGGCCGTATGCCGTGTCGTTGGCGAGCGCGATGGCCGCGTCGTCGTCGGCGACCCGGTAGATCGCGACCAAGGGGCCGAAGGTTTCCTCGTCACGGCAGGCCATCGCGGTGGTGACGCCGCTGAGGACGGTCGGCTCGTAGACATAGGGGCCGACGTCGGGGCGGGGGCGCCCGCCGGTCAGCACGGTGGCGCCCTTGGCCCGCGCATCGGCGACGTGCCCCTCGACGCGGGCGAGCTGGTCGGCCGAGATCAGCGAGCCCATGTCATACCCGTAGTGCAAACCGGTGCCCAGCCGCATCGCCTGCACGGTCGCGACGAAGCGGGGGACGAATGCGTCGTAGACCGCCTCGTGGACGAGCACCCGTTCGGTGGAGATGCACAGCTGCCCGGCCGAGGCGAAGCAGGCCCGGACCGCCCCGGGGACGGCCCGCCCCAGGTCGGCGTCGTCGGCGAGGTAGACGGAGTTCTTGCCGCCGAGTTCGAGGGAGGCGCCGACCAGCCGCTCCCCTGCGGCCTTGGCCACGGCGCGCCCGACGCCGGTCGAGCCGGTGAAGCAGACATAGTCGCCGCGATCGAGCACGGCGGCGCCGATGGTCGGCCCGTCGCCGAGGACGACCTGGAGCACATCGTCCGGCAACCCGGCGCGACGCAGGAGATCGAAGGCGGCCAGGGCGCTGAGCGACCCCTGCAGATCGGGCCGCAGCACCACGGCATTGCCGGCGAACAGCGCCGGCAGGGCATCGGTGATCGCCAGGCTCAGCGGATAATTCCACGGCGAGACGATCCCGACGACGCCCTTGGGGATGCGCGACTCGATCGTCTGCGTCAACACCGGATAGACGCCGCGGCGCCTGCGGGGGGCAAGCGCGCGAGCGCCGGTTGCGGCGTAGTGGCGCGCCACGATCGCGACGTCGGCAACTTCCTCGAAGGCCTGCAGTCGCGACTTGCCGGCCTCGGTCTGGACCAGATCGAGCAACCTCGGCTGCTCATCCAGCACCAGGTCGTGGAAGCGGCGCAGGATCGCGGCCTTCTCGGTAAGCGGCACGCGCGCCCACGCCGGCTGCGCGGCGCGAGCCACGGTATACGCGCGATCGACGTCGGCGACGCTCGCGAGCGGGAGGTCGGCCACCGGCCGGCCGGTCATCGGCGTGCGCACCTCGTGCCGCTCGGCGCTAGCGGCGGCAACGGCGTGCGCGAGCAGGCGCTGGATCTCAGCCCGATCGGGCACGCCGGTGGCCGTCGCATCAGCCGGGACGAGGTCCGGGGTCTGCAACGTTGCCGTCATCTCCCCAGGGTATTACTCGCCGGTAGAGCCCAGCGGCGGCCCGGACTGTGGGTCCAAGACCTTGACCGGGACTATCGCGCGGAGGGCAGTCCGTGGCGGTGCGCTATGCGGGCGGCGTCCTGGCGGGTCGGGACACCGAGCTTGCGCAGAATGTTCGACACGTGCACGCTCGCCGTCTTGACGCTGATGCCGTGGCGGGCCGCGATCTCGCCGTTGGTGCAGCCGGCTGCGACGTCGTCGAGGATCTCGCGCTCACGGGCGGTCAGTCCGGGCAGCGGCTCAGCCGCGTCCGTCGCGGCCGAACTGGGCTCGAGGTCGATCCGATACCACCGGGCCGTGCGCTCGACCTCAGCGATGAGGGGCACCAACCCGACATTCGTGGCACTCGCGTAGGCCGTCCGTAGGGCGCTCACGGCCGCGACCCCGGTCTCCGACCGGAGCGTCGCTTCCGCGATCCGCCAGTGAACGTATGCTTGCGCGACCGGCCCGCGGATCGTGGCCTCGGCCCGCTGCCAGGAGCCGACATCCGTATGGCCGTCCGCCCGCCCCCTCTCAGCCGCCTCCAGCGCGCTCACTTCGCCGTGGCGCCGCTCGGTCAGCGCACGCAGCGCAGCGGCCGGTCCGTCCGGGCGGCCACCGGCCGTGACCACATCCCCCAGCGCACGCCAGGCCAGCGCGATCAGTCGAGCCGGGTAGCCCAGGCCGGCGGCCTCGGCCTGCGTCAGGTTGGCCAGAGCCACGTCCAGGGCACGTTCGGGCTCGCCTGCCCAGAGGGCCACCTCGGTTCCAGCCTCGGCCACGGCCAGCCGCCAGGTCGCAGGCGCATCCCGGTCGAGCATCAGCAGAGCGGCTTCGTCGGCCCAGGCGCGCGCCTGCTCAAGGCGCCCGACGCAGGCGGCGGCCTGCGCGGCCCGCATCGCGATAGGCGACTTGACCAACCCGTCGGGGGCGATGGCCATGCCGTGAGCTCCGCGTGTGTAGGCATCCTCCAACCGCCCCAAGAGCATCAGCGCCTCGACGGCGTTGGCGATCAGCACGCTCCCGCTGTGTCGCAGGACGCCGCACCGGCCGAGTTCCTCGATGCCCTGCTCGCACACCGCGAACTGTCCCGACGGATCGCCAGACATGCCCAGGACGTTCCCGAGATTGACATAGGCCGCGACGAGATCGTCGACGCTGCCGCCCTCGTGCGCGCTGGCCAGAGCCACCTGTAGGTGGTCGGTCGCGGTCGCCAGATCACCGGCGAGCGCGGCCGCCACCCCGAGGGCGTTATGCGCGATGCCCGCCCAGCGCACCGATCCGGCAGCCTCGGCCAGAGCTACCGCCTCTGCGCCGAACCGGGCGGCGTCATCGGTGCGCGACCAGGCGGCCGCCACCCGCGCAGACCACGCGAGGACGGGGACCGACACCTGTTCATCGCCGTCAGAGAGCAGTGAACGCGCTTGTGCGAGAGCGCTGTCCGCCGCCTCTCCGGCACCGGTGACGAAATCGATCGCGCCCAACCGCCACAGGATGTCCGCCCGCGCAGTATCGGATCCGGCGTGCACGAGCGCCCGATTCAGCACGGCCCGCGCCTGGTCATACGCACCAGCCAAGCCGTAGGCGCGTGCCGCGGCGAGGCGCAGGTCGGGCAAGCTCTCGTGATCCGCAACCGCGCCGGCGTCGAGAAGCGCTTCGGCGCGGCCATACCACCGACCCGCTTCGGCGAAGGCCCACCGATGCTCGGCCACGCGTGCCGCGGCAACCGTGATCGCCACCGTCTCGGCGTGCGCCATTTCCGTATGCCGCGCCAACGCCAGCACGGACGCATCATCGGTGCGGCCCGCGAGGACTCCCATCGCGCGCTCGTGCAAGCGGCGCCGCTCGCTTGGCAAGGCGTCGGCATAGGCCACCTCCGCGCACGCTGCATGCCGGAAAGCCAATCCTGGTCCCGCGGGGCACAGCACGTGCGCGTCGAACGCACCTCGGGCGGCCGCTTCCACCTGTTCCAGGGGTCGATCCGTCATCACGACCAAATCGTCCAGATCGGCCCTGCCGCCGGCAACGGCAAGTGCGTGCACCAGGTCGCGAGCGAGCGGGGGCAGCGCGGCGATCCGCGCCGTGAAGAGCGCCTCGACGGTCGGAGGGATCGCGAACTCGCCGGTCGTGCTGTCGGCCAGTTGCTCGGCGAGCAGGGGGTTGCCGCCGGAGCGCTGCGCCAGGGTCTCGACTTGCGCGGGATCGAGCGCCGGCCCGGCCACACCGGCGAGGCGAATCGCTTCCGCACCCCTCAGTGGGCCCAACCCGATGACGAGTGTCTGCCGAAGCCGGCCCAGTTCCCCGATCATCCGGTGGGCAGCGTCGCCCGCTTGCCCGTGATCGGTGCGACTGGTGACGACCAGCGCTACCCGCTCGTCGGTGAGGTTGATGGCCAGGTGCGCCAAGAGGTCAAGGCTGGCTTGGTCGGCCCACTGCAGATCGTCGACGATCAGCGCGACCTGACGGGCGTGCCCGAGGGCCTGCAGCAGGCCGAGGACGGCCTGATAAAGCCGCCATTGGGGCCCGATGGCCGCAGACGCACCGGCCGTGGGCTCGGCCGTCGTCACTCCCGCCATCAGCCGGCTCAATTCGGGGAATCGCTCGATCTCCTTGCGTCCCGATGGCTTTGACTCCAGTCGACGCAGCGCTTGGATGAGCGGCGCGTAGGGCAGGGGCTCACCAACAACCGGGGCACAGGCGCCCGCCAGCACCACGGGGCGGACCACACGCAGGGCCTCGGTGACCAGCCGGGTCTTGCCGACGCCCAGATCTCCCAGCACGACGACCACGCGTGGCCGCCCGCCGGCACTGTCATCGAACGCCGCTCGCAGCACCGCGATCTCGGCGTCACGGCCGACAAAGCGCAGCTCGCTCGCCATGACACCTCCGACCTTGCGGATTCCGCTGACGCCGACCCTAGTGGGCACTATCGTCGATCGAGCCGCCCCGGCCGATAGTCAGGAGCCCGCCATGCCCATCCGCCCCCGCCCGCGGCATCTGCTCGCGGCCGTGCTGACCGCAACCGGCATTGCCCTTGCCACGGCCTACCCCGGCCTGGCGGTCTTCGACCCCGGGACGCCGGCTAAGGATGTCCACGTCGGACGTGACGACGACAACGCCGCCAATCCCGTCATCCAGCCCGCCGGCGTGAGCGTCGCGCAGCACATGGACAACGCGGACGTGATGTTCGGCCGGGACAACGACGATCTGCTCATCGCCCGCCGCGGTAGCGACACCCTGCTCGGCGGCAGCGGCGCCGACATCCTCGTCGGGGGCCCCGACGGTGGGTCCTCGGGCCGCAATGACGCACTGATCGGCGAGGACGGCGACGACATCGCCATCTGGTCGCCGGGGGATGGCAATGACGCCTTCGCGGGCGAGGACGGCAACGACGTCGTCGTCCTCGGCGTCGCCGCCCGGGCGGGCAACAGCCTGGCCCTGACCGCCTGGGGCCAGCGCAAGATTCCCGCGGTCCGCGTCGCCGGGGTCACCGGCGCGAGCTGTGTCGTGGTGCCCATTTCGCTCGACGGTGCCCCGGTCGATCAATACCTCGTGCGGTATCTCGTCGCGGGCTCGCCCAAGGCGACCCTCCGCGTCAAGGGAGTCGAAACGGCCTACTGCGCAACGGGTTCCGAAGGCAAGGTGCTGATGGCGACGCTGGCCGGTGACGCGCCCAGCTTCTCCGCAGTGCCCGAATCATCCGTCCGCGGGTTGGTCGGCGCGATCCTGCGCTAAGTCCCGGAGCGGGGGATCTAAGGTAGCCGCCCAATGCGCGCCCGAACCTCCTGAGCGCACTGTGGTCGCAGCCCGCCGGAAGCGCCGGCGGACCCGATCCGAAAGGCACTGCGATGCGCATCTCCACCTCTCTCGCCGCCGCTCTCAGCGGAGCCAGCCTGGCCCTGACCCTCGGCTCCACCGGCGCCGTGTCGGCGCTGACGGCCAAGGCTCCGGTCGGCAAGACCTTCACCATGGTCCGCTCGAATGGCACACCCGCCGCCTGCCTCCCCAGCGCAAAGGCCACGGTCGTCGTCACCAAGCAGGGCACCACCGAGAAGCTCGTCCTGAAAGCCACCGGCCTGCGACCCAACGCCGACTACGACCTGTTCGTCACTCAGGTGCCGGACGCGCCCTTCGGTATTTCGTGGTACCAAAGCGACCTGCACACCGATGCGTGGGGCGCCGGCCAGGTGACCGTCGTCGGCCGCTTCAACAAGGAGACCTTCTCGGTTGCCCCGGGTGCCGCGCCGGCCCCGGTCGTGCACGCCGGCGATGCCGCCGCGAACCCGGCCTTCGCACCGGTCCACCAGTACCACCTCGGCCTGTGGTTCAACTCCCCCGCCGACGCCGCCGCCTCCGGCTGCGCGGGCGCCACCACCCCCTTCAACGGCGACCACAACGCGGGCGTCCAGATCCTCAGCACCCGCAACTTCCCGGCGGCCGCCGGCCCGCTGAAGTCGATCCCGTGACCTGACCCGTCACTCGCGCCGCGCCGCCCTGGCCACGACCGGGGCGGCGCGGCCTCAGGTGCGGTCGTCGGGCGCGACCACGACCTCGATGCGCTGGAACTCCTTGACATCGGTATAGCCGGTGGTCGCCATGGCCCGGCGCAGCGCGCCCATCAGGTTGGTCTTGCCATCGGCACTCTGGCTCGGGCCATAGAGGATGTCCTGCAGCGACCCGAGGGTCCCGACCGCCACCCGCTCGCCGCGAGGCAGTTGACCATGGTGAGCCTCCGGCCCCCAGTGGTGCCCGTTCCCGGGCGCCTCGCTCGCTCGCGCGAGGGCGGCGCCCAACATCACCGCGTCCGCGCCGCAGGCGATCGCCTTGACGATGTCACCGGCGCGGCCCATACCGCCGTCGGCGATCACGTGGACATACCGGCCACCGGACTCATCGAGATAGTCCCGGCGCGCCGCCGCGACATCGGCGATCGCCGTCGCCATCGGGGCGTGGATGCCGAGCGAGGTGCGGGTGGTCTGGGCGGCCCCGCCACCGAAGCCGACGAGCACGCCGGCGGCACCGGTGCGCATCAGGTGAAGTGCCGCCATATAGCTCGCCGCGCCGCCGACGATGACGGGCACCTCGAGTTCATAGATGAACCGCTTGAGGTTCAGCGGCTCCGCCTGGCTCGAGACATGCTCGGCCGAGACCGTCGTGCCCCGGATGACGAAGATGTCGACATTGCTCTCCAGCACCGAGTTCCAGAATTGCTGCGTGCGCTGCGGAGACAAGGCGGCGGCCACCGTGACCCCGGCCTTGCGGATCTCGCGCAGCCGCTCGCTGATCAACTCGGGCTTGATGTCCTCGGCATAGATCTGCTGCATCCGGGCGGTGGCCAGTTCAGGGGCGAGCCCGGCGATCTCGGCGAGCAGCGGCTCGGGATCGGCATACCGCGTCCACAGGCCCTCGAGGTCGAGCACGCCGAGACCACCGAGACCCCCGAGTGCGATGGCCGTCTGCGGCGACATCACCGAATCCATCGGGGCGGCCAGCACCGGAATGTCGAAGTGATAGGCGTCTATCTGCCAGTTGGTCGAGACATCCTCGGGATCGCGCGTGCGCCGCGAGGGCACGACGGCAATCTCGTCGAGGGAGTAGGCCCGCCTGCCGCGCTTGCCGCGGCCGATCTCGATCTCGGTCACCGCGCAAGGCTACAAGCACCCCGTATGCCGGTCCGCCCGCCGCCGGCGGCCACGTCCGGTGTCGCCTTTCTACCCTGGTAGACAGAAAAGGTAGACTTCTACCCATGAGCCTAAATATCAAAAACGAAGGGGTGTGCGCGCTGGCCCGCGAGGTCGCGCTCCGCACTGGCCAGACACAGACCGGCGCGATCGCCAGCGCCCTCGAGCGCTATTTAGCGCATATTCTCCGTGCCGCCGAGGAGGGTCGCCGAGCGCGCATCGACGCAACTCTTCGGCGCATCCACGCCGACCTCACCGAGCAGGATCGCGCCGCGATCCGGCGTCGCGCCGATGACCTTTACGATCCCGAGACGGGGTTGCCGGCGTGATCGTGGACACCTCGGCGCTGATCGCCATCCTGCTCGGCGAGAGCGAGGGCGCCAAGTTCAGCCGCCTGATCGAAGCCGACCCGGCACCGAAAGTGTCCGCGGGCACCTATCTCGAGACCGGCATCGTTTTCGATGCCAGATCCGGCGGCCTGCCTGGCGATCTCGACACAGTGCTCATCGACCACGGGGTGTCTGTTGTCGCGATGACCGCCGCGCACGCGGCGCTGGCGCGCGCGGCATACGGCCGGTTCGGCAAGGGGACGGGGCACCCGGCCCGGCTCAACTTCGGCGATTGCCTGTCCTATGCCCTGGCGATCGACGCGAGCGAGCCCCTGCTGTTCACGGGCGAGGACTTCCGGCATACCGATGTCCGCGACGCCCGGGTGGAGGCGCGCCCGGGCTGAGCCTCGCGCGCGCACGCGCGGGTCGTCTCGCCCTTGGTGTGGGTCAGCGGCCGCGATAGTTGGGGGCCTCGGCGACCATCTGCACGTCGTGCGGGTGGCTCTCCTTCAGCCCCGCCGCCGTGATCCGCACGAAGCGACCCTTGGCGTGCAACTCCGGAATGGTCCGGGACCCGACATAGAACATCGACTGGTGCAGGCCGCCGATCAACTGGTGCGCGACCTGCGAGACCGGACCACGATAGGCGACCTGACCCTCGATCCCCTCGGGCACGATCTTGTCGTCGCTGGTGACATCGGCCTGGAAGTAGCGGTCCTTGGAGTAGGACTTCTTGCCGCGCGAGCTCATCGCCCCGACCGAGCCCATCCCGCGATAGGCCTTGAACTGCTTGCCGTTGATGAAGACGGTGTCCCCCGGCGTCTCCTCGCAGCCGGCGAAGAGCGAGCCGATCATCACCGTGTCCGCACCGGCGACGAGCGCCTTGGCGATGTCCCCCGAATACTGCAGGCCGCCGTCGCCGATCACCGGCACGCCCGCCGGCCGGCAGGCCTTCGCCGCCTCGTGGATCGCGGTGATCTGGGGGACGCCGACGCCGGCGACGACGCGGGTGGTGCAGATCGAGCCGGGGCCGACACCGACCTTGACCGCATCCGCGCCGGCGTCGATGAGCGCCTGGGCGCCGGCCCGGGTCGCGATATTGCCGCCGATCACCTGGGCGCTGCGAGTCGCCGGGTCGCGCTTGAGCCGCTCGATCATCTCCAGCATCAAGCGGGCGTGGCCGTTGGCGGTGTCGACGACCAAGACGTCGACACCCGCTTCGACTAGGGTGGCGGCGCGCTCCCAGGCATCCCCGAAGAAGCCGACGGCGGCGCCGACGAGCAGGCGGCCGTGGTCGTCCTTGCTGGCATACGGGAACTGCTCGGACTTCACGAAGTCCTTGACGGTGATCAGACCGGCCAGGCGGCCCTGGTCGTCGACCAGGGGCAGCCGTTCGCGCTTGTTCTGGCGCAGCAGCGCCGTGGCCGCCTCGCGGTCGATGCCGACCGGCGCGGTGAACAGCGGCATCGGCGTCATCACCTCGGAGACCTTGGTGCTGGCCCACTCGGCGACCGGGGTGAAGCGCAGGTCGCGGTTGGTGATGATGCCGAGCAGTTCGTTGTCGACGCCGACCACCGGCAGGCCGGAGACGCGGTACTGGCCGCACAGGTCGTCCAGGTCCTCCAAGGTGGCGTCCGGGCCGATGGTGATCGGGTCGGTGATCATGCCGGTCTGGGTGCGCTTGACCAGGTCGACCTGATGGGCCTGGTCGGCGATCGAGAGATTGCGGTGGAGCACGCCGATACCGCCTTGCCGAGCCATCGCTATCGCCATCCGCGCCTCGGTCACGGTGTCCATCGCCGCCGAGATGAGCGGGACGCGCAGGTCGAGTTCTCGGGTCAGCCGAGAGGTGGTGTCGACCTCGCTGGGGATCACATCGGACTCGCCAGGCAAAAGAAGGACATCGTCATAGGTCAGCCCGAGGAGCCCGAACGGGCCCTCGGTGTCGTCGGTTGCCGCGATCGAGGAAGAGCCGCTCGTCATGACGTCATGGTAGTTGGGCCTCCTGGGCGTCCCGCACAGCGTCACATCCGCCCCACCGGCCCCACCACTGGCCTCGCTTCTTGACCATTTCTTGAACATCTCCTTACTCAGGCCTTGCCCTACGGCGCCCTATCGGGGCATACCGTCCCGCTGTGACCGACGTCGGAGTTCACTCCCAGGACCCCGGAACCGATCCGAAGGAGGGTGAACAGTGACGGATTTGATGACGGCACCCGCGCCGATCGCATCCGATTGGGATTGGCAGTTCGCCGGTCTGTGCCGTGGACTCAATCCCGAGGTTTTCTTCCACCCGGAAGGTGAACGGGGCTCCGCGCGACGGCTGCGCGATCTGGCCGCCAAGGAAGTCTGCGCCCAGTGTCCCGTGCTCCAGTTGTGTCGTGACCATGCGCTCGCGGCCCGAGAGCCGTATGGCGTGTGGGGCGGCATGAGTGAGGACGAGCGTCTCGCCTTCTATGAGGAGCACGGACTGTCGGTCCGCCGGGCCAGCTGATCCCGGGCGGGGTCAGCGCCGCGCGGCCGACGCTCGTTGGCGGGCGGCCCACTCACGCCGGAGCGCTTCGCGCCAGCGCGGCACCGGTTGGCCGGCCTCCGCGAGTAGCCGACGGGCCCGGACCCGGGATCGGAAGATCCCGAGGATGCCCAGGGCATAGCACGGCAGCTGGATCGCCATCGCGACCCGGAACTGATCGAGCGTGGATGCCGAACCTTTCGACTGCACGTCGAGCAGCACCCCGATCAGCAGCGTCACGATGATGCACGCGCTGAAGCCACCGATATTGACCGCGCTGTTGGCTACCCCGAGCCGGTGGCGCGGGTTGAAGGTCCGCGCGAAGTCGAAGCCGATCGCCGAGCCAGGCCCGCCAAGGGCAAGACCTGCGCAGAGGACGGTCAACAGCCATAGCGGCGCCGGGCCGGGCCAGCACAGGACGGCGATCCAGGGCACCACGCCGGCGGCGACCATGGCGAGCACGAGATTGCTGCGGCGTAAGGGATGGCGCTGGACGAGCAGGCCCAGCACCGGGCCGGCGATCGCCCCGACGATGGCCAGCAAAGTGATGAGTGCGCTGGCCTGGGCCGGGCTGCGGCCTTCGCCCTGCGTCAGATAGGGAAATCCCCACATCAGGCCGAAGACCATCGGGGCGAAGCTGGTCGTCCAGTGCGTCCACAGGCCGAGCCGGGTGCCGGGGTGGCGAAAGGCGGCGCCGAGATTGCTGCGCAGCGTGCGCAGGCCCAGCCTAGCCTGGGCCTTCTCGAAGCCCGGGGGCACATCGCGCAGGAGCAAGGCGGCAGCGAGCGAGGCGGCGAGGGTCAGGACGGCGACGGCGAGGAAGGCCGGCGCCCACCCGCGGGCACCGAGCAGCCAGACGAAGGGGATCGCGCTGGCGATCTGACCGGCCTGGCCACTGAGCCCGACGAGCTGAGTGACGATCGGGACCCGACCGGGCGGGAACCAGTTGGGCAGCAGCCGGATGACGCTGGCGAAGATGAACGCGTCGCCGGCGCCGAGCACGGCTCGGGCGGGGATGGCGACGGAAACCGACTCCGTCAGGGCCATGACCACCTGCGCCACGCCCATGACGGCCAAACCGGTGGTGATCATCCGGCGCGGCCCGAAGCGATCCAGCATCAACCCGCCAGGGATCTGCATCGCGGTGTAGACGATCAACTGGACGACGACGATTCGCAATGATGCTCGCCCGAGCACCGAAGTGATCGACGGCCTGGATGCCCGCGACACCGAGGGTGGTGCGGCCCAGGACAGCAACGGCATACGCCCCCACGCCGAGAGCAAAGATGAACCAGGCGAGGCGCCCGCCCGGCGGCACGCGCGTGGTGGGGACGGACATCGCCCGTCATCCTCCCACGCCCGCGCCGCCGGGCGCGACGGATCAGAAGTCGATCCGCCAGGTGCCGCGACCGTGGGTGCCGATGACGACAGCCTGCGCACCCGGGACGGGCCGGACACTGTTGGCCGAGGAGTTCGGCAGGCCGGGTGCCCGGCGCCACATGGTCGGCGCGGACGTGGTGGCGAGGAAGACGCCGACGTCGGTGCCGAGCACCAGGTTGCCGCCGACGATGGCCAGGGCATCACCGGGCGCGTCCGGCAGGTTGCCGGAGATATTGCGCCAGGTGCGGCCACCATTGGTCGACTCGAAGACCACGCCCTCGCCGCCACCGGGGATCCACCGACGCGAGTAGCCGTTGTAGACGGCATAGACATGGGCCGGGTTCGCCGGGTCGACGGTCAAACCAGCGACGAAACGGTTGGGCAGGACCGGCGAGGTGATCCGATGCCAGCTACCGCCGTAGTTCGTGTCGATGCCGGTGGCGAAGGTCGGGCTGGGGCTGGCGATCCCGTCGATCCAGCCGGCATAGATGGTCGCGCCATGGGCGGCGAGGGCCGTGCCCATCCGTGACAGGCCGGCGCCATCGGTGCCGAAGGTGTGCACCGGCTTCCAGTCGCAGGTCGTGCCAGAGCAGGTGGTCGCCCATCCCTTCGTGGTGCGCCAGACCTTCGTGCCCGCGGCCACCCACGTGTTGGTGTTCTTCACATCGGCCTGGAAGGGCGCGATGAAACGTGCGCCCGGGTCGCAGTTGGCCCCCTTGTAGCCGCCGCAGACCGGGGAGATCGTCGTGAAGCTGTGGCCGCCGTCGGTCGTGGAATACATCAGCAGGCCGACGTACTCACCGACCGCACGATCGGCATTGGCCGGGTCGACGAGGACATAGCCACCGTCGCCACCGGCCGGCTCGATGGGGGTGCCTCCGGGCTTGATCAGCGAGGTGCCGTTGTCCTGCAACCCGCCCCAGTAGGCCGTCCCCGGCCCCATCTTGCCCGCGGCGGCGTCGTAGTACTGCAGGGTGCGCAAGGTGGCGTTGAGGCTGGTCCAGGAACCGGATCCGACCTTGGACATCGGGCGGGAGAAGACGCCGCCATCGTTACCGATGACGACCTTCCCGCCCGCGATGGCGACGGCGTGTTGGTCGGGCTGGGTGGTCTTCGCGCAGGCGTCACCGCAGGCCAAACCGTAGTTCCAGTAGGGGCTGATCGTGGTGAACGTGGCTCCGCCGTCCCGGCTCTCGTAGACCTCCTCGAGCCCGACGTAGATGTGCTTGGCATCGGCGGGATCGACGGTGAGGAACTGGTTGTACCAAGCCTGGATGCCCGGGTGGTAGCCCTCGAAGGTCAGCGCCGAGCCGGTTTTCATCAGCGAGTCGGCATCGGCGATCTTGCGCCAGGGACCGGCGGGGTTTCCGGTCGCGGAGACATAGACCCCCTGCAGCACCGAGTCCTCGCCGGCGAGCAAAGCCTCGGGCGACTGCACAACGGCATACAGGCGATCGCCCTTCGTCGAATAGGCGAAGGTCGTGCGCCCGATGTCCCCCGCGTCGATGGCGCCCCCGGGGGTGATTCTGGCGAAGCTGCCCCTGGCACCGCCCGTGCGGGAGAGATAGAAGCCGTTGTAGGACGACCCATTGCGCCAGCCGAGAACGGCCAGCACTTGCTTGCCCCCGCTCCCTGGCCGCACGACCACATCGGTGATGAAGGAGGTCGCGTAGGGCGAACCGGTGGGGTTCGGGTCGGGCTTGAGGATCAGTTGCCAGGCGCCCGCGGCACTCGTGCTCGAATGCCGGTAGAGGCCCTGACTGGTGGCCGCGTAGACGGTCCCCATGCCGTCGTCCACGATCCGGAAAACTTGGTGGTTCATCAACTCCGAGCCCCCGACCCGGCTGAAACTCGAGCCCCCATTGGTCGAGCGGTAGATCCCCACGCCGAGGTAGGAGTCGGAGTTCGTGTTGGCCTCACCGGTGCCGACCCACAAGGCCTTGTCCGTGGTGATCGTCAGCGTGCCGATCGAGAGCGTCGGCTTGTGATCCCAGATCGAGACCCAGTGGCGGCCGCCGTCGGTGGAGCGCCAGACGCCGCCATCGGCCGCGCCGGCATACATGGTCGATCCGGAGACGGCCAGCGAGGTCGTCCGGCCGGCGACGCGCTGGAAGCCCGAGCCGAGGTTGGACCAAACCGGGTCGGTATAGCCGGCCGGCTCGGGGTTCATGCCGGTCGTGGTGAGCTCGGTAGACCGGGCACGAGCCTGCGGCATCCGTTGTGCCGCAGCGCGAGCCGCGATGAGTGCAGCCGCGGACACCGTGTCGGCGGGCAGGCTGCGCTGCTGCGCATACTGCTCGGCCATGTCGGCGACCTCGAGGGCGTCCTCGCCGTCGCCTTCTTCCCGCTGCGCGGGGTTGGGCAGTTGATGGGTCTGCAATTGTGCCCAATGGGGCGTGGGTGCCGGGGTGCTCGCGGTGGCGGCAGTGACGCCCGCCAGAGTGAGGGCCAAGGCAACAGCGGAAATGCGGTGCACTGTGGTCATGCGCGTTCGCCTCCGTCAAGGTCGGCCGGACCATCCGGTCGACCGCCATCCGCCAACCTCCCACCGCTCGGATCGCGCGTAAAGACACCTGTGCCACGGCGTGCGCCGAACGGTCAGCGTGCGTCCGGCCCGTCCGCCTGGTGCTCCTGCGCCCGTGCCCGTGCCTGCGCCGCGAGGACAGCGTCGCGGCGTTCGTCGCGGTCGAGCCAGGTGCAGATGCAGATCTCATTGCCCTCGGGGTCGGCGAGCACCCAGAAGGAGGGCGCATATTCGGTGCTCAGCAGGCGGCCACCTGTGGCCAGGCCGGCGTCGATGCGCGTCTGCGCCTGCTCGTGCGGCACGGTGATGTCGAAATGAATCCGATTGCGTTGCGGCCGTGGATGATCCATCGCTTGGAACCACACCGACGGCCCGTGGTCTCGCGGGTCGACCAAGTCGCCGTTAGGGCCGTCGACATAGTCCAGGACGGCGCGCCAGAAGGGCTTGATGCGGTCTTCGTCGAGAGTGTCGAGGGCCAGTTCGAGCCGCTGGACGTGCGGCCCGGGTCCCTGGCCGCCGGGGTGGTAGCCGTGCTCGCGTAGTCGGGCGGTAATCGCCTGAGCCGCGTCGACCTCCGGCTGCTCCACCCAGCCGGTCGCCGGGTCCTGGATCCGCAGCCGTATGCCGTCCGGCCGGATATCGATGCCGAGCCCGGCATCGCCGGGAGCGGCCGGGCCCGCGATCGTCGCGATGCCGATCGCCTCGCTGATCCCCTGTGCCGGCACCCAGGTCTCGAAGCCGCCGAGGATGAACTGCCAGCCGGCCTCGACCACCGCCTCGCTGGCCGCGCGTCGTGACATCTTGGGTTGCTCAGTCATTACTCGAACCTAACCCGTGGCGATGGCCGCATCCGTGCGAGCGAGCGAACAGAACGCGAACAGCCCGGCCGACGCCGACGGCCCCCGACGCAGGGTGCGTCGGGGGCCGTCGAGATTCGCCGCGCGGCACGTGCCGGCGGCGAAGATGGTCGGATCAGTGGCCGTGGCCGTGCCCGTGACCGGCCGCGGGAGCGGGCTCCTCTTCCTTCTTCTCGACCACCAGGGTGTCGGTGGTCAGGACCATCGAGGCGATCGACGCGGCATTGCGCAGCGCCGAGCGGGTGACCTTGACCGGGTCGAGCACGCCGGCGGCGACCAGGTCGACATACGCGCCGGTCGCGGCGTTGAGGCCCTGACCGATCGGCAGGTCGGCAACCTTGGAGACGGCGACATAGCCCTCCAGGCCGGCGTTCTCGGCGATCCAGCGCAGCGGCTCGGCCGCGGCCTTGCGCACGATGTTGGCGCCGGTGAGCTCGTCACCGGTCAGGCCGAGGTCGTCGAGCGCCGGAAGCGCGTGGACGAGAGCGGTGCCGCCACCGGCGACGATGCCCTCCTCGATCGCCGCACGGGTGGCGGAGATCGCGTCCTCGATGCGGTGCTTCTTCTCCTTCAGCTCCACCTCGGTGTGCGCGCCGACCTTGATCACACAGACGCCACCGGCGAGCTTGGCGAGGCGCTCCTGGAGCTTCTCGCGGTCCCAGTCGGAGTCGGTCTTCTCGATTTCGGCCTTGATCGTGTTGATCCGGCCGGTGACCTCGTCGGGCGAACCGGCGCCGTCGACGACCGTGGTGTTGTCCTTGGTCACCACGATGCGACGGGCCTGACCGAGCAGGTCGAGACCGGTCTGGTCGAGCTTGAGGCCGACCTCCTCGGAGATGACCTGACCGCCGGTGAGAATCGCGAGGTCCTGCAGCATCGCCTTGCGACGGTCACCGAAGCCGGGGGCCTTGACGGCGACCGCGTTGAAGGTGCCGCGCAGCTTGTTGACGACCAGGGTGGAGAGCGCTTCGCCGTCGACGTCCTCGGCGATGATGGCCAGCGGCTTGCCGGCCTTCATGACCTTCTCCAGCACGGGGAGCAGGTCGGCGATGGTGGAGATCTTGCCCTGGTTGATCAGGATGTAGGCGTCTTCGAGGACGGCCTCCATGCGCTCGGGGTCGCTGATCATGTAGGGGCTGATGTAGCCCTTGTCGAATTGCATACCCTCGGTGAACTCCAGGACGGTCTCGGCGGTCGAGGACTCCTCGACGGTGATGACACCGTCCTTGCCGACCTTGTCGAAGGCGTCGGCGATGATCCCGCCGATGGTCGCGTCCTGCGCCGAGAGCGCGGCGACGGAGGCGATTTCGTCCTTGCCGCCGACCTCGCGGGCGTTGGCGAGCAGGCGGGCGTTCAGCGCCTCGACGGCGGCGTCGATGCCGCGCTTGAGGGAGGCGGGGGCGGCGCCGGCCGCGACATTGCGCAGGCCTTCCTTGACCATCGCCTGGGCGAGCACGGTCGCGGTGGTGGTGCCGTCGCCGGCGACGTCATTGGTCTTGGTGGCGACCTCCTTGGCGAGTTGTGCGCCGAGGTTCTCGTATGGGTCGTCCAGCTCGACCTCGCGGGCGATGGTGACACCGTCATTGGTGATGGTGGGGGCGCCCCACTTCTTGTCGATGACGACATTGCGGCCCTTGGGGCCGAGGGTGACCTTGACGGCATTGGCGAGCGCGTCGACGCCGCGCTCGAGGGAGTGCCGGGCGGAGTCGTTGAACTCCAGTTGCTTGGCCATGACTGTCCTTCGTCGGTATGCCGATGACTCACCCGGGCGGGCGGCTCGGCGGTGTTGGTTACTAGGGGATGCGCGACGCGCCCCGGCCGGGCCTCACCTAGGCGAGGGCGGCGCGGGGCGCGGTCACGGCATACGGGAATGCTGTGGGCTGGGGTCAGCCGACGACAGCGAGGACGTCGCGCGCGGAGAGGATGAGGTACTCCTCGCCGCCGTGCTTGATCTCGGTGCCGCCGTACTTGCTGTAGATGACCCGGTCGCCGACCTTGACATCCAGCGGGATGCGCTCGTCGCCGTCCTCGTTCCAGCGGCCCGGACCGACGGCCAGGACCTCGCCCTCCTGGGGCTTCTCCTTGGCCGTGTCCGGGATGACCAGGCCGGACGCCGTCGTCTGCTCAGCCTCAAGGGACTTGATGACGATGCGGTCTTCGAGCGGCTTGATGGAAACCGACACGATGACTCCTTCACTATTCGACTACGAATGAATCGGAAACAAGAGGTCGTGCGCCTGATGCAACTCGCCGTCGCGGGGGTCGAGCTGCGGTGCACGATTGGCACTCACACGGGGAGAGTGCCAATCGCCAATCTATGCCGCGATTAGCACTCGGTCAACTCGAGTGCCAGTTGACTTTTGGGTTCATCTCCTCAGCGCTCGGCGGGTCGGCTCCTTCGTCGCCGCCCCGTTTCGCTCGATCGTCGACAAAAGCGGTCGTAGGTGGTCGCCTGGCCGCGCCCGCGCAGGCTCCGCGAGTCAGCGCGGGCGCATGGTCTGCGTGGTTTCGGTGGAGCCGGGGCGCAAGGGGCTGATAACGCCGGTGCGCTCGAAGCCGAAGCGCTCGTAGACGGCGATCGCCTCCGGATTGGCCACATTGACGTCGAGCACGACGATGCGGCCGGCTGCCGACGCATCGTCGAGGAGGACGTGCAGGATCGCCGTCGCGTGGCCCCGCCCGCGCGCGGCCGGGTCGGTCCAGACCGCAACGACGTGCAGGTGATCCCCCTCGTCATAGGTCCCGCCGACCGCGACGGTGTCGCCATCGGGCGCCGTCGCGACTGCGGCACCGCGGCTACGGACTCGCCAGTCCTCCTCGGCGAAAGCGACCTCCCGCTCGTAGGTCGACCCGAACGCGGTGGGCGCCTCGCGCAGGGCACGCAGGCGGATGTCGCGAAAGAGCGCCCAGTCATCCGCGGTCAGCCGTCGCACGCTCATGACCGCGAGGCTGTCAGGTGGGAGGGTCGCGGATCAACCGGATGCGCCGGTGCCTCCACCTCCCGGCGGGGGCAGTGTTGGATGGGCGGGTGGATGTCGCCTCCGTGCGCTGGCTCGGCTCCCTCGCCGGGCGGGCCGTGCTTCGCGACCTCGGCCCGTATGACGAGTCGGCGGCTGTGGGTGTATCGGCGCGTTTGCGTGCCGGCGGATTGGCTCCCGATCTGGTAGCGGCGGCCCTGACCCAGCAGCGATTGCGGACGCGGGCCCGGGAGAAGTTCGGGGAGTTGGCCGACGGGATGCTGTTCACGGCGGACGGCCTGGAGCAGGCCACGCGCTTCGAAATCGCCGCCGGGCACGCCGAACGCTTCGCTCAGGCGTCGATTGCCACTGCACATGACTTAGGTTGCGGCATCGGCTCGGACGCGATGGCGCTGGCCGCCCTCGATGTGACCGTCGCGGCGATCGACGCGGATCCGGTGACAGCCGCCGTGGCGGATGCCAATCTGCGCCCGTGGCCGGATTCGCGGGCCCGGGTCGGGTTGGCCGAAGACTGGGTCGCCCCGCCAGGTGCAGGGCGCGACCGCGTTGGCGCCTGGCTGGACCCGGCGCGCCGAGTGGGCGGAGTCGCCGATGCGGCCGGCCGGACGCGGCGGGTCATCCGGCTCGATGACATCGCGCCGAGTTGGACGACGGTCTTGTCGATCGCGCAGGCCGTGCCGGCAACCGGGGTCAAACTCTCGCCCTCCTTCCCCCACGACCAACTGCCGCGCGGCGCCGAGGCGCAATGGGTCTCGCGGGCCGGTGAGTTGCTGGAGTGCACGGTGTGGTTCGGCCCGCTGGCGCGCACCCGCGGTCGGAGTGCGCGCGTGCTGCGGCCCGGGCAGGCGCCGATCGAGGTCACTGAAGACACCGCGACGGCGGACGTGCCGTGCGTGGGTGGGGTAAACGAGGTGCACCCCTGGCTCTACGAGACCGACCGGGCTCTGGTCCAGGCGGACTTGGTCGGCGCGGTGACCGCGGCAACGGACGGGCGCGAACTGGAACCGGGGCTCGGCTATGTGACGGCGGACACGGCATACGGGCTGGGGTATGCGCGCCGGTATGCGGTGCGGGATGTGCTGCCGCTCAACGTCAAGGCGCTCCGCGCCTGGCTACGGGCGCGCCAGATCAGCGGGGTGACGATCAAGAAGCGCGGCGTGCGCCTGGATGAGGCGGGCCTGATGCGGCAGTTGAAGGTCCGCCCGGGCGCCGATGCGACCCTCCTGCTGACTCGCGTGGCCGGACACAACGCGGTGCTGGTGCTGGACCAGGACTGATGCGAGTCATCGATGAGTGATATCGCGGTCAGGACCGCGATATCACTCATCAATAGCCGGTGACACGAAGCACCGGGCACCCGGGCGTGCGACAGGCCCGCGACGGCCAGCGAGCGCCCTGGGCTTGGGCCGTGGCCACCACCTCCGCGGCGATCGAGCAGGGCGAACGCGTGACTTCGAGCCAGCCGTAGCGCAGGTGGCTTCGGCGCCGCCCGGCCAGGGCGTTGATCTTCTGGCGATCGGTCAATGCCGTTGCGGCAGTGTGGAAGAGGAGTCCATCGAGTTCGACGCAGAGGTTGGCGTCATCCCAATCGAGGTCGAAACGGCGTCCCTGACCGCGCACGACTAGCGGGGTCTGACGGGTCGGCGCAGGGATGCCGTGCGGGCGCTCGACATCGCGAAACCACCGCAACTCCAGTGCACTCTCGCAACCGTCGGCCTCGTCCGCGAGCACGGCCTCGAGCAGATCCCGCTTGCCGTGCCTCGGCCACGTGGCGAGCTCGGCTCGAAGCCGACGCATCGTCGTGCGGCGCTGCTGTAGGGCACGGCCGATGAGCGCGAGGGTGACGTCATCCGACTCCTCGTCAGCCAGCCCGATCACGGTTGACTCGATCGTGGTGCGGGGCGGCCAAATCTCGCTCCGCACCGTGAGCCGGCGCGAGGTGACGACGTGGAGACCCGCCGGGACGGCAATACGGCGCCCATGGGGCACCACGATGCCGATGACGTCGGGCTCGACATCGCTCAGTCCGTCCACCAAGGCCGCGGACCATCCCATCAGGCCGGCGGACATCGAGTGGCCGCCGTCCCCCAGCCTCGTCGACGGACGACTGGTGGCCAGAACTGCGGCGCCGGCCCGCGTCGCCCAGTCGATCGGACCGGAATGGGTGACAAAGATGCCGTGGTGGATCCGCTGCCAGCGACCGCTGTCCACCTTCCACCGCACCGCCTGCTCGCCATAGGCCGCCCGCGCCTGGACGAGGGTGAGCAGCGGCAGGGCGCCGAGCGGCGGGAAGGTGAACCCGCGCGCTCGGGGATGGTGCCGCATACGGCCAGGCTGCCCGCAGACGCCGGATCCGTCGACCGGGACTCGGGCGTGCTGTGGACAACTCGCGGCGCTGTTCGGTTATCGATGAGTGATATCGCGGCCCTGACCGCGATATCACTCATCAATAGCGTCAGCTCACGGCGTTGAGCGCGTCGCGCCACGCGATCCACGGCTCGGCGACGGACAGGTCGTAGTCCGGCCCGCCGATGCCGAGCGTGAAGAGCCGGGCACCGAGGTCATGCAACGGCCGGCCTTCGACCTCGGGAGCGTCGGGCAGCCGGCCTTCGCGCCCGCGCCCGCCGACCCCCACGGAGATCTCGATGTCGGCTAGGTCCCGGCCCTCGCTCGCGCAATGCCCGCGCAGGACGTCGATCTTGTGCGCCAGATCGTCGCCCTGGACGAACGTATGCCAGATGTCGGCGTGGCGCGCAACGAACTTCAGCGTCTTTTTCTCGCCACCGCCGCCGATGAGCACCGGGATCTTGCGCGTGGGCGCTGGATGGAGCTGCCCCCAACGGGCCTCGATGACCGGCAGCGCCTCGCCGAGGTCGTCCAGCCGGCTGCCGCCGGTGCCGAACGGATAGCCGTATTCGGTGTAGTCGCGCTCCGCCCACCCGGACCCGATCCCGAGGATCAGCCGCCCGTCGCTTATGTGGTCGACGGTGCGAGCCATGTCGGCGAGCAGGTTCGGGTTGCGATAGCTATTGCAGGTGACCAGGGCACCAATCTCGACGCGGCTGGTCTGCTCCGCCCAGGCCGCGAGCATGGTCCAGCACTCGAAGTGCTTGCCGTCCTCGTCGCCGTAGAGCGGATAGAAGTGATCCCAGTTGAACAGGACGTCGACGCCCATCTCCTCGGCGCGAATAACGGCCTCGCGGATCTGGGCATAGTCGGCCTGCTGGGGGTGCAGTTGGACACCGATGCGGATGGGTCGGTCGCTCATCCACCTACCGTATGCCGTGGGCTGCCGCCGCCCTGCTCGCTCCCCAACGCGCAGCCGACCCAGATCCTTGACGGACCGTCAACGGCGACGATCCGACGAATCTTGCGGGCACCTTAGATGTCGAGCCATTCGCGCCAGCCCCCGTTGAGGACAAGCCAGGCGATCAGGCCGTAGCCGGCCTGTCCGGGATGACCCGGGATAGTCGCGGCAGCCAGATCCGAGTCCCACTGGTCGTGGCCGACCAGCGGGCGATAGCAGTCGACGAACGGGATGCCGCGGCGAGCGCAAACGTCGGCCTGGGCGTCGACAAGCACCTCGATGCCGGCGTTGTCCTGCGCATTCGTCCCCGGCGGCGGGCTGACGACGAAGGCCGGGATGCTGCCGCTCTGGGCCTCATCGAGGATCGTCGCGAGGTTGAGGCGATGCCGGGCGACACTCACGCCGGTGGCGAGGTCGTTTGCGCCGACGCAGAGCACGAGCCGCCGCTCGCCGCGCCCGTCGAAACGCGCCGGGGCCTCGGCACGGAAGCGGTCGAGCACATCGCCCGACGTCGCCCCGCGCACCCCGAGGTTGTAGGCCGTGAGGTCCACATCCGGCGACTGGCTGCGCGCGACCACGCGGGTGACCCAGCCCTGGCCCTTGGGGTCGCCCACCCCGGCTACCAGGGAGGCGCCGAGGAAGACCAGACCGACGTCGCGACGGGTGGAAGTGCTGGGTTCGCTCACGCGCCAACCTTAAAGCGCCCGTCCTCCCCCTGCCGAACCGGCGTCTGGGGTGCGGAGCGTCCTCAGCGTTCAAGCCCGACGCCACAAACCCCTCATTTGCCTGGGCAATTCTTCTCCTGCCAACAAGGCAGTTCTGGCCTCGGGCGGGAAAGCTGTCGCCTCGTCCGGGGTCAGGAGTGGCGGGTGGGGCCGAGGTCGCCGTCGGGTTGGGCGCCCGGGGTCGCGACAGCGGCGGCCCCGGCCCGGG
>Ga0075158_10000354_pt1 | contig 37930 bp, 38 predicted proteins | sample JI91814BDNA_FD_70968 | JGI IMG/M metagenome (GOLD analysis project Ga0075158, IMG submission 70968) | Wastewater effluent complex algal communities from Wisconsin, to seasonally profile nutrient transformation and Carbon sequestration -... | ecosystem: Engineered > WWTP > Effluent > Algae... | reverse complement strand
CGGCAGATCGAAAGAATTGTAAAGACCCAGTTTCATAAAATGGATATCCCCAGCGGGAAAGATGTTTGCCGCAAACAGTTCTTCCATTTTATTGATAAGATGCTGCAGGCCGATATCAGTCATGGTGAATATGAAACTTATCTTCCCATACTCAAAGAAAAGTTTGCACTGGTAGAGAAAGAGGAGATCCTGCAAAGAGTAGCGGCGCTTGAATTTGACCGCTTCCTGAAATATTATGAAAATGCCGCCGACCTCAATATGCGCGATGACAGACGAGGTGATCGCCGTACAGAACGCACAGACAGCCGCCCGGGTAAAGAAAGCCGTGGCAAATCATTCAGCGGAGAAGGTAATTACCAACGCTTGTTTGTAAACCTGGGAACCAAGGATGGTTTTTACAAAGCCAGCTTCCTGCAGTTCATTCTGGATTTGAGCGATCTGCGCAAAGATGTATTGGGAAAGATTGATATGAAGGAGATGAACAGCTGGGTGGAAGTGGAAGCAGGCGCGGCCAAAAAAATGATCAAGGCCATCGATGGCAAGAATTTCAAAGGAAGAAAGATCCGGATGAATGATGCCGAGAGTGGTGGACGCCGTAAAAATTAATAAAATAGATTTTGAATCATCAGCATCGCTGATTACATTTGAAGCATGAACAGCGTGAAAGCATACTTTGGTTATTATTTTTATTACTTCTTTTTTGGAAAGAGGCCGGGTATGCTTTTGTTGACAGCGAAATAAGAACAACTAAAAATCAACATAAGAGTCCCGGCCAACACAGGCCGGGATTTTTTTTATCCCTCCATGAAGGAGGATTGAACCATGAAAATTGAATTATGAAAGTTTCGATTCAGGGATATGAGGGCAGTTTTCACCAGGTGGCCGCACAATTATATTACGGCAAACAGGTGGAAGTGATTTGCTGTGATACCTTCCGGGAAGTGGTTAAAATCGCCGCTAATAAAAAGGAAAGCGATGGTGGCGTAATGGCTATTGAAAACTCCATTGCAGGCAGTATCCTTCCCAATTATAATTTATTACAGAAAAGTAATCTCAGGATTGCCGGGGAAATCTATCTCCAGATTCGTCAAAACCTGCTGGTGAATCCCGGTGTAAAACTGGAAGATATCAGAGAAGTACATTCCCATACCATGGCATTACAACAATGCGATGTGTTTCTGGATAAATACAAATGGAAACTGGTGGAAACAGATGATACGGCATTAAGTGCCAGACATATTCACCAGCACCGGAGCCGGCACACGGCCGCAGTAGCCAGTAAACTCGCAGCAGAATTATATCAACTGGAAGTGCTTGCGCCAAATATTCATACCATGAAAAATAATTATACCCGTTTCCTGATGTTGCAGCGGGAAGAATTATTTGAGCAGGATCAGTCAGCCAATAAAGCCTCTGTCACTTTTCATACCGATCATTCCAGAGGGAGCCTGGCCAAAGTATTAGGCCGGATCGCCGAAGGGGGAATCAATCTCAGCAAACTGCAGAGTTTTCCGATCCCCGGTACCGAATTTAAATATGCCTTTCATGCCGATATGGAGTTTGATTCTATTCCACAGTTTGAAGAAGTGATTGGGGCTATTCGTCCTATGACGGAAGCCATTAAAATTTATGGTGTCTATAAAAGAGGCGTATGGAAATAAATTTTCCAAAGCGGAACATTATCGCATTATGAAAACAAGTAAAAGATTAAAAGGCATCGGTGAATATTATTTCTCGCAGAAACTGCGGGAAATAGAATCATTAAATCAATCCGGTGCACCCATCATCAATCTGGGTATTGGTAGTCCCGATCTTCCTCCGCATCCGGATGTGATTAAAACGCTTCAGGAAGAAGCTGCCAAAACCAATGTACATGCTTATCAGTCTTACAAGGGATCACCGGTATTGCGTAAAGCCATGGCCGGCTGGTACCAGCAATGGTACGGTGTGAATCTTGATCCGGATACGGAAATACTTCCGCTGATCGGGAGTAAGGAAGGGATCATGCATATCTGTATGACCTACCTGGATAAGGGTGACAAGGTGTTGGTGCCAGATCCCGGATATCCTACCTATAGCAGTGCGATCAAACTGGCAGGAGGGAAAGCTGTACCGTATACTTTACTTGCTTCAAATCAGTACGAACCGGATTTTGATCAGCTGAAAAAGAAAGCCGGAAAGATCAAGCTGATGTTTGTGAACTATCCGCAAATGCCGACCGGACAATTGCCTTCGGTAACACTGATGGAGAGACTGGTTCGTTTTGCAAAAAAACATCAGATCCTGATTGTTCATGACAATCCTTATAGTTTTATCCTGAATGAGCAACCGATGAGTTTGCTTTCGGTGAAAGGGGCAAAAGAAGTGGTGATTGAATTGAACTCTTTGAGTAAATCACACAATATGGCCGGCTGGAGAGTGGGGATGCTTTGCGGGTCAAAGGAAAGAATTGAAGAAGTCCTGCGTTTCAAAAGTAATATGGACAGCGGGATGTTTCTACCTGTTCAGCTGGCAGCAGCAAAGGCTTTGGGCCTGGGAAAAGAATGGCATGATTCAGTAAATCAGGTATACCGTGAACGAAGAGAAAAAGTTTTCATTTTGCTTGATGAGTTGGGATGTACATACAACAAAGAGCAGGCGGGTATGTTTGTGTGGGCCGCTATTCCCGAAAAATACAAAGACGGGTTTGCCCTCAGTGATGAAGTATTGTACAAAGCAAGGGTCTTTATTACACCCGGCGGCATATTCGGGGAGGCGGGACTGCCATATATCAGGGTCAGTCTTTGCAGCCCGGTAGAAAAATTTGAAGAAGCAATAAAAAGAATACTGGCGATAAAGGATTAGCATGTTGATGCATCATTCAAATAAATGAACATGGAAAGAAAAAAAATTGCAATCGTTGGGACGGGGCTTATCGGAGGCTCCCTGGCCATTCAATTGCACGAGAAGAAAATTTCTTCCCGGCTGATTGGGGTGGATGCCAATCCGATGCATGCTCAACAGGCCCTGGAACTGGAACTGGTGGATGAAATATTATCACTGGAAGACGCGGTTCGCGAAGCAGATGTAGTGGTATTGGCCATACCGGTTGATAGTTTGGTGCATTTGTTGCCCCTGGTGCTGGACCTGGTGGATCAGCAGATCGTACTGGACCTGGGTTCCACCAAATCGCAATTAATTGAAGTGGTGAAAAATCATCCGAAAAGAGGAAGATATGTGGCGACGCATCCGATGTGGGGAACAGAATACAGTGGTCCGGCTGCTGCGGTACGCGGAGCTTATGAAAACAAAGCCGTGATTTTTTGTAATGCGGCAGATTCAGATGCAGATGCTTTGCAATGGGTAAAGCAGATGTATAAAAAGATTGGAATGCATTTACTGGATATGGAAGCGAAGGCGCATGACCTGCATGCTGCTTATGTCAGTCATATTTCACACATTACTTCTTTTGCACTGGCCAATACGGTATTGCAAAAAGAGAAAGAAGAGAACGCCATCTTCGAACTGGCTTCAGCCGGTTTTGAAAGTACGGTGCGGCTGGCAAAAAGTAATCCGGCTATGTGGGTGCCCATTTTTTTACAAAACCGGGAAAATGTGCTGGATGTACTGAATGAACATATTGCGCAGCTGACCCGATTCAGGGATTCGATTCAGGAAGGTGAGACAGAACAACTGCGGACATTAATTGAACAGGCCAATACCATTAAGAGAATCATCCGCTAAAAGGTGAAAACAGAAAGCCATTAAAAAGATAAAGAAAAATATATGACCCATTTCTGTCCTTCTTACCGGACAGGGAGATTAAATTTGTAAAAATGCAAACAACAGCAGCATCCTTGAATGAAAAAGTACAGGCCGTCTGGAATAAGCGGCCGATGATTATCAGTGGTCCATGTAGTGCCGAAACAGAAGAGCAATTAATTGCAACCGCACAAAGACTGGCAGCCACCGGAAAAGTGGATATGCTCAGGGCTGGTATCTGGAAACCCCGTACCAAACCGGGCATGTTTGAAGGGGTAGGTGCCAAAGGTTTACCCTGGCTGCAGCAAGCCAAAAAATTAACCGGACTTCCCACCACAGTGGAAGTTGCCACCGGGAAGCAGGTACAGGATGCGCTGACATTTGATGTAGATGTACTCTGGATTGGTGCCCGTACAACTGTGAATCCATTCAGTGTACAGGAACTGGCGGATGCATTGCGCGGTGTGGATGTACCCGTACTGATCAAGAACCCGGTCAATCCGGATATGGAATTATGGAGTGGTGCGGTGGAAAGAGTAGCGAGGGCCGGTATCAAACAAATCGGATTGATCCATCGCGGATTCAGTTCTTATGGAAATACAGAATACCGTAATGCCCCGATGTGGCATTTAGCGATTGATATGAAACTGAAATATCCGGATATGCCATTCATTAACGATCCTTCTCATATCTGTGGCCGCCGGGATATTTTACTCGATACCATGCAAAAGGCGATTGACCTTGACTATGACGGGTTCATTATTGAAAGTCATATTGACCCGGACAATGCCTGGAGTGATGCCAAGCAGCAGGTGACTCCGGAACGTTTGGCAGAAATGCTCGACAGTATTGTATGGAGAAGAGAAGATGTAAACTCAGAGGAGTACCATGCGGCTCTGGAGAAACTGCGTAACCAGATTAATCAGCTGGATGATGAGCTCATGCAGATACTCAGCCGAAGAATGATCATTGCGGAGCAGATTGGTCAGTATAAAAAAGATAATAATATCACCATCCTGCAAACCAACCGCTGGAATGAAATCATTGAACGTGCCACAGCCCGCGGTGAAAAAATCGGTCTGAGCAAGGAATTCATCACCCGGTATTTTGATGCGGTGCATATGGAAAGTATTAATCATCAGAAGAAAGTGTTGGATAGCTAGTGGCGAGTGGCTAGTGGCTAGTGGCGAGTGGCTAGTGGGAGTGGCAAGTGGGGGTCGGCTAGTAGGGTACGGTAAGTTGGTAGTGGGGAGTCAGTAGAGGCGAGTGGCGAGTGGGGATAAGGAAACAGTTGTTCTGTGGCTAACATTTACATAAGCAGATCGGGTTTAATTTTTTATTTATTTGTCTCTTGTTTCTTGGTTCTTGTGTTTTTTTTAAATTATGGAGAAGCGCCGCTTTAAATTTTCAGCCTCATCTACTGATCTGCATTTTGCAGCCGGCTTCAGTGCGTTGAAAAAAATCACTGATCCCAAAGCAAGTATCCTGATTACTGATGAAAATGTATTCAGGGCCCATGCTAAGAAAATGAAAGGTTGGAATACGATTGTGCTGAAACCAGGTGAGGAGTTTAAAGTTCAATCCACTGTTGATGCGGTGATTGAACAGCTGATTGCCATGGAAGCCGACCGGAAAACCACATTGGTTGGAGTGGGAGGCGGGGTCATTACTGATCTTACTGGGTATGTGGCATCGGTGTATATGCGCGGACTGCGTTTTGGTTTTGTACCTACTTCCATCCTGGGACTGGTAGATGCATCTATTGGGGGGAAGAACGGAATTGATATAGGTATTTATAAGAATATGGTTGGTGTGATACGCCAGCCGGATTTTATCCTGCATGATATGCAGTTCCTGAATAGTCTGCCCACATCTGAATGGGAGAATGGCTTCGCCGAGATTATCAAACATGCCTGTATCAAAGATTCCCGGATGTTTGCAGCACTCGAAGCCTCCTCATTAAAACAGTACCAGTCAAGGAAAACAGCTATCTGCCAAATGGTGCAGCAAAATGCAATGATCAAACTCAGGGTAGTGCAGCAGGATGAATTTGAAAAAGGCGATCGTCGTTTATTGAATTTTGGCCATACTCTTGGTCACGCCCTGGAAACACAATATGAATTATTACACGGACAGGCGATTGCAATTGGTATGACCTATGCCTGTCATATTTCAGAACAGCTTTGCGGGTTTAAACAAACGGAGCAGGTTGTTAATCTTTTATCGAAATATAATCTCCCGACTTACGCAACATTTGACCGGCAAAAAGTGTTTGAAGTACTGAAGATGGATAAGAAAAGAGAGAGAAAAGAAATGAATTATGTGCTGCTGGAAAAAATCGGAAAAGGAGTGGTTAAAACCATTCCGCTGTCTCAATTAGAAAAAATAATTACACGGTTATAGAAAAATAAGTTTTTGTAAAACAGGTACCCGGTTGATGCCGGAAATTTGAGTTTTTCAATTATACATGTATTCATCGCAGTAATCAACCAATGAAAGCAACCATTCGCCCAACCCGGTTAAAAGGCAGTATCCTGGCTCCGGCTTCCAAGAGTTCAATGCAAAGAGCCTGTGCGGCCGCGTTATTAAATAAAGGAGTATCGAGGTTACTGAATCCCGGCCATTCCAACGATGATAAAGCCGCGATTGGAATCATCCAGGCATTAGGTGCCACAGTTACCCATGAGCAGGATGCATTGGTCATTAAAAGCGGGGGAGTGCAGCCTATCGCTGATACGATCCATTGCGGAGAGAGTGGTTTAAGTATCCGGATGTTTACTCCATTGGTGGCATTGAGCAACCAGGAAATAACTATCAACGGTTCTGGAAGCCTCTTGACAAGGCCCATGGATTTTTTTGATGAAGTGCTGCCGCAATTAGGAGTAAAGATCAGCAGTCAGGAAGGCAAATTGCCAATGACTGTACAGGGGCCCTTACAGCCCCGGAATATTACAGTGGATGGATCATTGAGTTCGCAGTTCCTGACCGGACTGCTGATGGCTTATGGTCAAACATCCGAAGGCAGCATACAGGAGGAAACCACCATCACGGTAAAGGACCTCAAGAGTAAACCATATATTGATTTGACACTGGATGTCATGAAGCAATTCGGCTTGAATGTACCGGTGCATTCTAATTACGAAAAATTTGTTTTTAGCAAACAACCGACAAGTGAAGCCATTAATTCTCCAGTGGAATATGTTGTTGAAGGCGACTGGAGTGGTGGCGCTTTTCTCCTGGTGGCTGGCCTCATTGCGGGTCCGGTTACAGTGCGGGGACTGGATCTTACATCAACTCAGGCCGACAGGGCCATTATTGATGCGTTGATGGCCGCCAATGCTGCGATTGCGATGGATGCGAAAGGAATCACGGTTCATCCGGGAGAAATGGATGGTTTTTATTTTGATGCCACTGATTGTCCTGATCTGTTTCCTCCCCTGGTGGCTTTAGCTGCCTATTGTAATGGTCAAACGACTATCCGGGGTGTGAGCCGGTTGATGCATAAGGAAAGTAACCGGGCCTTAACCCTGCAGGATGAGTTTGATAAAATGGGTGTTTTCATTGAACTGGAAGGAGATACTATGACCATACACGGAAGTGAATTTGTAAAAGGAGCTGATGTTCATTCGAATCATGATCACCGGATTGCAATGGCCTGTGCCGTGGCTGCATTAAACGCAGTAGATGAAACAGTAATTGATGAGGCCGGGGCAGTGAATAAATCTTACCCTGATTTTTTTAAAGACCTTGAAAAACTGGGCGCTGACGTATCTTTAGATAACAAGATTAAACTTCATGAATAGTTTTGGGATGCTTTTCCGGATTTCCATTTTCGGTGAATCACATGGTGAATGTGTGGGCATTACCATTGATGGTTGTCCGGCAGGATTGCCATTGACAGCTGAAGATATGTTGCCTGATCTGGAAAGAAGAAAGGGCGGACAAGGCAAAGGAACCACGCCACGTAAAGAAGATGATTATCCGCTGATCAAAAGCGGTGTATTCAATGGAATGACAACCGGATTTCCCATTACTATCCTATTTGAAAACAAGAATACCAGGAGTGAGGATTACGACAAACAACGGAGTATCCCCAGGCCTGGTCATGCTGATTGGGTGGCGCACCAGAAATTTGGCGGACATGAGGATTACCGGGGCGGTGGACATTTCAGTGCCCGCTTAACTACCGGGATTGTTGCTGCGGGTGCAATTGCTAAGAAATTGCTGATGTTGGGTGTGTCATATCATGGGGAGACCTCACCCCTGACCATACAGGCTTTTGTGACAGAAATCGGCGGCGATAATAACCTTGAGCAGGGTTTACAAAAAGCAATTGATGCCAAGGATTCAGTGGGCGGACTGGTGGAATGCAGGGTTAGCGGATTACCCGTGGGTTTAGGCGAACCTTATTTTGATTCACTGGAATCAGCCCTGGCACATATTGTATTTGCCATTCCGGCTGTCAGGGGAATTGAGTTCGGAACTGGTTTTGCTGCAGCGAAAATGTTTGGAAGTGAACACAACGATGCCATCGAAGATATGGAGGGTACCACCCGTACCAACCATGCCGGCGGAGTAGTGGGTGGCATCAGTAACGGGAATGAACTGGTATTCAGGCTGGCGGTAAAACCGACATCTTCTACGCCAAAAGAACAAAATAGCTTGAATTGGGAGACCGGTACAACTGAAGATTTTACCATTAAAGGGCGTCATGATTTATGTGTGGCTTTAAGAGCACCGGTTATTGTAGAAGCCGTAACCGCTATTGTGCTGGCCGATTTCATGTTGCTTCATCAACAAATTAAACGGGTGCTATAATGCCAATAATCTATCATGTTGCTTTTGCAGATGCCTGGGAGGACGCCAGACAAAAAGGGGCTTACGAGCATCCTTCCCTGAAGGATGAAGGGTTTATTCATTGCTCACAGGACCATCAGGTAGCCGGTGTACTGGAAAGATATTTTGATGGGAAAACAAACCTGGTGAAACTGGTGATTGATACTGATCAACTGACCAGTCATTATGTTTTCGACTGGTCACCTACCACACAGGATACATTTCCCCATGTATACGGACCGATCAATGTGTCGGCAGTCACCGATGTAATCCCATTATAAATCTTTTGCCAGTTTTTTAAATTCGATATCCAGTATTTCGAATTTTACCGCAGATGGCCAGGAGTAATGCCACCATTCATCAGCATAAGGTTTGAAACCGTTTTGTTCCATCAGGTTTCGAAGCAGTTGGCGGTTCTGTAATACAGCTTCCGGTAATTTTGAAAATCCCTGGTGGGCGGTATCCGAGAAATTATCGAAGCCGGTCCCCATATTCAGTTCCTGACCGGTTTTAAGCATAATAATGGTAAGATCAACGGCGATACCGCGGTTATGTCCACTGCCATTTCGGGGATGTGCCACAAATCTTTCATCCCGGATCAGGTCCCAGAATTTTACGGTTACAGAATAAGGCCGGTAGGCATCAAAAATTTTCAGTCCCATTCCCTTTTTAGCCAGTTCCTCCTGTACATTGTTCAGGGCTTCGGCTGCAGGTTTTCTTAAAAAAGTCTGACGGGTTCCGGCGGGATACATCAGCCGGTGCATGAAATTATTGGTACTGGCATATCGGAGATCATATACAATCCCTGGAACAGCGTCCCGTAGTTCTACCATGGTTTTACTGACTTCCTGCTTCACCTGTTTTTTATACTCCTCATATTTGGAAGTAACCGGAGGCCGGATATACCCGGTATCCTGTGCAGTCGTTTGGTAAAAGGGGGCAGTTATAAAAAAGAGACAGCAGCAGCTATAACTGCGAAAAGCTTTTTGTATTTTGTTACTCATCCGGCCGTACCTGATTTAAGCGTAAATTACCTGAAAAAACCGGATGACACCGTTAAAACCCATATGAGCCACTACCTATCCTTTTTGCGGTTGATCCTGACCATTGCAGTTGTTGCTGTGATTCATTCCTGTGGTGACGGGGATCGCCAGTCTGTCAACCATGCATCCAGTCCGGAAGAACTCAGCCAGAAAACCAATGCACTCATTGCTGATATATTGAAGAGCGGAGCGACAGCTGATGCAGATTCCGGTTTCAGATTAGAACAGGCCGAACTGGTGAAGTTGATGTATGAACAAAACAATAACCAGCATATATGGGCTGCCGGACAGCAATGGAAGCCGGGAGCGGACTCCTTACAGGCTATCATCCAATCGGCCCGGTTGCTGGGGCTTTTTCCGGAAGATTACCATGCAACTGCACTTGGCAGTATCTGGCAGGAAATGGTAATGGATAGTCTGGCAAAAAATGCAAGAAGGGATGCCATGCTTTGGGCAAAGGCCGACCTGATGCTGACCGATGCCTTTGCACAACTGGTACATGATATCAAACTGGGGCGCTTGCCCAATGACAGTATCAGTTTAAATAAGGACACTGCCATTAATACCAGTTGGCTGTTGCCGGAATTAGATAAGCTAAAAGAAACAGGTGCTTTCAGCCAGTTCATTCGTTCATTGGAGCCGGATCATCTGGCTTATCACGAGATTAAAAAGGGCATTCCTGATTTTTTGAAAAATGCGCAGTTTAAAACTTTTACCAAAGTGCCTGCAAAAGAACAGGCGGACTATAAAACAGCGTTACAAAAAAGACTATTTGAAGGAGGGTATATCGCTTTTGATTCTGTTGCGGCTGACTCTGCACAGCTATCCGAAGCAGTTAAGAAATTTCAGAAAGAAAAGGGATTGACGGTGGATGGTCGTGCCGGGGAAGGAACGGTGCGTATGCTGAACCTGTCGGATGAGGAGAAATTCATCCGGATCGTGATCAGTCTGGATAAATTCAAAAAACTGCCGGCGCAAATGCCGGAGAAATATATCTGGGTCAATGCCTCCTCTAATTACCTGGATATGGTGGAGGATGGTAAAATCGCTTTTACCTCCCGGGTGATTTGCGGGAAACCCAAAACCCGGACTCCTTTGCTGAATAGTGCCGTATCGGTTCTGATAACCTACCCGCAATGGGTGCCTCCTCCCAGTATCGTTTCCAAGGAAATCCTGCCGGCGGTAAAAAAGAATCCGGGCTATCTGGCCAAAAAGGGATTCAGCCTGGTGGATAAGGACGGCAACGAAGTGGATCCTTATTCAGTGGACTGGTCCAAATACAGTAAGGGGATTCCTTACCGGGTGGTGCAGGGTAGTGGGGATGCTAATGCCCTCGGGATCATCAAGTTCCATTTTGACAACAAATACTCTGTTTACCTGCATGATACCAATCAGCGCTACCTTTTTTCCAACGCTATGCGGTCCCTGAGCCATGGTTGTGTTCGGGTACAGGACTGGCAGAAACTGGCCCGGTACGTCCTTCGTACCGATAGTTTGAAGGCACCCCGGAACTTTCATACAGGGGACTCCATGAGGGTCTGGCTGGCCAATAAAGAGAAGCATCATATCCAAATCAGGAATAAAATGCCCGTTTTTATCCGGTATTTGACCTGTGAGGGCCGGGAAGGCCGGCTGCAATTTTATGATGATGTGTATGGGGAAGACCGGTATCTCCGGGAAAAATACTATACCCGTCCAACGACCTTTTAAGCCCTTTCTTCACATGTTTTCTACACCCTGGCAGGCTTCGCAACCCTATGAATCATAGCTAAATAATTTATTTCCTGATATTAAACTTACCCGTTATTTTTGTTTAGATTAAAACCAAACTATCTCTTTATGAAGAAGATACTGTCTGCATTAATTGCACTGTACCTGCTTGTACCTGCCAGTTACGGTCAAGAAGATGAAATTAGACCTAAGGCGCTCGGTATTAGTTTTTTTGTAAACGATTTTGTGACACCTGCCCGTATACGTTCCAGCTCATTGGTAAAAGTATTGGCCGACAAAAAACTGGCTAAGCTCAGTGAAATGAGTCCAGGTATTGCGATCAACTATTTCAAAGGGATCAGGAAGCATATGGATTATGCTTTATCACTCGGCGGTACTTTTCTTCGCTACCCAATGCCGAATAAATCATTTGGTACAGATAAACTGTTGCTGGAAGCCTCCGCTGCAGTGAACCTGAAAATGATGACAGAGAAATACTGGGTGCAGCCCTATATAACTCTGGGTGTATCTGGTCACAAATACCTGAATTATTATGGCGCCAACCTTCCGTTGGGAGTTGGTCTGAAAATTAATTTTATTGATGAAGCACACCTGTTCATCAACTCTACTTACAGGGTTCCCCTGACTACTGAAACTTCTAATTATCACCTGCAGCATGCCATCGGTGTGGCGGCTCGTCTGGGTAAAAAACCAGAACCCAAAGTGGTGGTCTTAGATCGTGATGGTGATGGTGTTCCTGATAATGTGGATGCCTGTCCTGATGTTCCTGGTCCCGCTGCTACACAGGGTTGTCCTGACCGCGATGGAGATGGCATTCTGGATAAAGACGATAAGTGCCCCGATGTAAAAGGTCTGGCTAAATACCAGGGTTGCCCGATTCCGGATACTGACAAAGACGGTATCAATGACGAGGAAGATAAATGTCCGACTGTTCCCGGTCTGGCCCGTTACCAGGGTTGTCCGATTCCTGATACAGATAAAGATGGTATCAATGACGAGGAAGACAAATGCCCGACTGTACCAGGTGTAGCCCGTTACCAGGGTTGTCCGATTCCTGATTCAGATGGTGATGGTGTGAATGATGAAGAAGATAAATGTCCCAACCTGAAAGGGGTTCCTGAAAACCAGGGTTGTCCCATTATTCCTGAGGAAATCAAAAAGCGGATAAGCGTTGCTGCTAAAAATATCCTGTTCGAAACCGGTAAGTCTATCCTGCGAACCAGTTCTTTCAAAGGACTGAATGATGTAGCCAAGATCATGTCCGAAAATCCGGAAATCGAACTCGCTATTGATGGTCATACTGATAATGTAGGTGCTGATGCTTATAACCAGACACTGAGTGAAAACAGGGCTAATGCCGTGAAGAAGTACCTGGTAAGTAAAGGAGTGGACGAAAGTCGTATTGCTGCCACTGGTTATGGTGAAACCAAGCCAATTGCTACTAACAATACAGCAACCGGTCGCCAGCAGAACAGACGTTCTGAGCTTACCCTTAGCTATTACAAATAAAAGAACTGGAAATATTTATGGAATGTCCCGCTTTTGGCGGGACATTTTTTTTTCAACTACAGCGGTTCTATCACAAGTTGATCAGGGGCCGGCCGACACCGTAAACCTACTATATGGACTGTTAGTAATTGATATTCAATCTGCTATCTTGTTTTGGAGACATGGATTTCCCTTTGAGATTTCCTGCTTTTTTGTTCCATATATTCCCTACCTTTGCGGCGCCATTAAGAGGAGCATTTGTGGGATCGACACCTGAGGCGGGCTTTTTCTTCAAGTGGCAGTCTATGAGAGTCTAAATCTACATATCAGCTTTTTTCCCGCCAGGGATATTTATTCTATGAGCTGATCTTATCTAAAAAATAACGGGGACTGTTCGGATCGGGAAAAAGAACAGGTTGAACAGGAACCGGGACTTCAAATAAATCAAAATAAAAAATCAATCATTAAAAGAGGCGAAGGTGAAAACCGGGCCTTGGGTAACAAACAACAATTGTCATGGCAGACTTAAAATTTCAAAGAAACTTCGGAATCGCCGCGCACATTGATGCGGGCAAGACCACTACTACGGAGCGTATCCTCCGTTATACAGGGATGATTCACCGGATTGGTGAGGTGCACGATGGTGCTGCTACCACCGACTGGATGGAGCAGGAAAAAGAAAGAGGTATTACCATTACTTCTGCAGCGGTAAGCTGTCAGTGGAATTTCCCGACCGTACTGGGTAAAGCCACTGCTGATACCAAGAAATATTCTTTCAATATCATTGATACTCCGGGTCACGTGGACTTTACCGTAGAGGTAGAGCGTTCCATGCGTGTACTGGATGGTCTGATCGCCCTGTTCTCTGCCGTGGATGGTGTAGAGCCTCAGTCTGAGACCGTATGGCGCCAGGCCAACCGTTATGGTGTTCCCCGTATCGGATTTGTAAATAAAATGGACCGTGCTGGTGCTGACTTCCTGATGGTGGTTAAGCAGGTGAAAGAAATGCTGGGTTCCAAAGCCGTTCCCCTGCAGTTACCGATTGGTGCGGAAGATGATTTTAAAGGGGTAGTTGACCTGATCAAAATGAAAGGGATCATCTGGCACATGGAAACAGAGGGAATGACATTTGACGAAATTGAAGTTCCTGCTGATATGCTGGAAGAAGCGAAAGAGTGGAGAGCATCCCTCGTTGAAGCAGTGGCTGAATATGATGATAAACTGATGGAGAAATTCTTTGATGATCCTAACAGCATTACAGAAGATGAAATGCATGAAGCGATCCGCAAAGCAACAGTGGACCTGAGCATCGTTCCGATGATGTGCGGTTCATCTTTCAAAAATAAAGGGGTACAAACTGCACTGGATGCCGTTTGCCGTTACCTGCCTTCACCGGTGGATATTCCCGATACCAAGGGTACCCATCCTGATACTGGCGAAGAGCTGACCCGTAAGGCAGATCCCAAAGAACCATTTGCAGCCCTGGCCTTTAAAATCATGACCGATCCTTTCGTGGGTCGTCTGGCTTTCTTCCGGTGCTATTCCGGACACCTGGATGCCGGTTCTTATGTATTGAATGTAAGAAGTGGTAAAAAGGAAAGGATCAGCCGGATCATGAAAATGTTTGCCAATAAGCAGAATCCGATCGATTTCATCGAAGCAGGTGATATCGGAGCCGCCGTTGGTTTCAAGGAAATCAAAACCGGTGATACCCTTTGTGATGAAGATCATCCGATCACACTGGAAAACATGTTCATTCCTGAGCCGGTAATCGCCGTAGCGGTGGAGCCGAAAACACAGGCTGACGTGGACAAAATGGGTATGGCCATTGCCAAACTGGTGGAAGAAGATCCAACATTGCGTGTGAATACAGATGAGGATACCGGTCAGACCATCCTTCGTGGAATGGGAGAACTGCACCTGGAGATCATCATTGATCGTATGCGCCGTGAATTTAAAGTAGAAGTAAACCAGGGTGCACCTCAGGTGGCTTATAAAGAAGCATTCAATGCTACGATTGAGCACAGGGAGACCCTGAAAAAACAAACCGGTGGTCGTGGTAAATTCGCCGATATCCAGTTCAGTCTGGGTCCGGTGGATGCAGAATGGAAAGCAGAAAACCCCGATAAGCAATACCAGTTTGTCAACGATCTGTTTGGTGGATCTATTCCCCGTGAATTTGTTCCTGCCATCCAGAAAGGTTTTGAGCAATCAATGACAACAGGGGTACTGGCTAACTATCCGGTTGACAATATGAAGATCCGTGTATTCGACGGAAGCTTCCACGCAGTTGACTCTGACTCTATGTCCTTCGAGCTTTGCGCCAAGCAAGGTTTCCGTGAGGCCGCAAGAAAAGCCAAGCCGATCCTGCTCGAGCCGATCATGAAGGTGGAAGTGATCACCCCTGCCCAGTACATGGGAGATGTAACGGGTGACCTGAACCGTCGTCGTGCCATGCTGGAAGGAATGGATAACCGTGCCGGTGCCGAGGTAATCAAAGCCAAAGTTCCGCTGAGTGAAATGTTCGGATATGTAACACAGCTCCGTTCATTGTCTTCCGGTCGTGCTTCCTCTACCATGGAGTTCTCACATTATGCTCCTGCGCCGAATAATATCGCAGAGGAAGTGATCTCTAAAGTAAAGGGCAAAGTGAACGCTTAAGTTTATCACTTATTCCAATAAAAAAATATCCCGCCAAACAGGTGGGATATTTTTTTGGGGTATCCATTCCGCAAGGATTGAAACTCAACATGCAGGCCTGCGGGTTTACAATATTTGTATAAGTATGTATAAATGTTTAAATTTAATTAGCGCTCTGGGCTGCCATGAAATAAAAATGTTATGAATACTATTACCCGGTATTTAATCTTATCTCTGTTCCTCTTTAATGCGGTTCTTGCAGCATCACAGTCTTCATTGAACTATACAACAGCAGCAACTACCACTGGCTCCATGGCAGCTGATAAATCGGGTAATCCTGTCATCTTTTCCACTGAGCCTAATCTGGTGCCGAATTCTTCCACCAATGTAATTTCTGCATTACAACCAATCGGGTTTGATTTTGTGTATATGGGCAGGTATTATACCCATTTTGTAGCCGGTTCAAATGGTGATCTGGGACTGGGGGTATTTAATTCTGCCGCCGGAATAATCGGGGCGACTGATAATAATGATCTCACAAGAACCGTGGTCTATCCGCCGGGTGTGAACAATGCCCCTGTACTCGCCCCATTTTGGGATAAAATGTATACACCGTCAACAGGAGCAACAGTCCGCACACTGATTACCGGAACCACGCCTAACCGTTGCCGCGTTATAGAGTGGAATACTATTATCAATTCAAGTGCACCCTCTCCTTCGCCCAGTGCCCGCTTCCAGTTAAGGATATACGAAGGAAGTGGAATAATCGAATATGTGTATGGTAACATGAGCATCGTAAGTGCTTCCTCAACGGTTACTGCTTCAATCGGGTTTACAAACGGGCTTACCGACAACCAGTTCCTGGCTTTACAGAATCTCAGCAGTTTTCCATTTACGGCAATTGCTGCACAGGAGCCTGCCACGCAAAGCCTGGTGAATACTGCAGTTGCTGGTGATATCATCGGACTGCATTCATTGACAGAGGGTCAGCGCCGGCTATTTTCTTTTACCGCCCCTGCCCTCAGCGGATCAGCTCCTTCGGGATTTCAGATTACGGAAATTGGAGCGACCATTGTTTCATTGAAATGGAATGACAACTGTACAAATGAACTGGGTTATCATATACTTGTATCTTCTGACAATATCAATTTTGTTACAGCCGGAACAACTGGCCCCAACTCAACTTTTTTCACGGCAGGGAGCCTGGTGCTTGGAAATACCTATTACTTCAGAGTGATTGCTTTCACAGAGGGAGCATCTTTACAAAGTACCAACACTTTAAATGCCACCACCAGTTGTTTGCTGAATGGTTCATATACTGTAGGTCCTGGTGCAAATTATGCCAGCCTGACACATGCAATCGACAGCATCAGGTATAAAGGGGTGGCAGGAAATGTTCAGTTTGAGTTAACCGGATCCTATACCAGCAGCAGTGAACTGTTTCCGATCAGTTTCCCCAAAACATTACAGGTGCCTTGTATCAGCAATTATCGGGTAACCATTCGTCCGCAGGCTGCTGCAGTCAATTTGCAGATTGCAGGAAGTAATTTCACACAGCTGTTTTTGCTCGACAGTGCCAGTTATGTCGTCTTCGACGGCCGGCCGGGAGGTACAGGAACCATCAGCCAGTTAAGCGTCATCAATAATAGTTTCGGATCTGTTTTCCGCCTGAACAATGCATCCGGTAATAAATTTGAATACCTGAAAATCGGAGGAAGTAATACGGGGCCATCCGTGCCGGAAGGATTGGTTCATCTGGTGGGGTCTCAGGGAGCAGGTTCGGACAATAACAGGTTCGGGAATTGTGAGATATATAGTACCAGTGCCATACCCAATTCTAAAAATATAATGCTCTCCTCGGTGGGTGCCGCCGGATTTGTGAACGATAATGACTCAATCATCAACTGCAGGTTTTATGATTTCGCCGCATCTGGGATTCAGCTTTCTGATTATAGCAACGGATGGGTGATCAGTGGAAATAGTTTTTATAATACGGCAACGGTCAATTATGTATCAGATGTGGCTTTCATAAAGATTTCATCACTGAATGCTATTGCAGCCAGTCACCAGGTTACGAATAACTATTTCGGGGGGACTGCAGCCAATTGCCAGGGAAACGCGATGTCTGCAGGCTACTTTTCCACATTTTCATTTATTGATATTGCCGGGAAAGCAGTTGTTAGTAATAATTATTTCAGGAGGGTCAGGCTTTATAATGGATCAAACAGTATCAACAACTCAGTAGTCAATTTTATTCTGGCCCGGCTGGTACCCGCTCAGGTAACTTATGTAATAGACAATAATTATTTTGGTTCTTCCAGTCTGAGTGACAGTTTGCATGTTTCCAGTAACAGTTCAAGCGTTGATATGGAAGTTAATGGGATATCAATGATCGGACTGGGACAGGTAAGTAACAATAGGTTCTCTCATTTACGTTGTTCTTCTCCTGTTACACGCATCATGTTGAAGGTGATTTCAGCCGGAGGTAATACGGATGCCAATATCCGGAATAATGCGATTGGGGACCCGGCTATTCCTAATTGCATTTTCAACAATAGTGCCGGCCAAACCTATGGAATTGGCCTTTTGTCCGTTAACTCAGCCCGGGTAATAGGCAATACAATTTGCAGGATTAGTTCCGATAACGGTAATAATAACGCCCATATGGCGGGAATACATATGCAGGGGGAATATATTGATAGCATTGCTTACAATACGATATTCCATTTAAAAAACGGAAATGGCGGGGCCAATGGCTTTCAGCCATTATTTGGAATGAGAATAATGCCCAATACATCTAGCGGGCTGGCCAACCTGATTGAGGGAAACAATATTTATTCCCTGGTACAGGAATCAGTCAGCGGTGGCGGGAATGTGACCGGTATTTCGGCTGGAGTATTTATGAATCTCAAAAAGAATTTCATACGTAATCTCTATACCACAAATAGCGCCGGATTTGCTACGATTAAAGGTATTTTGATGGCGAACAATACCGGCCGGCTCGAAAATAATATGATCAGTCTGGGAACTGACAGTCTGGGGAACAGCCTCACAGCCGCAGGATTAACCATTTACGGAATCGATGGGGCCGATGCTTTGCGGCATAACAGTGTTTATATCAATGGCAGCAATGTGGCTAACGGGAATGCGGGCAGTACCTGTATGAATGCTACGGTGAACCTGACTAATTGCTATAACAATATTTTCTTCAATGCCCGTTCCAACCAGAATACAGGCAGTGCTGCCATACATTCCAGTGTAAGTGTGGGGGTCTCCTATGTTTCGGATTACAATATGTATTTCTATTCCGGAACCGGTGGCGTTTTGGGGATTCGTTCTGGTACACCTTACACGGCATTAGCGGCCTGGCGGACGGCCACCGGTGTGGATGCAAATGCTATTTTTTCAAACCCCTTATTTATTAATCCGGCTGGGGCAAGCAATGCCATCAATCTTCACCTGAGCCCCGGCTCTCCGGCTGATGCGGCGGGATCGGGTGCAAATACCCTGGTCATTGATTATGATAACGAAACCAGGGCTAACCTTACACCTGTAGATATTGGGGCCGATGCTTTTTCCGGAACTCCTCCGGTCATCAATTCCTTTACACCCACCAGTGGAGGAACAGGAACCCTGGTGACGATTTCAGGCAGTAACCTTACTGGTGCAACGATTGTGCGTTTTGGCGGAACATCCGCATCCTCATTTACGGTGGTCAATGCCAGCACTATTACTGCTACAGTGGGCAGTGGCGCATCCGGCGCAGTGAGGGTAATCACCCCCGTTGGAACCGATTCTCTTGTCGGCTTCACTTTTATTCCGGGACCTGTCATTGGTTCATTCACTCCGGTGACAGCAGGTGCCGGAATGACGGTAACCATTACAGGAAATAATTTCAATGGGGCCACAGCAGTGAGTTTTGGTGGTACAGCTGCCACTTCTTTCACAGTAGTCAATACCAATACAATCACTGCAGTGGTGGGCAGCGGAACATCCGGTTTGGTGAGTATAACCACTTCTGGAGGAACCGCCTCACTGGCCGGCTTCACATTTATTCCCGCACCGGTAATCAGTTCATTTACTCCTTTGACAGCTGGTACAGGAACAACAGTGACCATATCCGGGAGTAATTTTTCGGGCGCAACAACGGTCAGCTTCGGGGGAACGGCGGCATCTTCATTTACAGTAGTCAATGCAACAACAATCACTGCAGTGGTGGGCAACGGAACATCCGGTTTGGTGAGTATAACTACTCCTGGCGGAACCGCCTCACTGGCCGGCTTTACATTTATTCCCGCACCAGTAATCAGTTCATTTATTCCTTTGACAGCTGGTACAGGAACAACAGTGACCATATCAGGGAATAATTTTTCAGGTGCTACAACGGTCAGCTTTGGGGGAACGGCGGCATCTTCTTTTACAATAGTTAATCCCACAACTATAACTGCAGTGGTGGGCAGTGGGGCTTCCGATTTGGTGAGTGTTACCACTCCTGGAGGCACCGGATCATTGGCCGGCTTCACATTTATTCCCGCCCCGGTAATCAGTTCATTCACTCCTTTAACAGCTGGTACCGGAACGACGGTGACCATATCAGGAAATAATTTTTCGGGCGCAACAACGGTCAGCTTTGGAGGGACAGCGGCATCTTCTTTTACTGTAGTTAATGCAACAACAATAACGGCAGTAGTGGGCAGCGGAACTTCCGGTTTGGTGAGTGTTACCACTCCTGGAGGCACTGCCTCACTGGCCGGCTTTACTTTTACCACGGTCACAGCAGTAGGGGGACCAGGGTCTGTTAACTCTGCTGAACTGACGGTTGCTCCCAACCCGGGTGACAGAGAAATTGTTATCAGGCATCCTTCTTCTGTTACGATTCCGGCAAGTTTACGAATTGTGGATGTTCTGGGGCGTTCTGTGCTGGAGATTAAAACGGCCAGGAACAGTACGCAGACCAGGCTGGAGATTCAGCAATTAGGCTCAGGGATATATTTTATTCAGTGGATGGCAGGAGCAAGAACGCTTGCACGCGTATTCATGAAAAAATAACAGTGATTTTTATAAGTGCGGTCTGCAGTATTTTGTAATAACTTAATTCAAATCAATGTTTTTTTTGATACACGGCATTGTATTTGGTATCTCAGATACAGATAATCTCCGTTTTTAAGATTCTCAAGGCGAAGCCTGATTATGAAAAACACTAGTCCTGGGTAAGGGATCCGGTTGCGGATCCCTTATTTTTTCAGCCGGCAATGATTTTACTGTAAATTGTTTCTACTATGAACCGGATCTTCCAATGGCCCTGCCTGATGATACTTGTTACCTGTTTGTCTTTAGCAGCAGATGCACAGCAACCGGTCATCAAAACCGGAATGAAAATTACAAAGTCAACCCGTTTTACAAAGAGCATTACTTTTTTACCTGCACCGGCTGATACATCCCGAAGTATTATCATCATTGAAGGTGTAAACATTGTGGTGGATTTTGGGGGAACGGAACTGAGAGGTGACCGGCAACAAACACCGGATACTTATAATGGGGTAGCGGTGCTGATTCGTAATAGCAGGAATGTAACCATCCGCAACCTTAATGCAAGAGGGTATAAAATTGCATTGACTGCCCGGAATACCCAGGGGCTCCTGATCGAGAACTGCGATTTCAGTTATAATTACCGGCAGCAGTTGGGCAGTACGGCCGAAAAGGAAGATATGAGCGACTGGATGAGTTATCACCAGAATGAAAAGGATGAGTGGCTGCGTTATGGGGCTGCTATCTACCTGAAAGACTGCAACGCACCTATTGTCCGGAACTGCAGGGTCACGGGCGGACAAAATGCACTCATGATGATGCGTTGTAATAACGGTAAAATCTATAACAATGATTTTTCCTTTAATTCAGGAATCGGTATTGGACTTTATCGCAGTAACAGCAATGAAATTGCATTTAACCGCATCAATTTTAATGTGAGGGGGTATAGTCACGGGGTTTATCATCGTGGACAGGATAGTGCCGGTATTTTGGTGTATGAACAGAGTTCTTTTAATATCTTCTATAAAAATTCTGCAACGCATAGCGGGGATGGTTTCTTTTTATGGGCCGGACAAACAACCATGGATAGCGGGGGGGGTGGTTGCAATTATAATGAGATCGTTTCGAATGATTTTTCCTACGCCCCCACTAATGGAGTGGAAGTGACATTCAGCAGGGTGAGGGTGGCCAATAACCGCTTATTTGATTGTGATCATGGCATCTGGGGTGGTTACAGTTATGCCTCAAAATTTTCGGGGAATCATTTTCGGAATAACCGGATTGGTATTGCTGTTGAACATGGACAGTACAATGAAATCACTGATAATATTTTCGTTGGTGACCGGGAAGCAGTGAAATTATGGTCCAGAAAAACGCAGCCATCAGACTGGGGCTATGCCAAATACCGCGACACCCGCAGTGTGGGCTATACCATCACCGGTAATAGTTTTAACAGCAATCCGGTGGTATTTAGTTTGAAGGGTACAGATAGTCTGCAAATAGCCAATAACCGCTATGAGGGCTATGGTGCCATCTGGCAGGTCGATTCTACTGTTACGAATCTGGATTCGACTGATGTGGAATTAGTTGATACCACCCTGGTCATTCCGGTGGTGCCCAATCCGATCGATCCTTTTAAAGGCAATGGGAAGCTGGCAGGGAAACATAATATCATGATCACAGAATGGGGGCCTTATGATTTCAGGTATCCAATGATCTGGCAGACTAACCCTGTTGAGAAAGGAGATACCCTGCGTTTTGAGATCCTCGGCCCGAAAGGTGTTTGGGAAATCAAATCAGTCAGGGGATTGGAAAAATTATCAGCTACCAAAGGAAGTTTTCCTGCTACAGTTACTGCAGTCAGACAAAGCAGTGAAAGAACAGATATTCTGCTGGAACTGGAATACCGGGGTGCGGCGTTTACAAATAATATGGGGGAACCCATAAAAGCAGGCAAGCCTTATCTTTTTCAGTTCAGCAAATTCTTTCAGCCGATCAGCTGGGATATTCTTTATTACAGTATGGATACCGCCTATCATAACCCGATCCGGACCGGGATGCTTTTTTCTATGACGGAAAGAAAAGCACCGGTTCTGACCCAAAAGAAAGACCGGCTGGACGAAGCCTGGTGGGGTGGGATCAGGGCGGAGGGAGTGAGTTATCCGCAATTTTTTACGGTGGCAGACGGGACCGGGGATTTTTTACCTGGTAACTATGAGTTATCGGTTACCTGGGATGATGCAGTCAGGGTATATGTGGATGGAAAACTGGTACTGGATGAGTGGAATCCTTCTAAATATTCATTTGATGAATCTCCCCGTCGTAAATTGCAACTGGCTCTGGGAGGCAAACACAGCTTCCGGGTGGAGCATGTAGAGCTGGGTGGCTTTGCTTGTCTGTCATTGAAAATCAAGCCATTGTAATATTTCTTTGAATTTTTCACCCGGCTTGTCCACATCCTTTAAAATTCTTACCTAAGTATTTGGAGGGTAAGGCTGTCAGCCCTACCTTTGCACTCCCAAAAGAAAAATGGGGATTTCATCCATGTCGCAGCGAATCAGAATCAAATTGCAGTCTTACGATCACAACCTGGTAGACAAATCTGCCGAAAAGATCGTAAAAACAGTGCGCAGCACTGGTGCCGTGGTAACAGGACCAATTCCTCTGCCCACACGCCGTAAAATATTTACAGTGTTGCGTTCACCCCACGTGAACAAGAAGAGCCGTGAGCAGTTCCAGCTGGCTACGCATAAGCGTTTGCTGGATATCTACACTTCTTCTTCAAGAACGGTGGATGCCCTGAGTAAGCTGGATCTTCCCAGCGGTGTGGAAGTTGAAATCAAAGCGTAGAATGAGTTGGTTCGTTTCTAACGAACCAATATCAAAACCTGGTTCGTCGGAAACGAACCACAACAGTTCTTATAAATAAAAATTTAGTTATCTCTCAACCGTGGTTGAGTGGTTCGTTGAACACGAATCATGAACGAATTGGTTCGTTTGAAACGAACCAAAAACGAGAAAAGAGCTCTGACAATAAGTAAATTTCTTATTCTTCGCTGACTTTAGTTTTATACTAAATGATAGCAAAAGAATAAGGGTACATAAAACAAGCCATTCAGGGTTTGTTTACTGCCGGTACTTTCCCATAAAGAAAAAGGTCGGTGGCAAACGGGGATTGAAGCGCCCGGATTCGTGTCCCACGAAGCCGGGTGATGAGTGCAGACACTCATCAAAGCTGTCCCAATAACCTTGCAGGCACAAATTGAACAACCATGAAAGGTATTATTGGGAAAAAAATCGGGATGACCAGCATCTTCGATCCCACAGGCAAACAAACCGCCTGTACGATCATTGAAGCGGGTCCATGCGTGGTTACCCAGGTTAAGACAAAAGAAACCGACGGGTACAGTGCACTTCAGCTTTCTTTCGGCGACAAGAACGACAAACACTCCAACAAAGCCGAAAAAAATCACTTCGCAAAAGCATCTACAGCTCCGAAGAAATTCTCTAAAGAATTCCGGAACTTTTCCATTGAAAAAAATATTGGTGAAACCATTACTCTCGACATTTTCGCTGAAGGCGATGATGTGGAAGTAGTGGGTACAACTAAGGGTAAAGGTTTCCAGGGTGTGGTAAAGCGCCATGGTTTCCATGGTGTGGGACAGCAGTCACACGGTCAGCATGACCGTCAGCGTGCCCCGGGATCACTGGGTAACTCATCTGATGCGAGCCGCGTAATGAAAGGTATGCGGATGGCTGGTCGTATGGGTGGTGACAGGGTAAAACTCAAAGGCCTGAAAGTGGTGAAGATTTTCTCTGACAAGAATTATATCCTGATCAGCGGATCTGTACCGGGTCATAACGGTTCAATTGTTTTAATCCAGAAGTAATTGATGTCATCCAGAGCTTGTCCGCGGATGGCTCATAAAAAGAAATAAAATGCAAGTTGAAGTTTTAAATACAAAAGGAAAGGCTACCGGAAGAACGGTAGAGCTGCCGGAAGATATTTTCGGTGCTGAGCCGAATAATCACGTGATCTACCTGGCTGTAAAGCAGTATCTCGCTGCACAGCGTCAGGGTACACATAAGGTAAAGACCCGTGCCGAGGTACAGGGTGCCAGCCGTAAACTGCATCGTCAGAAAGGAACCGGAGGAAGCCGTAAGGGTAATATCCGCAACCCATTGTACAAAGGTGGTGGTACGATCTTCGGCCCCAAGCCTCATGGTTATGATATCAAGCTGAACCGTAAAGTAAAGGATCTGGCCAAGATCTCTGCACTTTCACACAAGGCAAAGGGGAATGCGATCGTTGTGCTGGAAGATATCAATCTGGATACGCCGAAGACTAAAACATTTGTGGATATTCTCGGGAACCTCAAACTGGCTGATAAGAAAGTCATGTTTGTACATCCGGAATACAATGATAACCTGGATTTATCCATGCGTAATGTGCCTTCTGTACTGGGTGTGCTGCTGAGCGATATCAATACTTATGACATCGTGAACTCAGATGTGCTGATCATGACAGAGAGTGCTGCAAAGATTTTTGCAGATGATGAAAAAGCTGAAGCGTAAATGAATGTGTGGATGTGCTGGTGAGAGGAATGTGGGAATGTGAGAATGTGGGAATGTGAGAATGAACAGCACAAAAAGTTCTTAAAATAACGGGGGATGTGTAGGGAGGAAACTCAATTTCACATTTCCATATTTACAAATTTTCAAATTTTACTCAGATGAAACTTTCTGAAGTGCTGATAAAGCCGATCCTTACTGAAAAAGCAAATAGCCAGCAGGAAAAACTGCGCCGCTATGCTTTCAAGGTATCCAGGAAGGCTAACAAGCTGGAGATTAAAAAAGCGGTGGAAACCTTTTACGGTGTTACTGTTACCAGTGTGAATACTGCAGTAGCGCCCGCTAAAAACAAAAGCCGTTTTACTAAAGCCGGTGTGATTTCAGGCCGTAAGCCTGCCTATAAAAAGGCATTTGTAACGGTAGCGGAAGGAGAGAACATTGATCTCTACTCGAATATTTAAATAGCTGTCGTTTGTGAGACACAAACGACTGTCAAGAATGGCAATCAACCGCCGCGAAGTGTTGGAACAAACTAATAACAGAATTAAAAAGAGATGGCATTAAGAAAATTTAAACCCGTAACGGCCGGTACTCGTTGGAGAATCGGTAACGCATACGCAGAGGTTACAACCAATGTACCTGAAAAGACCCTGGTTGAGCCCAAGAAAAGAACCGGTGGTCGTAACTCATCTGGTCACCTGTCCATGCGCTATATCGGTGGTGGTCACAAGAAGAAATACAGGATCATTGATTTCAAAAGAAATAAAGCCGGAGTAGCTGAGGTAGCTTCCATCGAGTATGATCCAAACCGTACAGCGTTTATCGCCCTGGTTACCTATGCTGATGGTGAGAAGCGTTATATCCTGGCCCCTCAGGGACTGGTTGTAGGCGCGAAAGTGGAAGCCGGTGCAGATGTAGCTCCTGAAGTAGGGAATGCCCTGCCGATGAAGAACATGCCCCTGGGTACCAATGTTCACAATATTGAAATGCAGCCTGGTCAGGGTGGTAAACTGGCCCGCAGTGCCGGTTCATCCGCACAGCTGACAAACAAAGAAGAAAAATACGCAATTCTGAAAATGCCTTCCGGAGAACTCAGGAAAGTGCTGATCAATTGCTACGCTACTGTAGGTGTGGTAAGCAACAGCGATCATAGTCTCCAGAGCATGGGTAAAGCCGGTCGTAACCGCTGGAAGGGTATCAAACCCCGTAACCGTGGTGTGGCGATGAACCCTGTGGATCACCCGATGGGTGGTGGTGAAGGAAAGGCTTCCGGTGGACAGCCCCGGAGCAGGAATGGTCAGTACTCAAGAGGTCTGAAAACAAGGACCAGGGGTAAGGGCAGCGACAAGCTGATCATCCAGCGCAAGAACGGAAGCAAACTGGCGAAGTAATAAAAAAGTTCATTCAATAAACAACGACATACATCATGGCTCGTTCGATTAAAAAAGGTCCTTATATAGCCACTCACCTGGACAAGAAAGTAATGGCTATGAACGAAGGCAAAAGCAAAAAAGGGGTGATCAAGACATGGAGCCGCCGCTCTACTATTTCACCTGATTTTGTAGGCCACACATTTGCGGTGCATAACGGGAACAAGTTTATCCCGGTTTATGTAACTGAATTCATGGTTGGTCACAAACTGGGAGAATTCGCCCCGACCCGCCAGTTCAAAGGACACTCTAAAAAAGAAGGTTAATCCAATTGCGGAGGGCAGCCTCCCGAAAAAAGAAAATAAAAATGGAAGCAGTAGCTAAACTCAGAAATTATCCGACATCGCCCCGCAAGATGCGCCTGCTGGCTGACCTGATTCGTGGTCAGAAAGTGGAGAAGGTGCTGGCCGAGCTCGAGCATAACCCGAAGCACCCCGCAGTTCCCCTGCGCAAACTGGTGCTGAGCGCTATCAGTAACTGGAAGCAAAAGAATGAAGGTGGTGATGAAAGCCAGCTGGTGGTAAAAACCATTTTTGTGGATGGTGCCCGTACGCTGAAGCGTATGCGTCCCGCTCCCCAGGGCCGTGGATACCGTGTGCGCAAGCGCAGCAACCACGTGACAGTGATCGTTGATACAAAAGAATCTAAAAACTAAAAGACTTAATAAACCAATAACATGGGTCAAAAAGCAAATCCGATTGGTAACAGGTTAGGCATCATCCGCGGATGGGAGTCTAACTGGTATGGCAGCAAGAAAGATTATGCCGGCAAACTGATCGAGGATCATAAAATCAGAACTTACCTGAATGCCCGTATCAACAAGGGCGGTATCTCCAAGATTGTGATTGAGAGAACCCTGGGTAAACTGATCATTACGATCCACACTTCCAAGCCAGGTATCATCATCGGTAAAGGTGGTGGAGAGGTTGATCGTATCAAGGAAGAGTTGAAGAAGCTGACAAACAAAGATGATGTGCAGATCAACATCCTCGAGATTCGTCGTCCTGAGCTGGATGCGATGATCGTAGGTGATACGATTGCCCGTCAGATCGAGAACCGTATCAATTTCAAAAGGGCCACTAAAATGGCGATTGCTTCTGCGCTTCGTATGGGTGCTGAAGGTATCAAAGTGAAACTGAGTGGTCGTTTGGGTGGTTCTGAGATTGCCCGTAGCGAAGAGTTCAAACAAGGCCGTGTGCCGCTGCATACATTCCGGATGGATATCGATTATGCTAACGTGTTCGCACAAACAGTATATGGTAAAATCGGTATCAAGGTATGGATTTGTAAAGGCGAGGTGCTGACGAAGAGAGACCTGAATCCAAATTTCATTGCCGGTGGTAAAGAAGGTGGTGCCATGGGCGATAGAAGAGACAGAAGGGATGACCGTGGAGGTGACCGTCGTGATGACAGAAGAGGTGGTGGTGACAGAAGAGGTGGTGGAAGAGATAAAAGGAACTAATAAATAAATGTGCGGGTGTGAGAATACGAAAATGTGAAAATGATTCTTACATCTGATATAAAAGATAATTTTTGAATGTGGTTAATTTTCACATTTCCACATTTTCAGATTTTCAAATTTTTTTAAAATGTTACAACCGAAAAGAACGAAACACAGGAAAATGCAGAAAGGACGCATGAAAGGTGATGCCAAGCGTGGTGCTACCATTTCATTTGGTTCTTATGCCCTGAAGGCGCTGGACAGTCACTGGATCACAGACCGCCAGATTGAAGCGGCCCGTCAGGCGCTGACCCGTGAAATGAAAAGGGAAGGAAATGTGTGGATCCGCATTTTCCCTGATAAGCCAATTACCCGCAAGCCGCTCGAGGTAAGGATGGGTAAGGGTAAGGGTAACCTGGAATTCTGGGCTGCTGTTGTAAAGCCTGGTCGTATCATCTTTGAAGTAGATGGTGTTACCGAAGCGGTAGCGAAAGCTTCCCTGGCACTGGCTGCAGGTAAACTGCCCATCAAAACCAAATTCATTGCACGCCGTGACCTGGTTACAGCGTAAAAAATGTGTAAATGTGTAAGTGTGAAAATGTGTAAATGAGAAGATGAAGAAAGAGGCGTGGTAAATTTTTCACAGTTCCATATTCTCAAATTGTCAAATTAATAAACATGTCGAAGAAAGCTGATTTTGTAAAGAGCATTCATGGAATGAATGAGCAGGACCTCAAAGCGAGGCTGGAAGAGGATAAGCAGCGTTTGAAAAAGCTGGAATTTGCCCATGCTATTTCTCCGCTGGAAAATCCAATGACCATCCGTTCCCTGCGCCGGGATATTGCCCGTCTGCAAACGGAACTCCAATTAAAGCAACAGCAAGCATAATTTCTGAAGACCGGTGTCAGTACCGGTAAGCGGAACTGACAACCAGTCGACTAAAAAAAATAAAATGGAAGCAAGAAATTTAAGAAAGACCAGGATCGGAGTGGTAACGAGTAACAAGATGACCAAGACCATTACTGTGGCCATTGAGCGAAAAGTGAAACACCCGATTTATGGAAAATTCGTGAAAAAAACCACCAAGCTTCATGCACATGATGACAAGAACGAGTGCAGTATCGGTGATGTGGTGAAAATCATGGAAACCCGTCCGCTCAGCAAAACAAAACGCTGGAGACTGGTGGAAGTGGTAGAAAAAGTGAAGTAAGCATCAGGCCTTTACCGTTGTGGCGGGAAGGTGGCGAGATAAAGCAATAACAAAATTTAGGCAAAGAACCCCGGTTCAATGCCAACAGCTAAAAGCGAATAAAGATGATTCAGCAAGAAAGCCGGTTAAATGTGGCGGATAACAGTGGTGCCAAAGAGGTGCTGTGTATCCGGGTGCTCGGCAACAGCGGTCAGCGTTATGCCAGGATTGGCGATAAGATTGTGGTTACCGTAAAGGATGCACTGCCTGCCGGAGGGATCAAAAAAGGTACCGTGGCTAAAGCAGTAATCGTAAGAACTACTAATAAGCTGCGCCGTAAGGATGGTTCCTATATCCGTTTCGACGACAATGCCGTGGTAATCCTGAACCAGGCGGATGAGCCAAGGGGCACCCGTATTTTCGGGCCGGTAGCCAGGGAATTACGTGACAAGGGTTATATGAAAATCATTTCACTGGCCCCTGAGGTATTATAAAAAATGAAGGGCTGTGAGTAAAAGCCCATTCAGATAAAAAACTTTGTTACATGCTATCGATAAAGGCCAAGGCCCGGATCGAATAGCTCAAAGCTCAAAAGAAAATGAAAGCAAGATTCAAACCCAAGTTTAACATCAAGAAAGGCGACAACGTGGTGGTGATCACCGGTGACGATAAGGACCTTTCCAAACCCCGCCTGGTGAAAGAGGTGCTGATTGGTGAGAAGAATACCAAAGTGATCGTGGAAGGTGTGAATATCGTTACTAAACACTCCAAGCCCTCTGCCCAGAACACCAAGGGTGGTATTGTGAAAAAAGAGGCTCCCATCCATATCAGTAATGTGATGCTCTGGGATGCTGCCCAAAAAGCAGGAGCCCGTGTAACAAGGGTGAGAAAAGAAGGAAAAACGGAAAGGGTTTTCAAAACAAAAAAAGTACAGGGAGGTAAAAAATAATGAGTACTACAACTTATACCCCAAGACTGGTGGCCAAGTACAAAAAAGATGTTGTACCGGCCCTCGTAAAGAAGTTTGGTTACACTTCAGTAATGCAGGCTCCCAAACTGGAAAAAATCTGTCTGAACCGCGGTGTGAATGGCGCTGTGTCTGATAAGAAACTGGTTGATATCGCGATTGAAGAACTGACCACTATTACCGGTCAGAAAGCAGTGGCAACAATGTCCAAAAAGGATATTTCCAACTTCAAACTGCGGAAGAACATGCCCATCGGTGCAAGGGTAACCCTTCGTGGCGACAAGATGTTTGAATTCCTCGACAGGCTGGTGGCTGTTGCCCTTCCCAGGGTGCGTGACTTCAAAGGAGTAAATGAAAAAGCTTTTGATGGTCGTGGTAACTATACACTGGGTGTAACAGAGCAGATCATCTTCCCGGAAATCGATATCGACAAAGTCAATAAGATCACGGGTCTGGATATCACTTTCGTGACATCTGCCAATACCGACGAAGAAGCATACGAGCTGCTCAAAGAACTCGGCATGCCGTTCAAAAACGCTAAATCTAATTCAAACTAAAGGATAAACAAACATGGCAAAAACTTCAGTAAAAGCCAGGCAGCGGAAGAGGGAGAAAATGGTGGCCAAGCATGCAGCAAAAAGAGAAGAGCTGAAAAAAGCAGGCGACTGGAAAGCCCTTGATGAACTGCCAAAGAATTCTTCAAAGGTTCGTTTGAAGAACCGTTGCCAGCTGACCGGACGCCCTAAGGGTTATGTCCGCTATTTTGGAATCTCCAGGATAGCCCTGCGTGACATGGCATTGAACGGAAAAATTCCGGGGCTTAAAAAAGCAAGCTGGTAACACTTCGACATTGCTCAGTGTGACAATTAAATTATTAAACTAAACTTTTCCAATTATCCCGACAGTATTGTTGGGACGTAGGAGGGCAAAAAATATGGTAACAGATCCTATAGCAGACTTTCTGACCCGAATCCGCAATGCGCAGATGGCCGGTCACCGTGTGGTAGACATTCCTGCTTCAAACCTGAAGAAAAGGATGACAGAGATCCTGTACAACCAGGGTTATATCCTGAAGTACAAGTTCGAAGACAATAACAAACAAGGGGTCATCAAAATCGCCCTGAAGTATGATCCGGCCAGCAAACAGCCGGCCATTCAGAGCATGGAAAGAGTCAGCCGCCCTGGTTTGCGTCAGTACGCCAAGCCTGCTGAGTTCCGTCGTGTAAAGAACGGACTGGGTGTGGCGATCATCTCTACTTCAAAAGGAGTGATGACTGACAAAGAAGCCAAAGCAAGCAATATTGGAGGCGAAGTGCTTTGCTATATATATTAATGCCGGCCCCCGGTGGGGGTTGGTCATAATAAAAAAGTTGTCGATACATTAAGCCGAACCTATATAGGCTGACCGGTTGATGACTGCAACAAGAATTAAAAACAAATAAAACATTTAAAATGTCTCGTATAGGAAAAAAAGCGGTCGTTATCCCTGAAGGAGTATCCATTACAGTGGGTAAAGACAATGTGGTTACCGTAAAAGGTAAAAAAGGTGAACTGAAGCAGGCTATTGACCGTGACATCACGGTTGAAATAAAAGATGGCGAAGTGAACTTTATCCGCCCGACTGACCAGATCCGTCACCGTGCCATGCATGGATTATACCGCGCCCTGATTGCCAATATGGTGAAAGGCGTTACAGACGGATATATTCGCAAACTCGAACTGATCGGTGTGGGTTTCAAAGCCGCCAACCAGGGAAACCTGCTGGATCTGGCACTTGGTTATTCTCACAATATCATGATTGAAGTTCCTTCTGAGCTGAAAGTAACTACCCAGCAGGAAAAAGGTCAGAATCCGCTGATCATTCTGGAAGGAGTGGACAAGCAACTGATTGGTCAGGTAGCAGCTAAATTGCGCGGTCTCCGCAAGCCGGAACCTTACAAAGGAAAAGGTGTTCGCTATGTGGGTGAAGTGGTTCGTAAGAAAGCCGGTAAAGCTGCAGGTAAATAATGCCCCTAAACCCTAAGGGGAATCAGGAGCAGTTTAATTCGAAATAGCATTTAATTTCCTCACACCCCTTCAGGGGCTGAGGGCAAAAAATAAAGAGATGAACGCAAAAACTAAATCAGCAAGAAGACAAAGGATTCGCTTTGGCATCCGTAACAAAATCAGCGGCGTGGCTACCAAACCCCGTTTGTCTGTTTTCCGGAGCAACACCGATATCTATGTGCAGCTGATCGATGATGTAACCGGAGTAACCATTGCTTCTGCATCATCCCGCGATAAGGAAATTGCCGCACAGAAAACTTCCAAAGGCGATAAAAGCAAACTGGTAGGTACCGCTATTGCACGCAAAGCGACTGAACTGGGTGTGAAGGAAGTGGTATTTGACAGGGGTGGATACCTGTACCATGGCCGGGTGAAATCACTCGCAGATGGTGCCAGGGAAGGAGGTCTTCAATTTTAATTCTATTCAAACTTTAATATCTCGTATAAATGTCAAAGTTTAACGTAAACAAGGTAAAAGCAGGTGACCTCGAACTGAAGGACAAAGTTGTGGCCATCAACCGTGTTGTAAAAACGACAAAGGGCGGACGTTCTTTCAGTTTTTCTGCACTGGTGGTAGTAGGTAACGAGAATGGCGTAGTGGGTCATGGTCTTGGTAAAGCCAAGGAAGTACAGGAAGCCATCACCAAGGGTATTGAAGATGCCAAGAAGAACCTGATCAAGGTTCCGGTGATGAAAGGTACTATTCCCCATGACCAGTGGGCCAAGGAAGGCGCTGCCAAAGTACTGATCAAACCAGCCGCACATGGTACCGGTGTAATTGCCGGAGGCAGCATGCGTGCTGTTCTGGAATCAGCCGGTGTAACAGATATCCTGGCAAAGTCACTGGGATCTGCTAACCCGCATAACGTGGTAAAAGCAACATTCAAGGCCCTGGCCCTGCTGAGGGAACCAATACATGTTGCCAAAACACGTACCGTTGGATTGAAGAAGGTTTTTAACGGCTAAGCCAAACACAAGTAGTAATTATGAAAAAGATAAAAATCACACTGGTGAAAAGCCCCATTGACAGACCTGAGCGTCAGAAACTGACCCTGCAGGCACTGGGACTTAACAAAACCAACAGAAGCAAGGAAGTAGAAGCAACTGCACAGATTCTGGGCATGGTGCGCAAAGTGGAACACCTGGTGAAGGTGGAGAATGTGTAATTGTGTAAATGTGTAAATGTGCAAATGTGCAAATGTGCAAATGTGAGAATGAAGGGATTGATTTTATTTTCACATTTCTATACTGTCACATTTCCAAATTAAAAATAAGCGAGGGGTGATTCCCCGGTAAGTACAAAATCAATACAATGAAACTACATCAACTGAGGCCTGCAAAAGGCGCGACTCACAAAGAAAAAAGATTAGGACGTGGTGAAGCTTCCGGACACGGAGGTACATCCACTAAAGGTAACAAGGGTGGTCAAAGCCGCGCAGGTTACAAAAGGAAGATGTCACACGAAGGTGGACAGATGCCGATCCAGCGCCGGATTCCCAAGCGCGGTTTCAAGAATCCGCACCGTGTGGAATATAAAGTGTTTAATATCGGACAGGCAGAACAACTGGCCGGTAAGTACAATATCAGCGAATTCACTCTCGAGAACCTTTACATCAACGGGCTGGTTAACCAAACCGATAAAGTAAAGATCCTGGGCAATGGTGAACTGACAACCAAGCTCACTTTCAGAGTGAATGCGGTGAGTGAAAAAGCCAAAGCTGCCATCGAAGCAGCCGGCGGATCGGTAGAAATAGTGAAGTAAAATCACTAAATTGCAACGACGCATTTTAAATGCGTCTTTTTCTGTATAAGGCTATTTAAATTTTTTAGATCCCCGTGAAAAAATTAATACAGACTTTAAAAAATATCTGGAGTATCGAGGAGCTTAAATCCAAGATACTGTTCACGATTACATTGATTGCCATCTATGTGGTTGGAACCAAGATTGTATTGCCCGGTATCGACCCAGCCAAATTAAGTGAAGGAACAGCCAATGGCGGTGTGCTTGGTCTGATCAATACCTTCTCAGGCGGTGCCTTTAACCAGCAATCCATTTTTGCCCTGGGAATCATGCCCTATATTTCTGCTTCTATCTTTATGCAGCTGATGACCGTGCTGGTTCCCAGTTTCCAGAAGATGCAGAAGGAAGGAGAGAGTGGCCGTAAAAAAATCAACCAGTATACCCGTTACCTCACGGTAGCTGTTACGGTTTTACAGGCATCTGCTTATGTTACCTACATCCGTGGGTTGAACCAGAGCAATGGCGCCATGATTCAGGCCTATGCCAATTATTTCTGGATTTCTTCCATTTTCCTCCTCACGGCAGGTACCCTGTTTGTGATGTGGATGGGTGAAAAAATAACTGATAAAGGACTTGGTAACGGTACATCACTGATTATCATGATCGGTATCCTTCAACGTTTACCGCAGTCATTCCTGGAAGAGTTAAGTACAAAGTCAGTCCGGAACGGACAGATCCTGATCTTCATTATTGAGATCGCCATCCTGATTGCTATCATTATGGGTTGTATTCTGCTGATTCAGGGTGTAAGAAAGGTACCGGTGAACTATGCCAAACAAATTGTTGGAAACAGGCAATTCGGCGGAGCCCGTCAGTTCCTGCCCCTGAAAGTGAATAGTGCCGGTGTAATGCCGATCATCTTTGCGCAGGCCATCATTTTTATCCCTACTATTTTTGCCAATTTTAATCCAGAAGGTGGTGGTAGTTTTCTGCTGGCGCTGAATGACCACAGTAATGTTTGGTATATGCTGATTTACTCTATTGTAGTTATCGGTTTTACCTTCCTGTACACGGCCCTTATCTTTAACCCGAAACAAATCGCGGATAATCTCAAACAGAATAATGGATTTATTCCCGGTGTAAAACCCGGTCAGCCTACAGCAGATTATATTGGTACCATCATGGACCGTATTACCCTGCCCGGCGCCATCCTGCTGGCTTTTGTAGGTATCCTGCCCGGTATTGCTCAACGTTTTGGTGTTCAGCCAAACTTCTCTTCATTCTTCGGTGGTACTTCCCTGCTGATCATGGTAGGGGTTATCCTGGATACGCTGCAGCAGATTGAAACACAACTGCTGATGCGCCAGTACGATGGATTGATGAAGAGCGGAAGAATCCAGGGACGGCAAACGACCTCTGCGATTCAGATGTAATCTTTAATTCGAAACCTCATTATAGAACCCGGTGGCTTCGGCTTGCCGGGTTTTTATTTTTTACGGATATTTGCAATTATGATGATCTACAAAACCGACGAGCAGGTAGAAATGATGCGGAAAAGCGCCCTGCTGGTGAGTAAGACCCTGGCAACCATCGCTACGACGCTGCGGCCGGGTATTGACACGCTTTCTATTGACAAAGCAATCGGCACTTTTATCAGAGATCATCAGGCCATCCCTTCTTTTCTGCATTATAAAGGCTATCCTTTCAATTCCTGCATTTCTGTAAATGATGTGGTCGTGCACGGATTTCCTTCTAAAAAAGAACTCCAGGAAGGAGATATTGTATCCATTGATATTGGTGTGATCCTGGATGGATGGCATGGCGATCATGCCTATACTTTTGCGATAGGTGATCCGGGTGAAGCTGTGATGCAGCTTATTCGTATTACCAAAGAATCGCTGTATAAAGGAATCGAAAAAGCCATAGCAGGTAACCGAACCGGTGATATAGCTTTTGCCATTCAGGAACATACCGAAAAGAAAAATGGTTATGGGGTGGTAAGGGAACTGGTAGGACATGGATTGGGTAGAAGTCTGCATGAAGATCCGCAAGTGCCGAATTATGGCAAAAGAGGAAGTGGCACCAAATTAAAAGAAGGACTGGTACTGGCCATTGAACCCATGATCAATATGGGAAAGAAAGATGTGTATACAGAAGATGATGGCTGGACAGTGAGAACAATTGACGGAAAACCTTCTGTGCATTTTGAACATGATGTATGTGTTCGCAAAACAAAAGCCGATATTTTATCTGACTACCGCCCGATAGAAAAAGCGGAAGCAGAAAACCCCAACCTGTTTACACAAAACAAAATGGCAGCGACCTCTTCCTGATCGCATGCTGATTGTTAAGCTGTTTTTCCTTTATGCCTGATTCAGCCACATTGATTGTTGCCGGCGGTGGTGCTGCCGGTTTTTTTTGTGCCGTCAATGCGGCCCGGCTGAATCCATCATTGAAAGTAATCCTGCTGGAGAAGACAGATAAACTGCTCTCCAAAGTAAAAGTGAGCGGTGGTGGCCGCTGTAATCTCACCCATGCCTGTTTTGATATTACTGCCATGAGCAAGTCCTATCCCAGGGGCGGACAGTTTGTTAAAAAAGCTTTTCACCGTTTTTTTACAACTGATACCATCGCCTGGTTTAAGGAGAGGGGAGTAGCCTGCAAAACAGAAAATGACGGGCGGATGTTTCCGGTGACCAATTCATCGCAAAGTATAATTGATTGCCTGCTGAAAGAAGCCGCACAATATGGGGTGGAAGTTCTTTTGAAACAGGAGATTTGCGGAATCAACCGTACTGATAGCTGTTTTCAGATCCGTTGTTCCAATGGAAAAATAGCCGAGGCAGACTACTTATGCATTGCCTCGGGCGGGTACCCGAAGTCGTCGATGTTTAGCTGGCTGACAGCAACAGGGCATACGATTAGTGAGCCGGTTCCTTCCCTTTTTACATTCAATCTTACCGGAGGAATGACCGGCACAAAAGGTCATCCGCTGACAGCATTAATGGGGGTGAGTATTGCCAATGCAAGAGTAAAAATAGAGGGCACAAAACTGGAAACAGAAGGACCATTGCTGATAACACATTGGGGGTTGAGCGGACCAGCTGTTTTAAAACTCAGTGCATGGGCTGCCCGGGAACTGAAAGAGAAACAATATGTTTTTACTGCACAGGTCAGCTGGATCACCGGAATGACCGAGATCGAACTCCGGGAGGAATTTCAGCAGAACAGAATGATGCATGCGGCACAAAAAATAATGGGGCGGAATAGTTATGGACTGGCTACCCGCTTATGGGAATTTTTGGCCCTGCAATCAGGGGTAACCACTTCCATGCGCTGGGCTGATCTGCCTTCAGCCGTTCAGAATAAACTGATCCGAAACCTGCTTTTTTATGAGTGCCCGGTAAAAGGCAAAACCACATTCAAAGAAGAATTCGTAACAGCTGGCGGTGTTCAGTTATCAGAAGTTGATCCACAGACCATGATGAGCAGAAAGCTGCCCGGCTTATTCTTTGCAGGGGAAGTACTGGATGTAGATGGTGTTACCGGCGGGTTTAACTTTCAGCATGCCTGGACCAGCGGATGGATTGCTGCTGATGCCATTGCTGCCATGAGCCGCTGATCAATTTCCTGTTTGCCGGTTGAGCATAACAAATGCACGGGCGGTGATTGGTGATATAATTAAAACTAATAAGGCCCACCAACCAGCCCATACTCCAATTACAATAGTGAGCAGTATCAGGTAGAGCGGATACAGCAGCATCAGGATGGCTACCATCACTGAATCATAGTGATCAGTATCCTTTGTTTTTTTATTGACAAAACTCCGGACCGGCAAAAACAGCGGAGCATGAAGTAAAGCGCCAATACAAGCAGGTATAAACAGCAGCCATTTTTTCAGAAGGGAGAGAGGGAAGGCCAGTTTTTCCTGCTGTAATTTCAAATCATCTTTTGGAATTTCAAAAACCAGTTGCTGTAATTCTTTTTCCAGCAGGGTATTGAATGCTGCATGCCGTAACCCGTCTGGCTGCTGCAGG
>Ga0075158_10000349_pt1 | contig 38093 bp, 31 predicted proteins | sample JI91814BDNA_FD_70968 | JGI IMG/M metagenome (GOLD analysis project Ga0075158, IMG submission 70968) | Wastewater effluent complex algal communities from Wisconsin, to seasonally profile nutrient transformation and Carbon sequestration -... | ecosystem: Engineered > WWTP > Effluent > Algae... | reverse complement strand
AGGGAGGGACTGGGACGTTGTTGCGGAAGGAACCATACGATCCACCGTAACCCCAAGCCGCACCACCCCATGGGCTAAATGGAAACTGTGCTTGGCAAGGAATGGCCAAACCAATCGTCAGTAAAAGACCGGCGACAAGCGACTTGATCGACATAGCTGTTCGTCTCGCGAGTAAAATACATGCTTTGGAAGCGGGAGCCAAATCGCTCCACAAATTCCACACTAATTACAAACTGGCCATGTGCAATGCAGAAGTGTGCTTTTACTGTACGAATTCACCCCTCATAATCGTTACAAACGGAACGAATTTTAACAACAGGGCGTCGCGCTCCAACCATGGCATCTTCAGGAAATAGCGATTTTCTCAGCGCGACACCGGCAACAAACGCCCCACTGACTCTCGTTGAATTGTCGAAGGGGCTCAAACGCCAAGCAGGCTTGTTGGGCTTTGCCGAAGCCCGCATCACACCGGCAGTAGAACCTGGACAGTACTCGGATTTTCTCGACTGGCTCAATCAAGGTTATGCCGGCGAAATGAGCTACCTCGAGTCGCGAAAAGAGGCATATCAACATCCGAGTTTCGTGCTCGAGGGCGTCCGCACGATTCTCGTACTGGCACTTCCCTACTCGCCACAAGACTCACGTTCAGAAACCAAATCCCCCAGCACTGGTCGGATTGCGCGATATGCCGTCGGCTCCATCGATTATCACGACTGGATTCACGATCGCTTGAAACGTCTGGGACGTTGGCTTGAACAGCAATACTCTTTGACAGCTGAATCCCAATCACAACCGCTCGCCTGGCGCGGCATCGTCGATACAGCCCCATTGCTCGAACGTGAATTTGCACAACTCTCAGGCATGGGTTGGATCGGCAAAAATACACTCCTCCTCAATCGCAGCTTGGGAAGTTATTTCTTCCTCGCCTGCCTGCTGACTAATTTGGACTTATCGTGTGATACCGCAGAAGCTCAGGATCATTGTGGATCATGTCGTGCTTGCCTTGATGAATGTCCCACTAATGCCTTTGTGAAACCGCATGTCATGGATGCAAGTCGCTGTATTAGTTATCTCACCATCGAACAACGGGGAATGCCTCCGTTCGAACTACGGCAAGCAATCGGTGATTGGCTTTATGGATGTGATATCTGCCAGGAAGTTTGTCCATGGAATCGCAAAGCCCCTTCGTTAGTTGAACCTGCCTTCCAACCGGCGCCTCGATTCACCGAGTTATCGGTGCGCGAAATTTTATTGATGACCCAAGAACAATTTCGCTCTCACTTTCGCCAAACTCCCTTTTGGCGAGCCAAACGCCGCGGCGTCATTCGCAATGCGGCCATCGTTGCGGCTAACCTGCGAGCCTTAGATTGTGTTGAGCCTCTTAAATGTTTGCTTCAAGATGACGACGACCTGATTCGAGCAGCGTCGGTTTGGTCCTTGACTCAAATGAATCTTCCAGAGATTGAAACGATCTTGGAACCTTTGTGGCAGAACGAGCCCAGCGAAATGGTACGAGCTGAATTACAACATTTTCGTAACACGAGACCGAGAAACGCATGATACGCCAAGTCTATTTACTCCTCTCGATATTCGGGCTGCTCCTTCCCATGCTCTGTTTTGGAATTCACTTTACATCACGCGGTGAAACGGCTTGGGGTGAGTTCTTCGCTGCACCCTTTGCAACCTGGGTTATCTCAGGTTTTTCATGGGACCTGATGCTTACCGCAACGGCTATCACGATCTGGATGCAGCGTGAATCGCGTCGGCTCAAAATGCCAGGCTTTTATTGGCACTTTGCCTTCATCTTTTTGGTAGGTATTTGCTTTGCGCTACCAACCTTTCTTTACCGGCGAGAGAAATTTATCCAAGCTGCTTCATGAACTCAATTTTTCTCGCCAAGTATTTCTTGGATTAAATCTTGTCTCAATAGGAGCAGGGCTCATTCAGGCATCGTTACTGTTTCTCCACCTGCCCGACTAATTAAACCGCCAAGAACAACAATATCTGTGTCAGCGGAAAAGCTGGTCACAGAACCATCTGCTCTCAAACCCATAGCAACTCCTGGGTGCATGGAGTAGATTTCCCAATCATTGGTGCAATTGATCGCGCATGGCCCTCCACCCGAAGTGATCGTTCCGTCAGCACTCGCGCCACCAATGGATACCGCCTTTTGATGTTCAGCCCAAACACCTCCTGTTGTTTCGCCTGGCCCCACGTTTCCGACTGGAAAGTTGCTGGTTTTGGCGATGATATCGGTTCGCTTTCGCCCTTTGATCCATAACTGTGGTCGGTTCGCGCACTCTGAAACCATAAGGGTATTGGAAAGTCCATCGATGATCATGTTGATCTTTGAGCCTTCACGATCGTTCATAACGCCTTTTCGACGTTCCGCATTTGCTGTCCCACTGTAGCCCGGAATCGATGCAGCCACATTGACACTGGCATAATCCCAGGCCGCTGCGGTGCGTTCTCCATACGCCGACGAACGGCTAAACGCCTTTCTACCGAAATCCGCAGAAGGACAATGAAAGACCTCAAGCGGAGTTTGAATAACGACGTCATTTTGTGGTGCATACCAATGAACGTTGAAGTTGTAGATATTCTGCACATTGGCTTGTTCGATAAATGGTAAGGTCATCGCGACCCAGCCATGCCGCATCGGAGGGCCTGCCGAGGCAGAGGTTGTAGGGCTAATAGCAGCTGGGGGAAACGTTCGATAAGTCCCCTCGTAATTCATTAAAGCTAATCCCATTTGTTTCAAATTGTTGGAGCATTGCATTCTTCTGGCCGCCTCACGCGCAGCCTGTACCGCTGGCAAGAGTAACCCCACGAGTACGCCAATAATGGCAATGACCACTAACAACTCGACCAGAGTAAAACCCCGCCTCTTCATCGAAGTTCCTGGTAACATCATTGCGGTCAGCGAATGCGAGGTTGTCATTATCCTTGCTCCAATTCTCAAGTTTGATATGCGTTATTCAAAAAGGCGTTGCGGCTTACGAAACCAACCATTTAGAATCAAAAAAAAGACCCCACTCAAAACGAAAATCACTTTCACCCAATCACTCGACTTCGTTTTGGTTTCGTTCTTGCTTTCATTCCCCTGTGCGTTGTCTTGTCGTTCCGTTTGCATGGCGAAACCCTGAACCATTTCCAGCAATTGACGTGTACTTCCGCCACTTGCTGCTTTGCTGTCCGCGATTGGCTTGGCGACATCCAATGCAATCGCACTGGGGGCGGGCTGCAGGTCTGCTCTTTCCTGTACGCTTTTTTGTTCGCTTGCAACACCAGGCTGAACTTCGAGCAAAGTTCGATTTAGCTTTTCTTTTACTTCAGGGGCAGCATTCCAATAACCTTTTTCAATCACCGATTTCATTCGCTCTAGCATTGCCGCATACGCAGCCACGTTGCCTGCGTCACTAAACTTTTGGCGAATGTCCAAGCCGTGGCGATCTTCAACGTAAACTTCATACATTTCTTGCCACTTTGAGTCGCCAACTGCCTCTGGAACGGTCACTTGCCATCCCCAAAGATTATCCGTCATTTGCCGTATCATTCGCGAACCGGCATAGCCTTCGTTTGTCATCGCTTCGATCCACTTGGGATTGAAGTACCTGGCTCGCATCTCCTGCCCGACATACTGTTGCAATGACACAACTTCACTTTGCCGAGGATTCGAGAGATCGGCCACATAAGCATCGACGCTCTTGCCACCATTGGCTTCGCGAATTGCCATCGTGGTACCACCCAGATATTGATAAAAATCATCGCTATCGACTGCGCCGTAGACGTTCGACGACCGACTATGGATGACGCCTGTTGCCCCCTTGAACGCCTCGCGAAGAATCATTGGTGAAAGATCCGCACCAGACTCGCCATTCCCTGCTCGAGTACCCCAAAAGCCTTGACCAAACATATGACTCATGCGATTCATGAATACCGCGTTAATCTCTTGCTCATCTTTCCAAGTCTTTTCTGCCTGAATCACGTGCTCCAAACCTGCGCCATAGGCACCTGATGGCAAACTAAATAAACGCACTGTTGCAAGTCTTTTGGCTAGTCCAGGCTCCACTCCCTCCCGGATAAGTTCTTCTGTCGTGTACCGAATATTTTGAAGAATGGGATTATCGTCGCTCAAATCTTGTTGCACGACGTCCACTGCGCGATCCATAAGTAACATGAGCTTAGAAAAAAGATCACGATAAAGGCCGCTAGGTACAATGGTGATATCGACTCGAGGACGCCCCAATTCCTCTCGAGAGATAAGCTCAACATCCTGAACTCTGCCACGAGAATCCCAGATGGGCCGGACGCCCATCAAAGCCAATATTTGGGCTTCGATTGTTCCTTCATGCCGACTCGATTCGGTTCCCCAAAGATTGAAAACCAATCGTGTTGGGCTAGCTCCTGAGTGCTTGCGAGCGTAATCTTCTAGGAAGGCTTTTGCTAAATCGCTCCCAACTTCATAAGTTGCCGCTGAGGGCATTCTCGCGGGATCAAAACCATAAAAATTCTTGCCCGTTGGGAGTACATCTGAGTTCCTAATCGGATCGCCCCCTGGACCAGATGGGACATATTGCCCATTTAATCCACGAAAAAGCGATTCCCACTCACCCGCACCGGATCGGTCGATTCTATTTCCAATTTCGACTTCGCGAGAGCTCCGAAGCTCTGGAGTGAGGTCCCCTTCCACCGAAAGAATGGCGTCGATCGTCGATTTTTTTGCTTCGCCAGTTAACGTCGAACCAAAGGCGTGCATCCCAAAAGGTGTCAAGCGTTCGCCGATGCGTTTGAGATGATGCTCAACAAGTTCGATCTGCTCTTCGTCCAAAACCGAATTGGCTCCAATTTCGATCGACAGTTCCTTAAGTAGTCCCTTTTCAGAACTGCGTTGAGTAATATCTCGCAATAATCCTGCCGCTGCTTGCGAGCCTTTACCACTCGCAATACCGTAGTCGGTGATCAATGCGGATATTTCTCGAAGATCAGAACTTAATGAGGCGCGATCTAATGGCGGTGTTTGATGTGAGATCATCGTTGCCATTCCTCGTCGCTTCGCTTGCAAACCTTCTCCGACGTCATCAACGATGTAGAGATAGAGTTGTGGAATACTACCGACGACAATCTCGCCAGCATCTTGTTCATCGAACCCAACCTCTCGTCCTGGTAACCACTCATGTGTCGCATGCGTCCCAACATGTACACAGGCATCTGCACCAAATTCGTATTGCAGCCACAGATAGAATGCGATGTATTGATGATGAGGAGGAAGTGTGATGTCGTGGTAAACTGCTTCAATATCATGATGCCATCCGCGCGTTGGCTGTGGCCCCAATAGGATATTGCCATACCTCAACACAGGAAAGACAAAGTAACTTTCGCCTAAGTCGTCTTTCCAAGTCATAACCTCACTTTGTTCTGGCTCTCCCCACTGCTTCAAAACGGTTTGGCGAAAACTATCGGGAAGTTGATCAAACCACTCACGATACTTTTTCACGGGCAAAAGCTGAACACGTTTCGACTCGACCATCCGTTGTATTTCGCGCCGAGCGCCGTCCCCTGGGGAGGGATTGCTTCCATAAGCATGAACAACGTCAAAAAGATCTTTCGCCGCTTCGGGACACTCCCCAAGATCAAACTTATTATCTCGCAACTTCTCAATGATCGCATGCAATGAGTCAGGCATGACGTTCAGATAAGAAGCGCCGATACTTTCTCGACCAGGTGGATAGTTGTAGTAAACGAGCGCCACCCGCTTCTTTTCATTTTCAATGGTTCGCAAGCGAACCCAAGCCTCAATACGATCCGTAAGCCTCGACACTCTTTCTTCGATAGGCATCGTCAACGCGAAGTTTTGTCCGGTAGAAGAATCGACGACGGTTTCGCGCGTGGCAATTACCGTTGGAGAAATTGCCCCTGCGAGTTCGGCGGCGCCAACTTGCCAACTCCGTTCAATGAGATCTAGTCCAGTCATTGAACCTTTCCATTGCTCGAAATTTTGACTATTGAGAGCGATTGCGTTTATGACTGGTACATTCACTCTTTCCAAAATCGGTACGATCTTTTCTGGTACATTTCCGATCTTCAGCGTAAGGGCGATAACAGCTTCAACACGACTTTCGCCCTGCTTATCAAGGAACAATTGCTCAACTGCTTGATCGCCCGGATAACCATAGGCAAAAATGGGAACGAGTCCTTTATCCCGGAGCTTTTTGTCCAAGGAACCGAGCGTCTCAATATCTCCTCCGACAGCAGTTTCCCGCGAAAACAATATTCCCACTCGCCGTCGCTTGTGCTCGAAATTACTCTCGCCCATTAACGAAGCTTGCGCTTGCTCGTACGAATCAAAATCGACACTTGCTAATCCAGTTTTGGGACTGAAGTACGCATAGTCTGGCCAAGCTTGAGGCTCTTGGAGTTCCAAGGATTTTCCTTTGCGGCGATTGATGGCGCATCGCACCATTTGCACCAGATTCCGCACACCACCTGCCTCAAAGTAAGTAGATACTTGCGGATCTCTGCTAATTCCCTTTTCGGTGAATTCAGGTTCAATCGTTGCACCGACGCCTAGCACCAGCGCACCAGCTTCTCGAGCACGCTCGGTTTGAGGCAAAACGTCTCGAACGAGTCCGGCGAAACGTGGATAAACAATTAGAACACTACTGGTTTCGATGAATTCTCGATCCTGGGAGGTTAGATTTCCTTTTACAAAAAGCCGCACAACATAATGTTTGGTATCGGGATCGTTGCGAAGTTCATGAATGGCCCCCAAAGTTGCAGCTGATTGGGTATCACCTAGGATCAACGACACTTTCTTGTCGTCCACACTTACTTCATAAGCAAATGCCCGAACGTTAGCCGCCATGCAAACGCAGATAGAAAGCAACAACGACAATCCAAGAGTGGTCTTACTCAAACCATCGCGTTCCTTATTCCGAACTACACAATATGGTTCTTTGCGAAACATTATGGTCTTTGTCCCGATTCGTTCGTTTGGGAAGTTTCGCTTTGTACGCTTGCCGAATCCGGTACGTACACAACTTGCCCGTTCGCCAAGCGATACGCTGTCCCTAATCGTGTGCCACGTCCTGCCATCGACTGGTCGGTTACTTTTTGCACCGTGATTTCTGTCCCCCTCTTCGTGATGATCTCCGTCTCACCCTTGTCATTCTGTTTGATCATGGTGACGCTGGAATCAGGATTGAGTAAATCGCCCGATGCCATGAGGCTGAACAGAGCGATCAACAGCGCTACGATGAAAGCCACGCTTACATCGAAAAGGTTGGCAATACCTGCAAGTGGATCATCATCTGCTACGCTGCTATTCAGGTCAGCATCTCGAACTCGTTTAACAAAACGCATCTTTGAAAACCTCCATCATCCCATATGAACCGAATGGTCGTTCGCGGAACTTTCAACAGAAGCTGCTTTTCTTTCTCCCTCTAAGCGTCGCATCAACCGCTCAGCTTGAAACGCTATAGCTCTTGAATCCTCTTTCAGCCACTTCTCTTGCTGCGAGCTGATGATGTATGCCAATACGCTGATGAGCAAACCGACGACGGTTGCGGCAAAAGCTGTCACCATGTTGCTCGCCAAACTAGGTAGGTTTCCATCGGACAATCCCTGCAAAGCATCCGCCATAGGAATCAACGTTCCCATCAGACCTAGAGATGGCCCCAAGCGAATTCCGAGGCGAAGTTTATAAATCGACGACAATCGTTTTTGATCCGCAAGTTGCATCAACTCTTCCATTCGCAAATCTAAATCGGGATCGTCCTTAGCGCAAACGATGCATTGCTTTAATGCTTCCAACAATTCGTTGTACTCGGCCTTCTCTCCGTTCTTACGCCGATACCATTGACGCAAAAAAGCACCCAATGAAATGGCCACCCACACGAGCAAAAAAATCAGTCCCAGCAATACGGGCCAAATCAACACACCTGCAATTAGGTGTAGCATTTCTCGAACTAAATCGACCGCTGTCATTTTTTAGACTCTAAAGGAAAACGGAAACAACACGGCGCAAAATCAAAAGGGGAAAGCATGCACAACACACAGTTGCAGCTCGCCGAGATGAACACGAAAACATCAAAAGCGAAAAATCAACGCCCGCTTATTGAAGTAAGCTGGTATGAAGCCAAGCAGGCCATGGAAAAAGAGACACTTCGCTCTGGGGTGTCTAGCGACGTTACGAAAGTAACCTTGGAGGTGGAGTTGCGATATCCAACCAAATAGAGAGCGGAACCTCCGCGTAAGACCGTTGGTACGGAAAGGCTCGCGAAGTGAAGGAGTATTCTCCTAGAAATTTCACCAACATCCAGGGAAATCGACTTGTCTCTACTCCGCTCGAAGAATCCGAGATTCTCGTTTCATCTTGATTCTGTGTGATGAGATGAGTAGCTGTGGCTAACGAATTTTGAGTTTCGGAAAACTCTGGGACATCGCTTTGATTAGAGAGCGTCAATGAGAACTCAAAGCCCAAGAAAACGATATGCATGTGCGGAGTCGACTTCTCCACGCCCTTTTGATTCTTGGTCTCTGGCTGTGGTATGCGCGCATCAGCAACTGAATTTGCTGTGTTTGACGTCTCAGCTTCTTTCTTTCGCCGATAAGCGGCAAAAGGTGACTCGTCATCGGCTTCATGAGAGTGAGGATGGCTATGCGAATGGGAATGCGAATGCCCACTAGCTCCATCGCCATGTTGATGGACAGCCGTCGTAATCGTCAAACTCCCAGAAAAGCTTGCGATGCAGGCGAGCACGAATAATAGGCTGGAAAACTTACACTTTTGAAGCATTTGTGCTTCTTATCATTGCGCTGAAACCACAAGCCTTGCCTGAAGTTAGTTTAGCTATCTCGCCTTCGAGTTGTTGCTGAATTTTGGAGAAAAGAGCTATTTCATTAGAGTTTCACCGATTGGCAAATGCACGGCGTACCCCATTGGACGCCCTACTGGTCATTGCGTGTAGGAGCGTATAAACCTCACTTACGTGTACACGCATTCCCTGCAACCATAGACCCCACAGAACGTATTCCCATACATGCCTGAGTAAAACTCTCCCAAATTATGGCTAAGATTTTCTGATCTATTCTTTCAATCGGTGAGAAAAACAATTCCGGGCGACATCTAATTAGCGATGAGCGAAATTTAGGCTTCCGACAGGTTTCCATTTGCATGATCTCCAGCGAACAACTTGCGATGGCTATCGACCGCTGGGGGGGAAGGTTGCGTTACTGGCTGCTGACTCGAACGCCCGATGCAGATGACATCTTGCAAGAAACATTTTGCAAACTCGTCCAACAAACTCGAATGCCCGACCGACCTTCGGCCTGGTTGTTCCAAGTAGCTGCGAATCTCATCCGCGAAGAAGCAAGACGTAATAAACGCCGGCAGGACCGCGAACAATGGGTAGCGGCTTCAGAAGTCATTCCGTCGGCAGTTGAACAGGGGCTGTTACAAGGTGAAGTTCAACATGCGTTACAGAAACTACCGGTCGAATTGCGCGACATTATCCTCCTGCGAATTTGGGGAGAAATGTCCCATGCAGAGATTGGAAAAACATTAGGCCTGTCAACCGCTACCGCACACCGCAGATATGAAGAAGCACTCGCGAAACTCCGAACGCTGTGTGCTTCAGAAACCATAAGGATGAATCAAAATGAAACCTCTCTTTGATTCCGATTTAGAAACGTCATTGAATCAAATCTCGCCAACGCTTCCGACTGCCTTGCGAGATCAGATGTTGTTTGCCGCTGGTCAACAGGCCGCACTGCATTCTACGGAGCAACGCCATTATCGACAGCTCGGGGGAACTGCCCTCGCTTCCTGCTTGCTCTGCTGCTCCATTGCCTGGTTTGCTTGGCCTGAGACTGCCGATTCAGCGCCTGATTCTTTGGTCGTGGATATCAAGCAAGAACAACTCGTTGACAACGAGTTCGCATCACAAACTCTCTCAACACGATCCACACTAACGAAACTTTGGGATGAAGATATCGAAATGCAAGAGAGAGTCTATCCCGTCTCAGGCCAGAATTCACTCACAACTCGTTCATCCATCGATCTGTAATCGACTCCGATTTGCATGTCGAACTTCACTCAGGAGAATCTATACCATGTCTTTGCGCGCACTTTTTCAAAAAGCACTCCTTTTGGGAGCCCTTCAGTTTGTACCTGTCGATAGTTTTTTGGAGCCGCTTCGAGCTCAAGAGCCTGCTGCCTTAGAGATAAAAACGGGCGGTCTACCGATTGTTAAAGAGGGAACGAAAGTAACCGAAAGAACGGTTTTGCTTCGGCCTGTCATAGCAGAAGTGACTGGTACAAGTCGGCTTTACCCAACCGCCGCAGAACGCAGACCGGGAAATGCTGCCCCCATTATCCTACGCATGAACTCCGAGGCCAATACGCGACGAAAAACGATCTCCGATCTCGAAGCTAAAGAGTACTACAAAAAGTCGATTGAAGAAATGGACGCCAAAGAAATCGAGGCTGCAGAGTCAGTCCTCTTTCGCTCGGAACTTCGCAGAGCGGTTTTCCGACAATCCGCCGGTTGGGAGTATCCAGTATTCGAGTCCCCCCATTTTTTTATTCTTCTGCCAGATGTTCAAGATACCCGATTTTATTCTCGCGCCATGAACACGTTCGCTCGAGGGGCGATCTTACGCAACGATCTATCGAGAGCGGAGGAATGGCTTCTTTATGCGAATGGCTTGGCTCGACACGTGAGCGAAACTCCATTTGCCATTTGCCGAATGGTCGCCGCTGCCGAAATGAATGACGCATTCAACGCGACCGCTGAACTAATTCAACATCCAAAAGCGACGAACTACTACTGGGACCTTACCGCTATTCCAGCTCCCACGGGTTTGATCCACGATGCGGTACAGTTTGAAACGGGTGGCTGGGTCAACACAGTTTCAGCGCTCAAGGACTTGGACGCTATTGAAACAGAGGCCCAGTGGCAAAAACTTGTCGAAGAAATTCAACTCAATCTGCATGCGATGGGGGACTCTTCGTTTGAAAAGAAATCCGATTATCTACTTCTTGGCGCAGACTGGGTGGCGCGCTCACGCGAACAATTGCCCGTCGTTGTACCTGGTACCGATGCCTCTTCATCCAACATGACAGCCGCAGAAGTTTCGGTCCGCTATTGGTGGAATCGAACTCAACATTTCACCTCCCTCACGGAAGCAAATCTATTGCTAAAGCCACATCAAGCGCTGAAACAGCTTTACTCCACGAATTCTTCGCTCGATCCGATTCCTGATAACGAGAAAATTGTAAAACGCGGAGTGGGGGACCTACCGCAACGGATGTTTGTGGCCCTTACTTTACTTGAGCAGCATCTGGAAATGTTACGAACCATCGAGGCCATTCGCGATTGGTCCGCTAAACATGACGGCAAGCTTCCTAAGTCGCTTGATGAACTTTCACTCTCGATTGCTGACGATCCTTTAACGGGGAAGCCCTTTGAATGGAGCGTCACCGAAAATGGGAAAGAAGGAGTTCTCAAGGGTGTGTTCCCGATAGAAAATGGAAAATTCTTCGAAAAAGCCAACGAAATTGGGCGGATCTATCATATTCGCACGGAGTGATCCACGATTCGACTTCCCGCGTAACGATTCCTCACCAAGCCATCGGTATGGGGCTCTAGGAGCACTCCATTCCGATGGCTATATTGTTGGGCTATGCGATTAATCACCTTTCATGAAGTCGGTTTTACTTGGCGCAAGCCCCCCATCTTAGAAGACGTCTCGTTGGCGATCGATACTGGAGAACGTATCGGCTTGCTCGGTCGCAACGGGACTGGCAAATCAACGTTGCTCAAGCTCATCGCGGGTGATATCCAACCCGATCATGGAACGGTCCGCACCGCCCCGAAGTTAAGAATCTCTCGATTGATCCAGGAAGTGCCTGACGATGTCGGTGGTACGATCTCCGATGTCATTAGCGGTGGATGGGTCGCACAGAGTGACCATGCGGACGAAGATGCCACGCACCACCATCAGTGGCAACTTGAAGCCGCTCTCGATCGTACCTTAACACGCATGCAGCTTGATCCTACGCGTCCTTTTGTTTCACTATCGGCGGGTCTCAAGCGTCGCACTCTGCTCGGTCGGGCAATCATCAGTCAACCGGACTTGTTACTTCTCGACGAACCGACCAACCATCTTGATATCGAATCGATTCTTTGGCTGGAAGACTTTCTCAAGGGCTATTCGGGAGCGTACATTTTCGTTACGCACGATCGCGCGTTTCTGCGTGCCTTAGCGTCGCGAATCCTGGAAATCGATCGCGGACGCTTACTCGATTGGGAATGCGATTATACGACTTTTCTAAAACGCAAAGCCGATGTGCTTGCCGCCGAAGAAAAGCAGGACGCGCTCTTCGATAAAAAACTCGCGCAAGAAGAAGTATGGATTCGCAAAGGTATCGAAGCTCGACGTACGCGAAATGAAGGTCGCGTTCGAGCGTTGGAGGCGATGCGAAAACTACGTGTCGAACGCCGCAAAAAAATCGGCGACGTAAAGATGCAAGCAACGACGCTGGAACGCTCCGGCGAACTAGTCGCCGAACTGACCGATGTCTCCTTTGCCTACGACTCGCGTCCCATCATCAACAAATTTTCCACGTTGATTTCGCGAGGCGACAAGATTGGTATCGTCGGCCCGAATGGCGCTGGCAAAAGCACGTTGATCAAGTTACTGCTGGGACAACTACAGCCCACTGCTGGCAAGATACGTCTTGGGACTAAACTAGAGACATTGTATTTTGATCAACTTCGCGAACAGATCGATGGTGAGAAGTCTGTTGCCGACAACGTTTCTGACGGCGGCGACCAAGTTGTCCTGCAAGGTAAACCTCGACACATTTATGGCTATCTACAAGATTTTCTTTTTACGCCAGAGCGATCACGACAACCCGCCAAGTTTCTTTCCGGTGGTGAACGAAATCGACTTCTTCTCGCGCGACTCTTTAAACGTACATCCAATTTGCTGGTTCTCGATGAACCGACCAACGATCTCGACGAAGAGACGCTCGAACTACTCGAAGAAATTGTATCGAGCTACGAAGGTACCCTGTTGCTGGTAAGTCATGATCGCGAATTCCTAAATAATGTTGTCACGAGCGTTTTAGCTCTCGATGGCGATGGTAACGTCACTGAGTATGGCGGTGGCTACGATGATTACGCGCGACAGAAAGCACTTCAGTCTCCCAAGGCCACTACAAACTCAACCAGTGGAACGACGAAAGCCAGTTCAGCTACTGCTTCAGCCACAGCTAAACCGACCAAGTCCAAGCTATCGTTCAAGGAGCAGAAAGAGCTAGAGTCACTACCTGCAAAAATTGAGCAAGCGGAAACAGAACGCGAATCGTTGCATACCGCGATGGCAAGTCCAGGTTTTTACCAACAGGAATCGTCTGCCATAACTGCTGCCGTCGCACAATTGGCGAAGATCGACGAGCAACTCGCTCTGCTTTATGCGCGATGGGAAGAACTGGAGAGCCGAAACGGCTAACTTTGTTTCCTAACAACTACTTGCACACCACGAGTTGTTGCGTGATTTTTGTCCGACAAAATGCGCTCCGCAAATGGCCCCTCCCTTTTGACTTTTTTGATCGCTACCGATTTGAAATCTCACTTGGCCATTTTCGATTTGCTAGAATGCTGGCGTCCTGCCTCTCTTCCTACCCTTAGCTTAAGGTGCCCATCATGACTTACTCACCTCGCTTCAATTTACTCGTTCTCTTTCTCATCGCTGGTAGTTGCTTGGGGCGCCTCGGCGTTTGCCAAGAACAGAATGATGCCAAGGTTACTGATCTTCCGAAGGCTTTTGTCGATGGCAACGGTCCAGGCTGGCGTTCGCTTCACAAAGCTGATTTCGTCAACGTAAACTGTGCTGAAGATACATGGACTTGGCCTGAGGGCGAGATTCATTGCACCGGTAAACCGGTCGGCGTTGTGCGTTCGGTCAAGCCGTACAAAAACATCGAGCTGGTAGTTCAATGGAGACATCTCAAAGAAGGTGGAAACTCGGGCGTTTTTTTATGGGCCCCGAAAGAACCTCTTGATGCCTTGAAGCCTGGTCAGCTGCCACGCGGAATTGAAGTTCAAGTCTTAGACCATGGTTATGCGGAACAATACAAAAAGCAAACAGGCAAAGATCCCGATTGGTTCACAACCAACGGCGATGTTTTTCCGGTCGGCACCAAGATGAAGCCATTCCCACCTGTGGCTCCAGATGGCCAACGGAGCTTTCCCCGCAAGAACCTCAGCCTGGGTGTGGGGCAATGGAACCACTACTACATTCGCGCGATCAATGGCGAAGTTCGATTGTGGGTAAATGGCGAGGAAGTATCAGGTGGCACAGGTTGCGATCCATCCGAAGGCTATCTCTGCTTAGAGTCCGAAGGTGCACCTGTTCAGTTCAAAAATCTCCGTTTACGCGAACTCCCCTAATGGCTATATCTCTGCTGGCGTAATGCGTTGATATCAAGGATCAAAGAGCCAAGGATGGCACTTATGACAGCGAAAATCCTTTTGCGGACGACTTTAGCAGTCGCTGTTATGCTTCTCTCTGGCTGCAAAGGCACTACACCCGAAAATCTTGGGAAAGGGGCGGCTGGCTTCGCCGGAGAGGTACTCTATAACTCTGCCGGTTCTGAAAACCAAGCCAATCGCGAGAATTCGTATCCTCATCCTTGCCAACAATGCGAAGGCCTGGGATACCATTCTGTAAATGGCGACTCTTCGCAGCGAGCAGACTGCCACGCCTGTATGGGGCGAGGCTGGAATTAACCGCTTTTGAACCTTGCCTCCGTTCCATTCATGACTGCAACGGACAATAATCAGTAGGGTTCCCATTTCGTGTTGAGTCTGTTCAACACCAAATTTCTCACCCATGCGGGCCTTGCGATGAAGCAGTTGTTCTTTTGTTGCCAGTTGTTCGTAGTTGTCATTGCGAATCCCTTGGGATTATCGGGACCGCTTCTAGCGCAAGAACCGAATGCTGCCAGCTCAGAGTTGATCGAAATTCAACAGGGCGACTTGCCGATCATTTTGTCGGCGCCTCATGATGGTTCGCTAGAGGTCCCTGGAGCGAAACCACGAACGGGAGCTGGCCTAGAAGCTAAGCCTGGTGGATTTGTTACGGCCCGCGATACGGGCACAGCCCCACTCGCTCGTTTGGTCTCTCAAGAAATCGAAAGGCGATTTGGACGGAAACCCTATTTGGTTATTAATCTGGCTCATCGCAAATTCATGGACCCGAATCGCCCAGCCGCTGAGGCGTATGAAGAAGAAGCAACTCAAAAAGTGTACGAAGCCTATCACAACTTTTTGGACAAAGCTTGCACCGAAGTGCGCAACAAATATCAAGCGGGCTTGCTGCTCGATATCCATGGCCAAGGAAGCCGGCGCAACACCGTGTTTCGAGGAACACAAAACGGACTGACGGTCGAGCTGCTGCGAAATCGTTTTGGTGAAGGGGCACATTCTGGCGACGCCAGTTTTTTGGCGATGCTGGACGCGCGGAAGTTTACCGTTCATCCCCAGCCTTTCGACGGTAAAGAACAAGCAGGCTTTACAGGAGGCTTCATCGTCAAGAACTATGGAAGCCACTCCACCTATGGTATCGATGCAATTCAATTGGAATTTGGTGGTCTCTATCGAGCTGCCGACAATCGCGAAAGTGCAGCGGCCGTTCTAGCAGATGCGGTCGCCGAATATGCAGCGACGTATTTGAAATTGGAATCCAAAGCACAGGCCAAATCGATCTTCGCGCCAAAACCAGAAGCACCGAAACCGGATCCGATCCAAACTACCAATGTAACAGTCGACCTTGATGATCCCCGCTTCATCGACATCGCGCTCTATACGGGTGAAGGTGCCTCTCAGACGCGTTCGAAGTTGCTCGAAAATCTTCGAGCGAAAGCCGACGTGCGAGTGCATGAACGGACTGCCGAACAAATACGACAAGGGAAATTGAAAGGCATGGAAATCGTTTTGCAGCCCGGTGGAACTGGAGGAGGGCAGGGGAGAGCCTTAGGTGAAGAAGGACGCCAAGCGATTCGCAAGTTCGTCGCGGATGGTGGTGGTTACATCGGGATTTGTGCAGGTGCTTATCTGGCAACTTGCCATTACGATTGGTCACTTCACATTTTGGATGCGCATGTTATCGATCGAGAACATTGGGCCAGAGGGACAGGAACAGTAGATATCGCTTTAAGCGAATCTGCCAAAGAGTTTTTCGCAACCGACAAAACCACCGCTGCGGTACGGTATGCCAATGGCCCATTGCTTGGACCAGGCAACGATGAAAAACTCAACGATTATGAAACCCTGGCAACCTACAGTGGCGAAATTGCGAAGAATGGAGCCCCAACAGGAGTGATGCCAGGTACGACGGCCATTGCCAAGGGAAGCTATGAAAATGGAAAAGTGATTTGCTTTAGCTGTCATCCTGAAAGTTCAGAAGGTCAGCAATTCATGTTGCACGAAGCGATTAAGTGGGTGGCACCTAAACAGCAGAAACAACCTACTCCTGCTCCTGCTGGATCAAATTTGGATCCGGGCGAATCAATAAAACCAAAGCCACAGAAATAATGGCGGCACCGGCAAAGACGGAGAAGATCACGTTCAATGGAACGTGCTGATCTCGCATTTTGCCGAAGCCCCAATCGGCTAACCCGCCGCAACTGATGCTAACGAAATTCATGATTCCATAGCCTGTTGCGCGTTGATTCTTCGGCACAATTTGACAAAGGATTGGCATGTTGTTGCCATCAAAAAATCCCCAGCCGAGCCCGAAGAGAACGAGAAACGTAATCGCCATGGCCAAGCTGGATGCATTTCCTACACCAAAGATGGCGGGGACGATAAGCGACATCCCTATTGCGCTGACATAGATCCTCCCTCGAACACTATGCTTCATCCATACATCCGCCAGCCAACCTCCGATCAAGGCGCCGACGATGGCTGCGACCTGCCAATACAACGTTGCCGCAACCCCAGCTTGGCCTTGTCCGATATTAAACTGTTCTTTCAAGATGGCTGGCATCCAATCACGCACGACCCAACCTGCAAGAGCAGGAAGAGTAAAATACAGTACCAGCAACCAAAAGGAGACGTTCAACAATAGCAACAAGAGCGAACGATCATGCATATCCTGAGCTACGTCCGCTTTAGATTCATCACGCGGAAGATCACGCAATGTTAGAGCCAACGGCACCGCGTACAACATACCGACGATGCCACAGGTCATGAACGCGAATCGCCAGCCCAATTGCGGAGCATCCGCAACGTAGCCACCAAAACCACCGGCGATCACTCCGCAATAGATGGCCATCTGATGCATCCCCACAGCTCGCGAACGAGTTGCACCGAAATGGAAATCCGCTATCAGTGCCAAGGCCGCCGGAATATAGAACGCCTCACTGATTCCCATCAGCGACCGCGTCCACAAAAGTTGATCGTAGGTGGTCGCTTGACTGGTAAACCATGTCACAGCAGACCAAGCGAAAAGACTGCCACATATGACAATACGTCTCCCGATTCGATCAGCCAGCCAACCGCCAAAGGGGGACAAAAATGCATATACCCATTTGAATTGCCCCAACATGAAACCCCAGTTCGCATCGGACGCGATCGACGGGATATCGGTCATTACCGATACTTTCATCGCCGCCAATAGTTGTCTGTCGAGATAGTTCAACAGCGCGACCGGCAGCAGAAGGCAAACGGTCAACCAAGCCCCACGCACATAGTGAGACGTAGTGGAAACCGAAGTGGAACTTGAGTGCATCATGCAGCAATTTCAAAAAAAATCGAAGAGAAGAAAGTAGGGGAGGGAGGGGACCATTAGCGGCACCGCAAGCCCACTAGTATTAGGAAAATTCCCCTTAAGAACAACCTTTCGAGTCAAATCGGAATCGATTTCAGACCATATTTTCGAACTTTCGCTCGCTGAAATCGTAGCCGCCTTCTTGTATCATGTGAGAAGCGGCGAACGCTGCTTCGCCCTATCCCATTATTTATTGATTTGTTCGGCATCGTATCGAAAACAGCCTGGAGAACCTAATGACCACCGAACCCAATCGCCGTGACTTCTTAAAAAAATCTGGAACGCTTACTGCCGCCATGGCTACCGCTTCCACATTGGGCCTCAGCGCCAAAAGCTATGGCCGAATTTTAGGTGCCAATGAAAGATTAGGCGTCGGACTGATCGGTGCTGGGGTTATCGGTAACGCCCACATGCAGGTGTTCAACAATCTCAAAGAGAAGAATAATCTCACTCCTATCGCCGTCGTCGACTGCTGGAAGACTCGCGCCGATGCGGGCAAAGCACTCATTGGAGCTGAGCATTCACTTACCGAGTATCGCAAGTTACTCGACATGAAAGAAGTGGATTATGTCACAGTCGCTGTGCCCGAACATTGGCATGCCAAGATGACGATCGATGCTATGGATGCCGGCAAAGCGGTGTATTGCGAAAAGCCCTTAACGCATTCGATTCCTGAAGCTCAAGAAGTTTTGAAGAAGCAAAAGAAAACGGGACGCCCATTGCAAGTTGGCGTTCAAGCAATGTCGGATGATAGTTACATCACGGCTCGCGATGCCATTCGCAAAGGTGTCATCGGGCAAGTCATTCAAGCACAAATTGAATATGTACGGCGCTATGACGCTAAGGCAGGTCCTTGGCGCGAACCAGAACAAGTCGCCCAACATCAAGCCAAGCCTGCCGATTTAGATTGGGATGCATGGCTAGGTCATGCCAAGAAAATTGATTGGAATCCACATCACTATTTTGAATGGCGCTGTTACTCAGCATATTCTGGCGGTATCTGCACCGATCTATTCATTCACCGCATCACTCGAATCATGCGAGCTTGCGACTTGCTCTATCCACGTCGTGTTGTTGGCATGGGGGGCATTTGGCAATGGAATGACGGCCGCGATTTGCCAGACAATATCGAAATGATTTGCGAATACCCACGTGGCATGACAGTGTATGTCTTGGGCACCATGTCCAATCGCGTCGGTGTCGATCACTTGATTCGCGGCTACCGAGCTACCATGTACTTCACTTCCACCGGTTGGGTTGTAAAAGACAAAGATGGCAAAGTGTTGGCCGAGCATACCAAGACGGGTGGCGAAGACCAGAACTTACATCACACCAACCTTCATAACCACATCCGCAACGGTGAGCCACTCAATTGCCCAGTCGAATTGGGCTTAGCAGGTGTGGTAGCCGTGAACATGGCGAACGAAAGCTGGCGATCGAGTCAAATGATGGGTTGGGACCGCGAAAACCAAAAGATGGTCCCTGCCAGCGAACTCAAAGATAGTCACATCCCAGAAAAGGTTGATACACCAGCGTATTGATCAGCTGTTGTAGGATGTTGTAGGATGCGTGGAGCGGGGCAATCCTCGATTGTTTGTCCGCGAAACGAAACTTTCCATTTTCGCGAACCACAACAAGCCAAAACTCTGCCCCGCGTAACACACCGTGCGTTTGACGTGTCGTGCTTCGACGTCGCGCAACAAAAAAACGTCCAACGTGCGGTGTGTTACGCATGTTGGACGTTTGATGTGTTGATCACGACAATAATGGATTGTGGCTTCTGGGCGGAATGTTGCAACATGATGTAACATGCTGCACACACCCACCACGGACATCACTAACCAACGCGTGGGATCTCGAAACCTTCGCGTGGTTTGCGAGCCACGAAGGTCTGAGCTTGATCGTCGCCAACAAACTTTTCAGCCTTGGGATCCCATGTAAGTTTGCGATTCAAGCGAGCTGCAATGGCTGCGAGATGGCAAGTCCCCATCGCTTGCACGTGGCTAAAGACGTCTGATACGGTCAAACCACCTTCGCGAATGCAGCGATAGAAGTTCTCTTTGTGCCCTTCAAATGGCTTGTCACGGTACAGTTTGACGAGGTCATCGTTGGTGAACTTACCTTCGTCCCACTTCTCTTCGATCGGCTTACCAGTGATCTTGCCACGATTCACGAAGATCTTGCCTTTAGTTCCTTCAAAGGTGATACCGTTGTCGCCACGGCTGGTAACTGTCATCACGATACCGTTGTCATACTTGCAATGTACGGCATAGTCATGAGCGGTGTTATACGAATCATCTTGGGTTGGATAACCATCTTTGAATGGAACTGGATGTTTCGCATCGGTTCCATCAATTTCGACTGGTCCCATACCTTCTTTGTCGTAACCAATTGCCCAGGTCGCGATATCAACGTGATGAGCGCCCCAATCGGTAAACTTACCGCCCGAATACTCATACCACCAACGGAATTGATAGTGGCAACGCTTGTCGATGTAATCTACCGCAGGAGCCTGGCCTAACCACATATTCCAATCGAGATTGGCTGGTGGGTCGCTCTTCTTGAATGGACCACCGACGTCACCACCGTTGATACCAACAGTAATGTTCTTGATATCGCCCAGCAGGCCCTTTTGCACCATATTGATGGCCCGCAAGAAACGATCTTTGTCACTGCGTTGCTGGGTGCCCACTAGGAAAACGCGATCGCTGTATTTTTTGCAGGCGTTGCGAATGAGTTGATTTTCTTCGAGAGTCAAGGTTAGTGGCTTTTGGCAGAAGACATGCTTACCCGCAGCCAGTGCTTCGATGGCAATCTTTACGTGCCAATGATCGGGAGTCACGATACTGACAACATCGATGTCGTTTCGTTCCAGAATTTTGCGATAGTCGCCGTAGGTGTCTGCTTTCCCTTTGCCAATTCGCGGATCATTTTTGGCGCGATCGGCGTGATTCGAATCCACATCGCAAACAGCCAAAATGTCACCGAAGTTGCTGTGTCCATGAGCGTCGCCGGTACCCATACTTCCTACGCCAATGCAACCGATCCGAGGACGATCGTTGGCTGACTGATTGGCAAACGCCGATTGCGACCATGGAATGTATGGAACAACGGCACCTGCTGCCGCTGCCATAGAACTTGTTTTGAGGAACTGGCGGCGTGTATTTTTTGTCTGCTTCATTATTTCACCAAACTAAGAAATGGAGAGGCTGTCTTCCGATCTCCCTAATGTACTCACACTCAAAGCCCCTCGGCAACCATCCAACTACAAAAAGCCCCTATTGTGAGGCACCCGAGCCCCAAATCCCCTCCATTTGCGCTACAAAATCGTAAGACAGCCAGCCCCACCCACTTCGAGTGCTTTTCGATCTTGCCAGCGACCAAACTCATTTGTAATCTCCCCGCGACAGACAGCCTGCATGGCACTCTCTTCGTCGCCGCGGACACGTTGGGCTCTGTCTCCTGAATCATTCTCCCTTGACGATTGTAACCCCAAATGAATTTCAAAATTTTTCGTGGCGACGATAACACACAATCTCCAACCGACGAACAATTATTAGGCCAATTTATTCCACTGCATTATCACTTCCAAATGCTGCAAGACGCCGACCGCATGAAATCTTTCAAGTCTGCGATTGAAGCCAACGTTACACCTGGCATGAATGTCGTTGAGCTTGGTTGTGGCACCGGAGTATTGTCCTCCTTCGCAGCTAGGTGCGGCGCCAAGGTTCAATCTATTGAACGGAATCCAGAACTAGTATCTGCCTCACGAAAGTTTATCGATTCGAATGGCCTGAGCGACTCGATCGAAGTCATTCATGAAGATGCGACTTGTTATATCCCAACCCGCCCGGTGGATGTTGTAATTTGTGAAATGCTGCACGTTGGAATGTTGCGGGAAAAACAGTTGCAGGTCATTGCGGCATTTAAAGAGAACTACCTCAATGCATTCGGCCCACCACTTCCACGATTCATTCCGGAAGCCAGCCTCCTAACCATTCAATTGATTCAGCAGAACTTTGACTTCGAAGGCTACATCGCTCCCATTCCAATATTCCAGGCCCCGGCAGCGACAACCGCCGGAACGTATGAATTGTCGAGCCCTTTTCGTTATGGTGAGATCCTATACAGCGACGACTACCCTCAGCAGTTCGCACTCGATCGGAAGATTCGTGCCGAACGCGAAGGAACGTTTAATGCCATTCGCTTATTAACTCACAACATCCTCTCGATCGATGACCACATGGGAACGTTTGTAAGTTGGGCCAATCAATTTTTAGTACTGCCCGTAGAAAATCCTGTGGCCGTTTCGACCAACGAAATGGTGCCGATCAAATTTGCTTATCGGAGCGGTGACGAATTGGATGCATTCACGAGAGGATTGTCTGCCGCTGAACCGATGACACGTCGCGTCCGCAAAGCCGCCTGATACGTCTCATTCTAAAGCAAACTTCGGGCTGTTATTGATTGTCGAGTCTTACTTGGCTTGACCGGTTGCGGTTGCTTTTGATTCACCCAATTTTTCTTCGGCGGACTTGGCGTCCTCAGGTTCGCTTGAAACAGCAGAACCTTGCCACCAAGCTGCCAGCATCGCACCAGAAATACTCATCCATGGTCCAAAGATCGCAGCGGGTAAAGCGATTTGCGCACTCTTGAGTACATTGATGGCCAAGCCTGTGGCCATTCCGCAATTCTGCATTCCCACTTCGATGGCTACAGTTCGGCGAGCTGATTCTTCTAGTCCGGCGACATAAGCTCCCCAATATCCGAGCAGATACCCTAGGCCATTGTGAACAATCGCGGCCAATATCAACCAAACTCCGACCTTCAGAAGATCGTCGCGTGATTCAGCCACAATGATCGCTAACACAATCGCAATTCCCACCATCGAGATCAATGACAAGACTTGATCGATCCAGGCTCCTCGCCAATTCAAACGCTTCAATACTTCATTGGCAATAAGCCCCCCCACGATCGGCACGACGATCATCCAGACGATCGAGAAGAACATGTCACCAAAATTCACAGGGACAATGGCACCTGCTAACCAGCTCATCAAGAAGGGAGTCAACAGCGGCGACGCCATCGTCGAACAAGCGGTCATCGTTACCGATAACGCTACATTACCCTTCGCCAAATAAGTAATCACATTGGACGCCACACCGCCAGGTGCTGAACCAACCAAAATCATCCCAGCCACAATCTCTGGTGAAAACCCCATCAACTTTCCGAGTCCAATTCCCAGCAACGGCATTACGGTGAATTGTAGAACGAGGCCACACACCACCGCCTTTGGCATCTTGAACGCCCGCAGAAAATCGGCGGGCCCCAAGGTTGTTCCCATCCCAAACATGATGACTTGGATGAGTGGAAAAATGAGCGCTTTGGTCTTATATTCGCCCCAGCTTCTGCAAATGTCTGGAAAGAACATCGCAAAAACGACCGTTAACAGAATGAAGATCGCGAAACCTATCCCGCCGTATTTAGATCCCACTGCCGATTCCTTCCTCTCGCAACAACTGCCTCACGACAGGTTCTGCTTCTTCACTTGCAGCTCGATCTAACAAACCCAATCGAGTTCTACGAAACAGAATATCTTCAACGCTTCGAGCCATTTCATTTCTTATCCCCCAGACGACTTCAGCTTGCGTGTAGGGATACCCATCCGCCAAAACTCTTCCAAGCTCAGGCCGTTCTGAAATCAGGTTACGAATCAAGGGTTGTTCGTCGCCGTAAAGTTTGAGCGACTCAAACGAACTTTCGTAACCGTAGCTAACAGGCTCTGTGACGTTGGTATTGTCCGCCCCCACTAATCTCAGCGTGGCGGTCGTACTTTCACGAGCTCGCAAGTTGTGCGCACGAATGGCAGTTTCCACGACATCCTGTCCCATCTTTCGATATGTCGTCCATTTTCCACCGGTGATTGTGAGCAAACCGGAGTTCTCGGTGACAATTGTATGGTCGCGTGAAAGCTTCGAGGTCGATTGCGATTTAGAACGTCGCACTAACGGTCGAATACCGACAAACACCGCTTTAATATCAGAACGACGTGGGCATTTCGCCAGATACATGGCCGCATGCTCTAACAAAAAATCAATTTCTGCTTCACGTGGGGCTGGATCGTATTCGGCTGCATCGATGGGCGTATCGGTCGTGCCGACGACGACCTGACCATGCCAAGGAATAATAAACACGACACGTCCATCTTTCGTCTTTGGAACGATAATCGCCGTCTCTCCTGGCAAAAATTCTTGCGGCAGGACCAGATGAATTCCTTGGCTGAACGCCAACATCGATTCCCGTTGAGGATCTTCCCACTTGCGAACTTCGTCGACAAAAATTCCGGTCGCGTTGATAACACTTTTGGCTCGAACGGAAAATTCCGCGCTGGTTTCCGAATCGATCGCGCGAACTCCGACAACCTTCGAGTTCTCAGTGATCAAACCTAAAACGGGGGCGTAGTTAAGAACAGCGGCCCCTTGTTTTGTCGCCGTTCTTGCCAGGGCAACTGCCAGCCGCGCATCATCAAATTGTCCATCCCAATACGACACGCCACCGCACAGACCAGTGGATTTGAGCCCTGGTAGTAAATCGCTGGTGGCCTTCGCGGACAACATTCGCGATTTCGGGTGTGCGTGCCGCCCCGCCAACAGATCGTAGAGCCCGAGCCCCGTTCGATAATAAGGCTTCTCCCACCAGCGATAGCAGGGGACAACAAACGTCAGCTTATGGACCAAATGCGGAGCGTTCTGACATAAACGCGCTCGTTCGAGCAACGCTTCACGAACCAAACTGACGTTCCCTTGTTCGAGATACCTCACACCGCCATGGACCAATTTGGTGCTGCGGCTTGATGTTGCCGATGCAAAATCGCGTCTCTCAAGCAAGATAGTTCTAAGCCCGCGTGAAGCGGACTCCAGCGCTGCGCCAAGCCCGGTGGCACCACCACCGATGATCGCAACATCCCAAGTTTGTTTATCTTGAGCTCTTTGTAAAGCTTCCGCTCTATTCATCGCAAACCCAATACCTAAGATCGACTAGCGGGTGCTGCTTGGGCTGCCTTCAGCGCTTTATCCCATCCCTGCAGAAGATTTTCCCGATGACTGGTTTTCATCGTCGGTTTAAACGTGGCTTCTACTTGCCACTGCTTTGCAATTTCCTTGCGACTCTTCCAATATCCAACTGCCAGTCCCGCTAGATAGGCAGCGCCCAACGCGGTGGTTTCTTGGATGCGAGGCCGAACGACAGCAGTTTTTAACAGATCTGCCTGAAACTGCATCAAGAGATTATTGCTGCAGGCTCCACCATCCACTCGCAGTTGTTTCAACTTGATTTGACTATCGGCTTGCATCGCGATAAGGACATCGTTTACTTGATAAGCGATTCCATCGAGAGCTGCTCGAGCGATGTGGGCCGCTTGTGTACCGCGCGTTAAACCGGTGAGAGTTCCTCGCGCATCAGGGTTCCAATGCGGAGTGCCTAGGCCCGTAAATGCGGGAACGAAATAAACACCACCTGTATCCGACACTTCTCGCGCCAGCTCTTCAATGTCCTTGGATTGCTTAATAATCCCAAGGCCATCGCGTAACCATTGAACGACAGCTCCACCGACAAATACGCTCCCTTCAAGAGCATACTCCGTTTTTCCATCTATGGTCCAGGCGATTGTGGTCAGCAAACGGTTCTTTGAGCGAACCGGCACTTCTCCAGTGTTCATGAGCATAAAACACCCCGTTCCGTAAGTGTTTTTCACCATGCCCGGCTCATGACAGGCCTGACCAAATAAGGCTGCTTGCTGGTCACCCGCAATACCGGCAATTGGTACTGAGCCACCTAATAGCTCTGTTGTTCCATAGACGTCTGAACTGGGTCGTACTTGTGGTAGTACTGACTCCGGAACTCCGAATATCTCTAGCAGTTTCTCATCCCACTGAAGACGATGAATGTTAAACAGCATCGTTCTTGAAGCATTGCTGGTATCGGTCGCATGTACTTTGCCACCCGTTAACTTCCACAGCAGCCAACTATCCACCGTGCCAAACGCGAGCTCACCTTTAGCCGCCCGCTTTTTTGCACCAGTGACATTGCGCAACATCCATTCGAGTTTGCTGGCTGAAAAGTACGAATCAACGACGAGGCCCGTTCGTTTGGTGATTTCTTTGGCTGCTCCACTGGCTACAAGTTCTTCACAACGTCGTGCGGTTCTTTTGTCTTGCCATACAATAGCAGGACAAACAGGTTCACCGGTCTTGCGATCCCACAATACAGTCGTTTCACGTTGATTGGTGATGCCGATGGCAGCGATATCGGTTGGTCCAACATGAGCCCGGTCACAGGCCTCCAACATAACTTCCAGCTGCGATTGCCAGATCTCATTGGCATCATGTTCGACCCAACCTGGTTGGCGAAAAAACTGGCGAAACTCTTTTTGGGCGACTTGAACGACACGACCTTGAGCGTCAAACAAAATCGCTCGCGAACTGGTTGTGCCTTGATCCAATGCAAGAATGTACGACATGGACGACCTCATGCGTTCCGGGAGAGAAGAAGCAACGAGAAGAATCGATTATCTATCGCGAACGTATCGATTCATCCAGGCAACCATTTCCGCCTGGGTATGCAACACGCTTTCGCGGGCTTTGTAACCATGCCCTTCGTGAGGCAACAATACCAACCGACAGATACCACCATTCCCTTTGATCGCCTGGTACATTCGCTTCGATTGCATGGTCAGCGTTCCAGGATTATTGTCATCTTCGCCATGAATTAACAGGAGTGGTTGCTTGATTTGATCCGCAAATAAGAAGGGTGAAAGTTTTTGATAGATTTCTTTCGCCTGCCACAAAGGACGCCTTTCCGCCTGAAATCCGAAGGGTGTAAGCGAGCGATTGTAGGCTCCGCTGCGGGCAATTCCCGCTCGAAAAAAGTTACAATGAGCCATGAGGTTTGCCACCATAAACGCCCCGTAACTGTGCCCCCCAACCCCAATGCGATCTCGATCTGCGAAGCCTTCGTTGACTGCAAAATCGATCGTCGCAGATGCTGAATCAACAACTTGTTCGATGAAAGTATCATTCATCGTTTCTGGATCACCGACGATCGGCATCGTCGCGTTATCCAGAATGGCGAATCCTTGAGTCAACAAGGTCAAATGACTGCACCCCAAAAGTCGCGTGAAACGATCAGGACTTTTCGTATTCTGCCCCGCCGTACTAGGATCGCTGTATTCAAGTGGATAAGCCCAGATGAGGAGCGGCAAACGTTCTCCCTCTCGATACGCTTTAGGAAGATACAAATTTGCCGTTAACTCAATTCCATCGCGGCGCAGATATTTCACTAAACGTTTAGGATAGTCTCGTAACTCAGGAAGAGGGTCAACAAAATCTGTGATCCACTCCACACTGCGCTGAGCTAACCGATGCAAACGACAATTCGGTGGAGAGGTCTTCGTTTCATGCCTCGTCACCAACTCAGCAGCCGCTTGGTCACTCGCATTTCGAATATGTATCACCGATTCGTAGCAACCAGGCTCACTCCGCCAAACTCGTCGATGGTTTCCTGTGGTCACTTCCCATAAATCAAGAAAGGGAAGGGCACCATCGGGGGACGCTCCATGGCCAGACAATGCGAGTGACGATTCTGACTGAAGCGCAACGCGGCTACCTCGTTTGTCTCGAACCACCATCACATTACCGGGATCGCCATAGTGATCGTTCACGTTGCGATCGCTCAAGATTCGGAGACACGAACCTCCAGCATCCAAATCATGCAATGAGGTGCGAGTCCAACGGCGATCGCGATCGTATTGTGTCACCAAAAGCAGATTGGACTGTTCCAATGATAGACGACCGGTGTAACGATGCTCGAGCTTCAACAACTCTTGGGGTTGCGTTTGAAAGGGAGAGTTGAGTCGTACTATACGATCTCGGTGCTCAACTTGAGTGCGCGGGTCGCCACCATCGAGCGCCTCGCACCAAACCAACGCTGCCTCTTCTCCTGCCAACCATCCAATTTGTCGCGGGCCCGTTCGCACCCCTTCGATCGGAATACGGTCGGCAAGAGGTAAATCGCATATTGGATAAACAGGCTTACCGCTACTATCCCAAACGGTGCTCTTGCGCGGGAAAAACTGATAAGGAAGCGTATAGGAAAATGGTCGTTTGAGTTCGGAAACCAAGAAGAACTTATCGTCTGGTGACGAATCACACGAAAGATACATACCAGGCTCGCCAATCCGTTGTAGCTCAAGCGTTCTGGGGTTGATGACCACGATTTGCACGGTGGTCAAAAACTCGAATAGCTCACCATCAAACTCGTTGGTGAGCAAGTCTTGATAGGTGCGCGCAGGTGCTTCTACGGCGATAGATTGTTCAATGATCGGTCCTGCGGGAACGGCACTGTTCTGCGGCCGCTCAGCTTCCGACCGATGGGGTATGAAGCACACAATGCGTTCACCATCACTGGTCCAATCAAATTCGCACAGCGCTTCTACAATACCTGCGTAGAGACGAGTGGGTTGATATGGATTCTCAACATCCAGCCACCATAGCTCCGTGCGATCTTCGAAACAAAGCGTAAACGCAACGCTTTTACTGTTGTGCGACCACGATACTCGTCCAATTTTCGTTTGGCTCGGAATTGGAATGGAGGTTGTTTCCGATCCCTCGAATCGTCGCAATTCCATTGCGTTCCAATACTCGATTTGAAATGCAGAGCGGTTTTGCGGTTCAAACCTGAAGCCTGCTAGCTTCGCACATGGCTTGGCGAGATCGGCGATCGAAGGGTGGCTACCTCTTTGCAAAACCAGCAACCAAGAATAGTCCGGGCTTGCGAGGACCGAAGGTTCACGAGGCATATCGACCCAGCGAACCACATCGGCAGGAGGCACAACGTAAACAGAAGTATTATTCGATTTATCTTCCATGAATACCGCTCACCGAATCATTCGGTCCCGTGATGAATTTAGATTGGTCGCTGCAAGCTTAAGATAGACCACAGCGCTCGCGAGCTTCCTTGAAACTGCCGGCGACTTCAAATGGTGCCGTAGTAACATTACCTGCTGGAATCAAACGGCAAATGGCCAAGATCTCGCTGATTTCCGGTGATAACTCACAGAAGACCACTCTCCCACCGCCGATCTGACGCCGTACAGCTAAAAACGCCAGAAACGACATGCTCATCATGAACTTCACGTCCATAAAGCGGATGATCACACTGCGCGCTCCGCTCGCATCGATTGTAGCCAGCATCGTCGACCTGAGGGAATCAACAACTTGCGAGTCACGAATCTGCGAAACCAAAAGCGTCGCAATGACGACCCCATTCTCCACCGCGCAGATGACCGGCGAATTCTCCTCTGACATGAATGCTGACTCCAAGTTGAAAATAGCCCAGTTGTCATACTTGCTCAGACTAGCTTACAGGGTATGCCATTCATTCTCAACGAGATAAATTCTGCAATTATGTGAACTAATGGGAGCAAACGGTCGTATTAGCGTCGAAATATGCTCCTCGCGAGGGTCCATGATCACCCCAGCTTACCCAATACCGCGAATTTGCTGACGATCCTTTTATTTTGTCATCATTGAATATCCTAACTCATACGAATTGGCTACCCATCTATGTCCATCGATTCTGCTCCCGAAAACCACCCCCTCCCAGCCATCGTTCGGTCTCAACCGCGTGGCCTTATCCATTTGGGTATGTCAGTGTTATGGGCGGGTGGAATGTTTGTTGCAACCCAACAAGTTCATGGAGATGAATGGCCAAACTGGCGCGGACCAAAGCTCGATGGTACTTCTCTGGAAGCGAAAATTCCCGTCAGTTGGGACAAGGAAAAAAACGTAGCTTGGAAAGTCGCTTTACCAGGTCCCGGTAACTCATCTCCGATCGTTACCCAAAATCAAGTGATCATCACTCAGAGCGAAAGTGATGGAAAGCAACGATCGCTTATTTCATACAGTACCGAAGATGGCAAACAGCTTTGGAAATATAGCGCTGATGTAAGCGAACCAGAACCAACTCATCCAACCAATCCTCATTGCGCCGGTTCGCCAGCTTCGGATGGCAAACATGTCGTTGCCATACTAGGTGCTGCCGGCGTCGTCTGTTGTGATCTGGATGGAAATCTATTGTGGAAGAAGGAGCTCGGCACCCCCGAACATCTATTTGGCCAAGGTCCTTCGCCCATCATTTGGGAAGATGTCTGTATTCTTAACTACGGCCCAGGCAAAGAACAATTCTTTATGGGTATATCCATGAAGGATGGGACAGAGCTATGGAGAATCGATATTCCACAATCAACAGCTCCTAATCCATTCGATCAACCCGATGGTCCCAAACTCCCTCCGGGCTCTACACTGCGCGACCCCTTTGGCACATGGGCCACACCCATTGTCCGTCAGCCCCAAGACCAACCGACCGAAGTACTCTTAAGTTTGCCCGACAAGCTCATCGCCGTAGCGCCTCGCGATGGAAAGACTTTGTGGGAATGCGCTGGAAATGGTGCTCAAGTACTTCCATCGCCCGTTCATGATGGCACACATATCGCTTGTTTGGGAGGCTCGGCTTTCGTCGTGAAGCCATCTGGACAAGGGGATCAAATAGCCAATCGACTCTGGTATGAAGAAACCGATAGGCAGAGAATTGGAACTGGCATTATTTACGACAACAAAATCTATGTTTCGACGATGCAGGGTATTCTTGAATGCCTTAACCTCCAAACGGGCGAAAGACTGTGGCATCGCCGTATGAGTCGCGCTGGGGCAGGGGGTGGAACCTGGTCATCGATAGTTCGAGCAGGGTCAAAACTCTATGCCATCGACCAAGCTGGCACGACTCACGTCTACGCACTAGAACCAGAGTTTTTAGAGCTTTCCAGTAACGAACTTGGTGAATCGACCAATGCGACACCGGCGATTGCCAATGGCCGCGTTTACATTCGGACCGAAGGACATTTGTGGTGCATTCATGAATCGGAAAAGCCAGAACAGGGAACGTAAGCTGCCCTAATCGATACATTCGGTACAATCGAAGCCACATCCAACCAACTCGAAGCCGAGGTTTTTGCAACCTCGGCTTTTTTCGTTTCCGAAAGCTACTCTTCCCATGGCCCCGAGGACTCAAAACGACTTTAGTTCTCGACCTTGGGAGCCAGATTTCACGGGTTGTATGTGATGTATCGAAATCGAGCCGCCTTTACCATCCTCGAATTGATGATCTCCTTAGCGATCATCGGAATTGTCAGTGCCGCTGCAATTCCGATTTTGCACGCGAGTATTCGTGGCCAACGCCTAGAGGCCGCGAGTCGCCAATTCATTGCCGAGCTACAGCATTGCCGCAGTGTGGCTATTCGTGAAAATCGACGTGTCCGATTCAATCCGGTTGCCAACACCTTTTCTTACCAACTCCAAAGATACACAGCGTCAGGAAGCTTAGCCTCGACCACAACCATCAATATGAGCACCACCGCTCAAAACGTGGCCATCATCGAATCCTTCTTCGCACCACCGAACACATACATAGAAATCAATCATCGCGGCGAGATCAACGCGCCATCGGGCGACGTCAGTGCTCTAGCGGCGGGGAGTGTGGCAAGAGTCGTTCTCAGAACGAATGGCCAAACGAAGACTTTGCAAATCTCTCCCTCCTTCATCGCATTACCTTAGCCAGTCTTTGAGTTACACACAATGAATATGTATCTTCAGGAAAGGAACCGGGGGCGAATGAGAATTACGCTTTCCAAGCTCTACCTTCCCGTTTCATTGCGATATGGCACAACCTTAGTCGAGCTCATGACCACTATGGTTATCAGTGCGATGCTGGTCTCGGGACTGACGGCAAGCATTTTGATCTCTCAAAAGTCTCTGCAGTTAACCACATCGCAACAACAGGGAACTATTCAACAGCGGCAGTCGATCGAACAATTGCGAACAGATTTGCGTGAAGCGTTGAAATTGGAATCAGCGGATGCATCCTCTCTTACCGTTACGGTCCCGGATCGCAACAATGATTCGGTACCTGATTCGGTGGTTTACAACTTTCCGTCAGACGGAAGTGCAACGGTTTCAAGAGTTGCCAATAGCGTCACCACACCCTTTTCCATGGGAACGTTGACTCGCACGAATCGCCCTAATTTCTTTGTTCCTTCCAATACACCTACACCGCCGACGGTACTGCAACTGGCAGGCTATTCGTCAGCGCTCTCATCGAGTGCCGTGACAAGTCTTGCCGTCCCTGCTCCACCGAACACATTAGCTGGTGACTTATTGGTCTTGGTGCTTGCAGCCGACTCGACGTTTGGTACCCAATCCATTTCTTCTGGAATTTGGACGAGTTTGATCAGCCGAACATCTAGTCCATTGCAGCTTAGAGTTTGGTATCGGAACGCAATAGCAGGCGAAACCAGTGACATTACCATAACTTCAACGACTAGCATTCGAATGTCGGCCACTCTACTCCGCATTTCAGGTCATAACGGAAACATTATTGCGCATACCTCAACCTCGACGGGAACTAGCAGCACTCCAACATCTCAGGGTTGCGCAACTACCAGCAACAACATGCTTCAATTCCGCGTGCTCGCGGCTAGAGATAACAGCTACATCCCAGACTTTACTGGGTTAATGAACAATCAATCTGTCATCATGAAATCTGGCGACACATCGAGTAGCGCGGTGACCATCGGAATTGGCTATAGAAAAATCCCGACAGCCACGGCCAGCACCACCACTAACTTCATCCTAACAGGCAGCGAATCGTTCATCAGCGGTAGCTTTGCAGTGGGAACAGCAGGAATTTGAGTATGAACTCACTATCGCGCTATTGCTATCCTATGCAACACCGGCCACGTACACTTGTACGTCCTCGGCACTTTCAGCGCTCCGCATTCAACATGATGGAAACAGTCGTCTCCATCACACTGGTATCACTGCTTTTGGTTGGTAGTCTGAATACTTTGGCTTTTTCGACGATAACCACCGCCCGAGACTTAGATGGGTTGCGCGCACTTGGCTTGGCGGAACAATTGTTTTCAGAAATATCCGCCTTGAATTATGTCGATCCTGTGGAAACGACCACGACCTTCGGACGTGAGCCCACCGAAACATCGACAACCGTGCGTACCGACTGGGATGATGTCGATGACTACAACGGTCTCAAAGAAAGTACTTTGCGTTATCGCGATGGAACGGTAATACCAAGCCTAGCGGGTTGGGTGCGACAAGTAACGGTGACCGGTGTTGTGCCATTAACATTAGCGAGTTCGACCGACATCACAGGCCCTTTGCGACAAGTGACCATCATCCTGGAGAAGTCCGGTGGAAGAACCTACACCTATCTTTTTTTCGTTTCGCGTGATGGTTTTCGAACTCCACAAAGCCTAGCCCCGACGATTCAGCCGAATTATGAAACGCAATGGCAGCTGGGTAATCGCAATTACTATTGGGGCGTACCGCTTAGGAATATGCCAGAACCAACTATCGACACAGGAATTCCTGCCCCACCTCCGAAATCTTTATGATTACCATTGAAAATCCAAACATTCGATATCATCGAGGACGTTGCCAACCACAGCGTCGTCGAAGTGGATATGTCTATATCGTCGTGATCATGACGGCCATTATTGTATCGGCATTGGCGATGTCGTCGGTTTGGATTGCACGCAAACATGCATTGGAACAAACGGCTGCCGATGAAGCCTACGAGTTAGCGAGTGCGGCTGATTCGGCAATTGAACTCGCTTTAGCGCGAATCGCCGCTGATGCGTCATGGCGCAATAATCATGTGCACAACACAGAATATGGCCCCTTCGCTTTGGGTGATGTTTCGCTCTATTATCGCCTACTTGATTCATCTAACGATATCGCAAATGGTCGCTTGCGCGATGTTACTGTTATTGGAATTGCTAAAAGAGGTTCGGCAAGTTGTGCGGCGGAGGTTACGGCAACGCCCGCAGGGCCTGCTTTGACTTTTCTTAACTATGCGGCCTCGGTTTACGGTGATATCAATATGCCCTATCGCACCACCTGGACCACAACTGGAGCAGTCTTTTCCATGGATGATATCACACTAGACTATGAATCCTCTATCTCTGGCACAGCACATGCCAAAGACCAAATAACCCTGAATTTTGGATCTCATATACGCGGTTCCAGTGCCACGAATCAGCCGACAATTTCTGTTGGCAACCAAGCTCTGATCGATCGCTACATTGCGGAAGCGACGAGCATTTCCGTAAGCAGCCTCCCAACCTCGTCTGGCCGACGAAAATTTACTAATTGCCTGTTATCGCCAAACCATAACCCGTTTGGTACAGAGAAAAATCCCAAGGGGATTTATGTTATTGATCTGAACGGCGCCAATTTAGATATATCGAACTGTCGGATTTTGGGAACGCTAATACTTCGCGATCTAGGCGATGACTGTCGCATTTGGACTAACGTTCTAGCACAACCTGCCGTTACCAACTATCCATCTCTGTATGTGGATGGAGATATGGAATTTGAATCGCGATGGGGCAACTTTACGGAAGCCGATATCGGTATCAATCTGAATCCGACTGGTGCACCGTATCAAGGACAAACTAATTCGACGCAAACCGACATATACCCAGCACGGATCGAGGGAATTTATTACTGTCGCGGAGAAACGGAATTCAAATACAATGCCCAAGTGGATGTGCAGGGCGTCTTCTACACGATAACGTTGCGAACGGAGGAAACTCAAACATCCCTGCGGGTTACGTACGACAGCGACCTCGCTGCCAATCCTCCCCCTGGCTTCCGTCAGGATACCATAATGCGTCCCATCCAAGGCACATACCGCCGCGTCGCCACCCCCTAATGGCTATTTGCAGGGGCATTTCATAGTTAGCCCTCTCGAATTATCCTATGGGGACAGGTTAACCTACTCCCTGCGCATCTTGTTGTGCATTTTTTCAGAATCGGAGCTGCTTCGATATGACGATTCGTTTCAGTCGGCCTACCAATATTTGGCTTTCCGCAACCCTAGTCGCCACACTCCTTTTTTCCCCATTCCTGTCGCCAGCTAAAGCCGATGAAGGCATGATTCCTGTAAGCTCACTTCCACAAATCGATCTTAAAGCCCGTGGTATAGAACTCTCCGCTGAAGAGCTATTTAATCCACAAGCCGTCAGTTTGGTCGATGGAATTTGTCGCGTAAACGGTTGCACGGGATCGTTTGTCTCAGGCAATGGGCTCATCATCACCAACCATCACTGCGCATTTGATGCCATTCAAAAAGCGAGCACGACAGAACGCGACTTGCTGACGCATGGCTTCATGGCTGCAAACTTGAAAGAAGAAATTCCTGCCCCTGGCTATACGGTACGCGTCACCGAAGACTCGATCGATGTATCCGATAAGGTTCTTTCGGCAGTCAATGATAAGATGACGGGAGCAGAACGCGCCAAAGCGATCGAGCAACGCCGTAAAGAACTTGAAATACAAGCCGAAAAGGAACACGTCGGCCTGCGAGCCGAAGTCGCCGAAATGTTCGCAGGTAAGTCGTACTATTTGTTTCTTTACACTTATCTCAAAGATGTCCGTTTAGTATTTGCACCTCCCGCATCCGTTGGGAACTTCGGTGGTGAAGTCGACAACTGGGAGTGGCCACGTCATACGGGCGACTTTTCCTTTATGCGCGCTTACACGTCACCCGATGGAAAGTCGGCAACCTATTCGCCTGACAATATCCCCTATCAACCTAAACGTGTTATCAAGGTCAACCCTGCGGGTGTTTTGGAAAATGACGCTGTCTTTTTGCTCGGCTATCCAGGCCGAACCGTACGACACCAAACGGCAAGTTTCTTGCAATATGAACGCGACCTACGTTTACCAACGATTGTTGAATTGTATCGTTGGCAAATCAGTGTCATGAACACTGCGGGTGAAACCGACCGCGGCGTAGCAATTAAACATGCCACGCGTACTAAGTCTTTAGCCAACGTGGAAAAACGTTCGCGCGGCCAACTACAAGGAATCGGTCGAGCGAAAATCGTCGAACAAAAGCTCGCTGAAGAAGCTGCGATGCAAAAGTTTATTGAGGCCGATCCCGCTCGAAAAGCCAAATATGGTGAAACGCTTGCGAACATTGGCAAGATTTACCAAGAGATTTCAGCTGCTGCACCCTTGGAATTAAATCTCAACGAACTGCGTTCTGCTTGTCGAGCTGCATCGTACGCCTGGTTTATCGTCGATTCCGCGTATGAACGACAGAAGTCGGACATCGAACGTGAACAACCCTATATGGACCGCAACTGGGAACAATCGCTGGCAAGTCTGAAAGTATCGCACAGCGATTGGCATCGTCCTACCGATGCAATCATGTTGGCTGGCATGCTCGATCGCTTGAAACGAACCCCGAAGGCGAATGAAGTCGCCCCATTGCAATCGATCCTCGCTGGCAACGATCTCTTTGCGATTTCAGAGGATATGATGACTGCTACCAAATTGGGCGATTGGGCGTTCGTTGAAGCCTGCCTGAAAAGCACACCAGATCAGCTCAAGAAACAAGATGATCCTCTGCTCAATTTGGTATTGGATCTCTATCCAACGTATCTCCGAATTCGCGAGAAGAACAAGGAACGCGAAGGGCGTTTAAGCCAACTCTCTGGGGACCTTATCGACATCAAGCGAATTTTTCTCGCCAATCAATTTGTGCCTGATGCCAACGCAACCCTCCGCTTTACCTCGGGCCATGTCAAACAGTACACCCCTGCGGATGCGGTCATCAAACGTCCGATCTCGACATTGCAAGGTGTGATTGAAAAGACGACTGGTGTCGATCCCTTCATTACCCCCGAACCGCTCCTCAAGAAATACGCCGCTAAAGAATTCGGTCCCTATTTGCATCCTGAACTCAAACAAGTCCCTGTAGCAATTCTTTACGACACAGACACGACTGGCGGTAACTCGGGAAGCCCAGTCCTCAATGCCAAAGGTGAACTCGTCGGAGTCAACTTCGATCGTTGCTTTGAAGCCACCATTAACGACTTCGCTTGGAATGCCGACTATAGTCGCTCAATCGGTGTCGATATCCGCTATGTGCTTTGGATCACTGGTATTGTCTACGGCGCCGATCATCTGATGAAGGAAATGGGGGTAAACCACTAATTCACTCCTCGCATCGCTAAAACGGCAACCTCTCAAGCTGTCACATTCCAGCGTGAATGTGACAGCTTTTTTCGTTGCTTTTGGGCATCGTGATAGCTCCGTCAGTGCTCTAGCGTTTCACCCAAGTACGCTGTCGTCGTTCGCGGTCCTCGGCCAGCATTTCAATCAAAGCAGCGTCAACGTGATCCTGCAATCGATCCCACTTTTGTTCCTCTTGCATGATGTTATCAGACAGCGGTCTTGAAATCAGCTGATCTTCGTCTGTCAGCGATTCGCCTTCGCCCGCAGCGTCTCCAGGTGCTCCCCCAAACTGCAGCGAGTTCAAATAATTGATCACCGCAAGTGGATCGAGCACGTTGAGATTGAAGTCCCCATTAACATCGTAATAGGGAGGTGCGAAATCTGTCAGCACATTCAGAGCTCGCGGGCCTCGGCGATTCAGATCGTTGATAAGGATGAGCGCGTCAATTGCCGTAACGTAAAAATCGGCATTCACATCGAAGCGCTGTAACGGGTTTTGGAAACTTCTTTCCAAAACATTCACCGTTACGCTGGTGGGGGGCGAACCAATTCCTAGTTGGTTGCTAACGGTGTATGTAAAAGTAATCGCACCGACGTAACCGGTAGGAGGAATAATTCGAACCTGACCATTTTGAACCGACGCGCTGCCGGCAGGAACGACGTTGCTGATCGCCAAACTGCTAGACACCAAAGGAGAAACTAGCGCAACATCATTGGCCAATACATTTGCGTTGAAACCCTGATTCTTTGCTGTCCAATACGTGTCGGCATTTGCCTGAGGCGTCTCCTCCAAAATCAAACTTACTGTAGTTGGTTCTGAGGTCAAGCCTTCTGTATCTACAACGCGATACGTAAAACTATCAGCTCCCAAGCGTGTAAGGTTTGGTACAAACCGCAACTGACCGTTATGCACGACCACGGAACCTCCAAGAGGCTGGGTCTCAACAACCAATTGTAAACTGGTCGGACTGTCTTCCACATCAGAATCATTTTGACGAACATCTAAGTCCGTTACGCCGTTAATAGAAATTCGATAGCTATCACTGCGAGCAATAGGCTGATCGTTCACCGAAAGAACTGTCACCACGAACGTTCGGG
>Ga0075158_10000343_pt1 | contig 38238 bp, 24 predicted proteins | sample JI91814BDNA_FD_70968 | JGI IMG/M metagenome (GOLD analysis project Ga0075158, IMG submission 70968) | Wastewater effluent complex algal communities from Wisconsin, to seasonally profile nutrient transformation and Carbon sequestration -... | ecosystem: Engineered > WWTP > Effluent > Algae... | reverse complement strand
AACAAATTGCCCTGCTGGAAAAGTGGATTACTGCGGGAGCTCCCTACCAACCGCATTGGTCGTACATCGCTCCACAACCTAAAGATCCGCCTGCAGTAAAGAATGAAGCTTGGGTAAAAAATCCCATCGATCGTTTTGTATTGAATCAACTCGAAGCGATGGACTTGCAACCAGCCCCAGAAGCAGATCGCGCTACCTTAGCCCGCAGAGCTGCACTCGATGTTACCGGTCTGCCACCTACCATCGAAATGCTTGATGAATTTCTGAGAGACAATTCCTCGGATGCTTATGAGAAGTATGTTCAACGTCTACTTCAATCGGAACGATGGGGAGAACATCGCGGACGATATTGGCTTGACTATGCCCGTTATGCCGATTCACACGGAATTCATTTCGACAACTACCGCGAGATTTGGGCTTATCGAGATTGGGTTATACAAGCCTTCAATCGCAACCTCCCTTTCGACCAATTCACTATTGAGCAATTGGCTGGCGACCTCCTCCCCAATCCGACTCTCGACCAAAAAATCGCAACGGGCTTCAATCGTTGCAACATTACCACCAACGAAGGTGGTGTGATTCCTGAAGAATACGCCGTTCTCTACACGCGTGATCGCTTAGAAACGACAGCTGCCGTGTGGCTCGGAACAACGGCAAACTGTGCAGTGTGTCACGATCACAAGTTTGATCCTTTATCAATGAAAGAATCGTATTCAATTGCGGCGTTCTTCAACAACACGACGCAAAACCCAATGGATGGAAATATTAAGGACACTCCACCCATCATCGCCGTTCCGCTGCTCGAAGATCGACAGCGTTGGGATATGATCGATGCGGAAATCACCGAAGCGCAATCCCAGCTCAATCAACGACGCGAGGCTGCTCGACCCGAATTCCAAGCCTGGACTAGTCAACCGGAAACCGTGATCCAATTCCGCAACTACAGCCCACCAAACGATTCGCTACTGTTTCATGCACCACTTGACGACGGCGAAGGTCGCACCGTTCATTATGCGACCGAAAACCAAGTTCGCACCTTGCTATTAGCCGCTGATACGAAATGGCAACCTGGGGTTCTCGGGCCTAAGGGTTGGGAAAATCAAAAAACTGCCGTTCCCGAGTTCGCTTCGGTTGGCGACTTCGAGCGGGACAAACCCTTTGCAATTGCCCTCTGGCTCAAACTTGCCAATCCTAAACAGGGTGGATCGGTTATTGCAAGGATGAACGACACCGATGGCTATCGGGGTTGGGATGTTTGGTTGGAACAAGGAAAATTGGGAACGCATTTGGTCAACAAGTGGCCGGAGAATGCGATCAAGACTTTAACACGTGATGCTCTACCACCGAACCAATGGAATCATGTTGTTATCAGCTACAACGGCGCATCCAAAGCCGAAGGGATTCAGATATTTGTCAACGGCGCTAAACAGGTAGTTGCACCATCAAACAACTCGTTGACAGAATCACTTCACACCGACGTACCACTAAAGATCGGTCAACGACATAACTTGGACTTTACACCCGGCACCGGACTGCAAGATCTGCGAATTTATGGTCGTGAACTTAATGAACAAGAAATAACCGCGCTTTCACGCGATTCGCGAATTTCTTATCTCGTTCAGACTTCTGCTGGACGATCCGACCAAGAAACCCAAGAGCTTTTTGATTGGTATCTGACACAGAAAGACGACGTATTCAAAGCAGCCCAGCAAAAGCTCCTTGCACTACAAAATGAAAAGGAGGAAATTCGACGCCGAGGAACGATCGCTCACATCATGGTTGAACGCGCCGAAGAACCTTCAGCCTTCCTCCTTCATCGTGGCGAATACGATCAACGACGTGATCAGGTAAAACCAGACGTCCCCAGCATCCTGCCTCCTATGGACCCATCTCTCCCCAAGAATCGCTTGGGCTTTGCTAAATGGCTGGTGACATCCGAACATCCACTAACAGCCCGCGTTACCGTAAACCGGTTTTGGCAAGAAGTGTTTGGTACTGGAATCGTTCGCACTTCTGGCGACTTTGGAATTGCGGGAGAACTTCCAGTTAACCAGGAGTTATTGGATTGGTTGGCAATCGACTTCCGATCCAATGGTTGGGATGTGAAGCGTTTGTTTTACATGATTCTCACTTCATCCGCCTATCGACAGTCAGCGGAAGTTACAGATGTCAAGCTTGCCAAAGATCCAACGAACCGCTTCTTGAGTCGCGGCCCCCGTTTTCGAATGGACGCTGAAATGGTTCGTGACTATGCACTTTTTGCCAGCGGACTCATGACGCCAAAGATTGGCGGACCAAGCGTTAAACCCTATCAGCCTGATGGTGTTTGGGAAGCTGTCGCCATGATCGGCAGCAACACGCGCGACTATAAGCGAGACATGGGAGAAAGTCTCTATCGACGAAGCTTGTACACGTTCTGGAAACGTTCAGCCCCACCAGCCTCGATGGAGATCTTCAATGCTCCCTCGCGCGAAACATGTACCGTGCGTCGTGATAGAACGAACACGCCTTTGCAAGCTCTTGTGACATTGAACGATCCACAATTCATTGAAGCAGCTCGAATTCTGGCAGCTACTGTTCTGCAGCATAGCAATGATATGGATGAACGGTTGAATTATTTGAGCAAACGTGTTGTATCTCGAGTATTGACGGAAGAAGAAAAAGCGATTGTCGTAGCCAGCCTAAACGATCTGTTGAAAATCTACCAAGCCGAACCTGCCAAAGCGAAAGAACTGATGCAAGTGGGTGAGAAACCTGCCAGCACCGATCTATCCGAGGCTGAAGTTGCTGCCTGGACCATGATCGTCAACGAGATCTTGAACTTGGATGAAGTATTAAACAAGTAAGCAGAGATAGATGAGCATCGTCCCCATTCTCCGGCCAGCAAACAGGCTTGAAAATGGAAGTGGGTCACAAGGTGCCCTTTCAAATAGCGAGACAAAATATGTTCGGCTCACGTAAAGAACTCGGTGAAGTTCCATCATCCATGATGGAAGATTATGTACGCGCAGAAACGCGACGACAGTTCTTTCAACGCGGTGGCAATGCATTGGGATGGGCGGCCTTAGCCTCGCTCACTGGACTTGCCGATCCATTGGCGGCAGCCGATCAACAGAAATTGATTCCGGCTCCCAAGACCCACTTTCCCGCCAAGGCGAAACATGTGATCTATTTGCACATGGTCGGTGGACCACCGCAAATGGATCTATTCGATTACAAGCCGCAGATGAAGGATTGGTATGACAAAGACCTCCCCGAAACCGTGCGCAATGGACAACGTCTGACCACAATGACGAGTGGTCAAGCGCGATTCCCTATTGCGCCAAGCAAGTATAAATTCGAACAACATGGCCCTTCCGGAATGTGGTTCTCCGAACTGCTCCCTTGGAAAGCCAAGATGGCTGATGATTTATGTTTCATTCGCAGCATGCATACAGAGGCCATCAATCATGAACCGGCCATCACGTACATGCAGACCGGGAACCAAGTGACCGGACGTCCCTGTTTGGGAGCCTGGGTTTCCTACGGATTAGGTTCCCTCAATGCCGACTTGCCGACGTTCGTCGTGTTGGTCGCTAAACCCACCAACACTGAACAGGTTCAAGCGATATCGGCTCGACTATGGCAATCGGGTTATCTGCCTGGTGAACATGCAGGTGTATCGTTCCGAGCTGCTGGCGATCCGATTCTCTACATCAATAATCCTAATGGTGTTGATGCTAATGTCCGACGCAAAACGCTGGATGCACTAAAGCAGCTCAATGAGATCAACTTCCGCAAAGTAGGCGACCTCGAAACCCATACTCGCATTCAACAATATGAACTCGCATTCAGAATGCAATCCTCGGTTCCCGAACTCACCGATACCTCCAAGGAAACCGAGCAAACTTATGCACTGTATGGTGAAGCAGCCAAGAAGCCCGGCACTTTCGCCAATACAGCCCTACTAGCACGAAGAATGGTCGAGCGAGGCGTACGTTTTATCCAGGTTTACCATAACAACTGGGATACCCATGCTAACGTCGCTGGGCGACTTCCCGATCAATGCCGCGATGTCGATCAAGCTTGTTATGGACTTGTCCAAGATCTAAAACAACGCGGCCTTTTGGACTCAACCCTCATTATTTGGGGTGGTGAATTCGGACGGACAATTTATTCGCAAGGTGGCTTAAGTCCTCAAAACTATGGACGCGACCACCACCCCCGGTGCTATACTATGTGGATGGCTGGAGGAGGTACTCAAGCTGGTGCCGTTTACGGTGAAACCGACGACTTCTCCTACAATATTGTCAAAGATCCTGTTCACATTCGTGATTTCCACGCGACCGTTCTAAACCGACTCGGTTTTGACCACGAACGGTTCAGCTATCGTTACCTCGGTTTAGATCAACGATTGACTGGCGTGGAACCTGCAAAAGTGATCAAGGAACTAATCACATCGTAATCGGACTATATCGCTTCCAGGGGAACAAATTTGAAAGAGGCCAACGACTCGTCAGAGAACAAGAGTTCGCCTCAATCCCCCGCTGAGTCTCTCCGCGCGCCCGCAGATTCCAAGACGACTCCCAATCATGCGGTTACGCGGATCGTACCCCAGGACAATTCCGATTCGGGTGACGAGTTCGAGCTCCAAGCCGAATTTGTGCCGCTGCAAAATACCCAGCCTCAGCAGCAGCTTCCGATGCTTGGCGACTATGTCCTCATCGAAAAAATCGGGGCAGGGGGCATGGGGGAAGTGTTTCGTGCAGAACACCATATCATGCACCGTCAGGTGGCGCTGAAGATACTGCCCACTTCTTTATCTTCCAACCAAAGTCTAGTAGACCGCTTTTATGCCGAAGTGCGCGCGGTAGCCCGCTTGATGCATCCCAATATCGTAACGGCATTCGATGCAGGTCAGCACCAAGGAATTCACTTTCTGGTAATGGAACTCATTGAAGGTGTAGTCCTCTCGCGACGAATTTCAGAGCAAGGCCCACTCTCTGCCAGCGAAGCGATTGAAGTTCTGCGACAAGCGGCCACCGCACTCGACTATGCGCATAGACTTGGCATCATTCATCGCGACATCAAACCCAGCAACATGATGATGAATCGGCAAGGAGTGCTGAAGATCCTCGATTTCGGTTTAGCGCAAATCGGTGAAGCAGTTGAATCCAAGAACTCTTCGTCACGATTGATCGGTACCGTCGAGTTCATGTCGCCCGAACAAATCAGTCGCCCAGACAGTGTGGATCATAGGTCGGATTTATATAGTTTGGGAGCAACATTGTTTTACTTGCTGACAGGCAGGATGATGTTTAGTGGTGATCCGATGCAAATCGCCCAAGCTCAAGTCCGTCAGCAACCTCCCGCATTGTATGAAGTTCGGCCGGATATCGATCTCCGCGTCGACGCCATCTTTCAAAAACTTATTGCAAAGAATCCTGATGATCGTCTCCGTTCCGGGAAAGAACTCCTTGAGAACTTAGAGCGATTGAACTTACTCACTTCTAATGGCTCTGCCCAAGCGGCTGCTGCCAAAGTCTTGTTGCCCAAATTGGTTACGGAGTCCTCTACTAACCCGGGCACCGTCATCACGCGGATGAACAAGAATGCGGCAGCCTTTGCGATCGATCTTGGAATGATGAATTCTTCGGCCGCCATTTTTGACAAAAATGAAGGCCCCAAGATTGTTCCGCTTCCCGGTGGACAAGAGCTATTGCGTAATATGATCTGGAGTCAAGAAAACCAGATTTATCTCGGGGCCGATGCTATTGCGCGTCGCCAGATCGCGCCCGAAAAAGTCTATCATGGATTGCAGCGTTGGCTTGGCCTTCCCTATCTCGATCGTCCATTTTGCGGACGCATCGTCCCTCCTGAAGTCCCTGTAGCCGTATTGTTGAAGTATTTAGCGAATGCAACGGCCACCATTCAAAACGCCGCCACACATGCCGTGGTAACTGTACCCGCATGCTACGACCAATTGCGCCGCTATTCGGTGCTGAACGCCTGCAAAATCGCGGGTATTGAAGTACTGCAGCTATTAGACCGTCCCATGGCTGCCGCTTTGGCTTGGTTGGATATTTCAGCGAAACTCAATTCGCCCGAACGACCGCGTGAAGCAGAGCAGAATTGGTTGCTCATCCATGCTGGAGCGTCAGGAATTGAAGTATCCGTCGCTGCGATTCGCGGGCTAGAGATTCGGTGTCTTGCAACCGTTGGTGATTGGTTGCGTGGAACCTACCGTTGGCAACATCTGTTGGCCGAACATTTGTGCCAACAGTTTCAAAAGAAATTCGGCACCGACGTTCGACAAGATATTATTGGTGCCACCCGCTTGCAACGCACCGTCGAACTCTCCCTCGATCGACTCGCTACCGCTTCCAAAGTGGATATTCGCTTCGAGTTTCAGCAAAAATCGATTCAATGCACACTCTCTCGACGCGAAATGCTGGCCATTGCTGAAGAGCCTTGTCTCATGCTGAAGCATTATGTCGAGAACGCGCTTAAACAATCTGGCATCGATCCATTCGACATCGATCAAGTTCTGTGGATGGGAAGCTTGGCGCGCTTTGACGAACTTCGCTCCATGATTGAACGCTTCTTGAGCCACAATCCGACCTCATCTCTCCAATCAAAAGCTGATTTGGCGATTGGTGCAGCGATTCAATCACAACATATGATGCCAACCATCCAAGCACCACCGGCTCTTCCGCGTGTGGTTACTTCGGCGACATATGACCTGGGGTTATTGTTTCGAGACGCTCAAACCGGCAAAACCGTACCGAGAGTATTGGCCCCGAAAGGCTCCGCTTTACCTTTTTCGATCCAGCGCAATATGCGCCCGCCACCCGGTGCCGACTTGCCTCCACTTGTGCAAATCATCGAAGGGACCAACCAAGGGGATTCAACGTGGCACAAGCTCGGTCAACTCGATTTGAAATCTACCTTTGCCAATCGCCCACAGCGCGACCCTTGCCAACTGCGTCTACAAATTGACGAGAGTGGTCTGTGGAGCGGAACAGTTACATGGGTCAATGGCCAACAAACTGTCCCAATTCCAATCACAAGTGAATCGCCGATGACCAATGAACAAGCAGAACGCTGGAAGAGTTGGTTAGAGACGATCCTACTTTGCACCCCATCATCGCAAGCCTAGATTCGCCTGTGGCTTTTGATGTTGCGATAAGCTCGAAAGAAAACTTCGTGCTACCGAAACTTTACGCGATGGATTTCGTAGCTCCGTACCTCGCAATTCGTAATTCGTCGTCGTAATTCGTGTTCGCATTGCCGCGAATCGCGAAATTTCAGCCACGACTGGGGATTCGACTTGTCAGCCCTAAAAACACAACCTCAAAACCTACCGCGAGTGGTTTATCTAGCCGACAAAACTAATATCGACGTCGTATCTTTTGCGAATACTCGCGTGCGGTAAGTTGCAGCCCACTAGTAGGCAGCACAGCAGCCCGCGCTCGCATCGCCGTTGCCTCGGCCCCTCCTTCAATCAAGCCTAGTTGCCCAATCAACTGATCTGAATAGCCGGGGAATAGAATTCGCAAATCAGCCGGAATAGTTCCTGGACGCAAGTTGTTGACGTGCGTTACAAGATTGGTGGTGCAATTGTTGGTTAACGTATCATAGAACTCAGGCGTTTTGGCTAATGTGTTGGCTCGCTTGATAATGTCCAAGAAGAGAGCTTGCACTTCTTCTGGCGTCGCTTTCGCGCGGTACAGAAAAACCTCCACCTGCCGAACATCGGTCCTCAAGCGAATCAAGTCCCGCTCCGTTCCCAAAATATACATCAACTCATATTGCTTGAGGGCTCCGGCCATCGGCGTGTACTTTTCGTCTTTCTCCAGTCGAGCTTCTACACTGACGACAACTTGATCTCCGCTGCTCAATCCGAAACTCAACATGGTATGGGCCAGAACGGGCGCATCCTTGAAAGGCACCACAACAAAATCAACAGTTTGCAATTCGTCCACTTTGAAGCTTGTATCGAAGTGCTTCAGATCGTAATCATCTTCGCTTCTGTATTTGCAATCGCGAACGTTGTAGAGCTTAATTCGCTCTTTATCGAGTTTCGCGAAGGGGAGTACGGCCAAATCGGGTCGCCACTTACGTGAGTTGGACGGTTTGAGATCGTTTCGCTCGTCTTTTTTGGTTCGCCCATTCGAAAAAGGACTCGCGGACTCCAACCAAAACGCGCAGCCGGTAAAAACGAGGCAATAAACTTGCACCATGGCAAGTAGCACTCGATAGCTCGGTCTTGGGAAAATTCCGTTCCAAACCATAAGAAACAGGGCAAAATCCGTTTCGATTTCGAGCAGTTTTTGGTCCAAATACCGCATTTAGGCCAAAATTTGCTCCGACGAAAAATCGCACCCTGGGCAATACATGATTGTGTGCTCTGAAGCAATATCTTTTTTTGCTAGCAAAAAAAGCATTCCAACCACAATCACGCTGGCTAGTAAAACGTGGGCAGACGCACAGTCACACGTTTAGCGATATCTAGCGCGTTCTAGCTGCGATGCGTTTTAGCGATTGGCGGCTTAGAAATTTCCGTTGGCAGCGTTGTTGATCAGCGAGATGTATTTCAATGCCATGGACATAACCATGACGACCAAGATCACAATGATCGAGAACCAGAGAAATCCGCTGGCGGCCATGGCCAAAATGGTCAGCGCGGTCCGTCCGCGTTGTTGATACTCGCGGGCAAGTCGATCCAACGACTCGGTTTCGGTACCACTCACTTCGCCAACTTCAACAAACTCAACAAAGTCAGCAGGAAACACACCTGCGGCTCTAAACGACTCACTGAAGGAGTCGCCTTTCTTGATCGCATCGACTGACTTATCCATACCTGACATCAGATAAAAGTTACCGGTGCTGCGAAACGCTTGCTTGACACTGCGAATCGCGTCTACGCCGGCGTTAAGCATAATCGATAACGCCATCGTGAATCGAGCTAAGCTCAAAGTCTCTAAGGGCGTACCAACCACAGGGATCTTTTGGATGAGTGGGAAGAGAATGGTTTGGCAATTCCAAAGGTTACTTCGAATCGCATAGATACCAAAGAAGATCACGGCGTGGATCGTCAGGAGAACGCCGCAATACAACAAGAAACCGCTGACACCAGTTAGTCCCAATCCGCTGGCGTCATAGGTTTGCGAGGTCCCCAACATACCCTGAATCAGAATAACCGCACCGATTATCAACTCGGCCAAGACCAACTGAATCATGGGCCAAGCGATCTTCATGAAAAACATGTTGCGGCTTTGCTTGACGTCGTCGTAATAGTCCGCCAAATGCAGGAGCACTTTATCGAGTGAGCCCCCAATTTCACCGGCGTGCACCAACTGAATCATGAGGGGTGGAAAGTACTTACCTTCTGCCAACATCGATTCGGCAAAACTCTTCCCACTCCGAATCGATTCACGAACTTTCCCCATCTTTTCTCGGTAGACAGGTCTTCCACTTTTGGTCTCCGTCTCCAACAATCGCACGATATCCACTCCAGCCCGAAAACCGGTACCAAGCCTGCGGGTTGCACCCGCAACTTCGCGAAGTGACATTTTCGAAGAGAACATAATGAGTCCAAAACTGAATTTGTGGGTCGACGTCGGTGGAACCTTTACCGATGCTATTCTATGGCTTGGGCCTGCGTCCGGGAAAGAGACTAATTTCCAATCCCGAAAGGTACTTAGCAGTGGTAGGACGCGATGTTCGATCACGGGCATCGCGGGAACACACCGACTTATTGTAGACGGACTTCCGCTTGGCTGCCCAAATTTTTGGTCATCAGCCAAAATTTCCTTTTCAGTTGCGGGCCACACGGCTATTGACGGCACTATCGTTGCGTCAGGAGATCGATGGGTTGAAATCGATTCGCGTCTTCCGCCCAATTTATTCGTACCTGGTACCGGTCAAGCTCATTCTGCCGAAATATGGACGGGCTTAGAATCTCCAGTCCTGGCAGCTCACCAACTGCTCGATATTCCGTTGCCATCGCCTCTTCCTCCTTTGAATATCCGACTGGGAACAACGCGAGGAACCAACGCCCTATTAACTCGTACAGGTGCGGATGTCGGTCTGTGCATCACCAAAGGTTTTGGTGACCTTCCGTTTATTGGCAACCAAGATCGGCCGGACCTCTTTGCTCTGACAGTCACCAAATCTCCCCCCCTGTGCCACCGCATCCACGAAATTACGGAGCGAGTAGACGCACAAGGGAACATCCTGATTCCGCATGATGATAAAGGCTTAAGAAATAAGTTTGCCGAATGGAAGCAACTCGGTATACGATCAGTAGCTATCGTATTGATGCACAGTTATTTAATGCCCAAACATGAAGAGGCTGTAGCAAAAGTCGCCGCTGAATTCGATTTCGACGAAGTGATTTGCAGCTCGCGTCTGAGTCCCGTGCGCAAATTGCTAGCCCGCTGCGATACGAGTTTGGTCGACGCCTATCTTAGTCCTGTCATCAATGACTATTTGCAAGTGGTGAAACATCAGTTTGGAAACCCCGAAGCGTCGCGGCTCGAGGTTATGACAAGCGCTGGTAGTCTCGTCGACGTTAAAGAGTTCCATGGAAAAGATAGTGTCTTGTCGGGCCCCGCCGGCGGGATTGTAGCGGTTCAAGAACTATTGCGACAAACGACGTGTCAGGCCGCTTTAGCATTCGATATGGGTGGAACAAGTACTGACGTCAGTCGCTGCACCCGTGGAGAACTTCCATTACAGTTCGACACAACTAAAGCCGGGATTCGTATTGTTACTCCAATCCTGTCCATCCATACCGTCGCCGCTGGTGGAGGTTCGATTTGCAGTTTTGATGGTGTTCAACTGCATGTTGGCCCCGCTAGTGCGGGTTCTTATCCCGGCCCAGCCTGTTATGGCCAAGGTGGTCCTTTAACGATCACAGACATCAATCTACTTCTGGGTATCATTCCCGAAGACGCTTTACCTTTTCCCGTAGATCGACAAGCAGCGGAGAATCAACTTCACCAAGTTGCACAAGCCATTCGCGCAACTCAAGCCGCATCATTCACCGATTTCGAAATCGCCGCTGGGTTCCGACAAATTGCTAACCAAGTTATGGCGGATGCGATTCGAGTCATCTCGACTAGGCAAGGAGCCGATCCGCGCGAACATTTGCTCGTTGGATTTGGTGGTGCCGCAGGACAACATCAATGTGACCTCGCGGATGCGTTGGGGATATCGGAAATCGTTGATCCACCGTTGGCAGGACTATTCAGTGCTGTTGGGATTGGCTTCGCAAGGCATCGGCGTTTTGCCACCATTCCGTTGTACTGTCGATGCGATGATCTCTCCCCAACCATTTTCGAAAACGTCTCGCTTCAACCTCGAAACGATCTGATTGCCGAACTGCAACACATCGGATACTCGCGCGATCAAATTACAGAACGCATTCAGCTCGAAATGCGTTATGTCGGCACAGATGCGACATTACTTGTGCCGCTAACGAGTGATTTCGGGCAAATCACCTCCCTTTTTCACCAAACCCATGAACGATTCTTTGGCTACAGTCAACCGAATCGCGGCATCGAGATTTGCACCATCCGAGTGGAGGTAATTGGTCCCAGTGTGGCAGGAACCATGGAAACCGTCGATCGCTCTTACTCGCCCATTACGTCATATTCGAAGCAAAAGGTATGGCACCAAGGAACTTGGCTAGAATGCCCACGGTTCGAGAGAAATCAATTGCCACCAAGCAGCGTCATCAACGGTCCTGCCATCATCGTTAGCGCAGGACATACAACTTGGATTTCAGCTGACTGGTCCGCTGAAGTAGACCAACATTTCAATCTCCGCCTCAAACGGGTCCGCAATACCCACGAAGTATTGAACAGCAATTCTGCTCAAGTGACTTCCGATAACGATCCGGTTTTTCGTGATCTCATCGGCCAACGTCTGGCAACGATTGCCTTGAGTATGGGGGAGATACTAGAGAAAACGGCTATCAGCGTAAATATCAAAGAGCGTCGCGACTTTAGCTGTGCGATATTTGATTCAGCCGGATTTCTGATTGCCAATGCGCCGCACGTTCCAGTGCATCTGGGGGCCATGGGACAGACGGTACGTGAACTCATCCGAGAGTTTCCGGACTTATCTCCCAATGATTGTTTATTGACCAATGATCCTAATCGAGGTGGCTCTCACTTGCCGGACATCACGGTTGTTACGCCGGTCTTCGATCCCCAGACAGAAGAGCGATTGTTTTTCGTTGCCTGTCGAGCTCATCATGCAGAAATAGGAGGGGTGACTGCTGGTTCCATGCCTCCAACGGCCACGACCTTGGAAGAGGAAGGGGTTTTATTGCCTCCCCAATTTTTGATTCGCCGCAATGAATCGAATGTGAATTCGATCTTGGAACAATTGTTAAATTCCAAATATCCATCGCGATCACCCAACGAGAACATCGCCGATCTTGCCGCCCAACAAGCCGCGAATCAGTTTGGCGTGAATGAATTGATTCAATTGGTACAGAAGTATGGCACATCTCGGATCAGCAATGCCATGAATCAAATCATGGATGCTTCAGAGCTGCGAGTACAACGCTGGATTGAATCGCTCGCCGAGTCAAAGTACACATTCCGAGATCAGCTCGATGATGGTACAGAGATTCGAGTCCAACTCTCTAAAGTGCGCGACGAGGCATCGAATAACGTTACACTTCGAGTGGATTTTGCCGGAACAAGCGCACCTCATCCTAAAAACCTTAATGCCAATCGCGCCATTGTTACCGCTGCTCTCCTGTATGTGATTCGAACGCTGGCGGGGGATGAGCTACCATTGAACGAGGGCGCAATGCGTCGAGTCGAGCTGATTATTCCCCAATCGCTATTATCTCCTCTTAATCCAAGTGAAGCTGTCGGAAAGCCCGCTTCACTTTTGCCAGCAGTGGCAGCCGGCAATGTAGAAACTTCACAACGAGTTGTGGACGTTTTATTGGGTGCACTGGGGGTTGCTGCCGCAAGCCAGGGTACGATGAATAACTTTTTGTTTGGTGACTCAACGTTTGGATATTACGAAACCATTTGTGGCGGCACTGGAGCCACCGCTCAAGGTAATGGCTGCGATGCGGTTCATTCTCACATGACCAACACTCGTATCACGGACCCAGAAGTATTGGAAGCTCGTTATCCTGTTCGCCTCTGTGAGTTTTCGATTCGGCAGGAGAGCGGTGGGGCAGGGGAGTTCCATGGCGGCAATGGAATTGTTCGTGAGCTTGAATTTCTACGTCCGCTTCAGGCTTCGTTGATTTCATCGCGAAGAGCGGGGCGCCCACCCTATGGACTAAACGGCGGAGCCCCAGGCCAACTTGGCCGGAACATATGCCTCCGCGCTGACGGAACAATCGAGTCCTTGGGAAGTACGGCCCAAATCCAATTGCAATCGGGCGACCGTATTCGAATTGAGTCGCCAGGTGGAGGGGGATTTGGGGCCCAGCAGACATAAATCCAAGTTAGCTCACCAGTAACTCTGGGCCCTGGGAAAAAACGGTGAGAAAGCGAAGGTGAGCCAAACTAGACAAGTGCAATAAGCCGCAAGGCTCTCTACAATGTCAGAGTTCCTCGGTTACTTGCCCCACCTAGTATCACATCATGTCACTTCCCATCATCTCGACAACGGACGCTCAATCAGTAGACCTTCACCCGTGGCTGTTGTTGCGTTATGAATCGAATACGCAAGCCGAAGTTTCGCTGTGGTCAATTGACCAAGCCGGAATGGCGATGGCTATTTTCTCATCCGTGGAACGCGCTGAACAATACCGTCTTCAGATTTTCGCTGGTTCTACGAGCGAGTCCGATGAGCGAGCCAGCTCTGATTGGCAAGTTGTGCAGCCCACGGAAATCGAATTGGGAAAATGGATGGTGGCTCATTTCCAAGCTGGAGTGAAATGGCTTGTGTTAGATCCCTCCAAGCAGGATGCAAAACGACTGTTTGCGATGGCTGATGTCTTGAAGGGTTTGCGGCAACGCCTAGCGAATGTGACTTAGCTGATGCGTTGGGAATGTTAGGTATTTTGAAAAGTCGACTCAAGTTATTATTCTCGATTACGATGAGGCACCAACATGAAACGCAACGTATTTCCCATCACAGTCTGTATGCGAGTACTTTCTGTTTTTATTTTCTTCATTCCATTCGACAATCTTCTGGCGGAAGAATTACCTGCCGTTAGCAAGGAACGCATCGAACTTTATGCGGGCGAAGTCCCTGGACAACTTCAGAAAGGTGAAGGACATGAACCACATGGACTTCTCTATCTGCCGAAGCGAGATTCAAGTGCAGCTCCAATTTCTTTGATTGTGGTTGTACCGGGAGGAGGATACGGGGGGCTTGCCATTCAACATGAAGGATTCCAAATTGCCGATTGGTGCAACAAAAATGGAATGGGAGCTTTGATTTGTGTTTATCGCCATCGCGGTGGAGGGTACGGACATCCTTATCCATTGCAAGATGCCCAGCGGGCCATTCGCCTGGTTCGACATAATGCGAAGAGTTGGCATATTGACCCAAACCATATTGGAATCATCGGCTTCTCAGCGGGTGGACATCTTACGTCAACGGTTTCCACACATTTTGATTCAGGAAGTAAGGACGCCAGCGATCCAGTAGAAAAGGAAAGCAGCCGTCCAGATGCAGCGATCCTGTGTTATCCAGTGATCGGTATGGGTAAACCTTATACACATGGTGGAAGCCAACGTAACTTATTGGGCGAAAAACCTGATGCAGCTCTGGTGGCCAGCCTCTCGAACGAAGATCAAGTTACGCCGCAAACGCCTCCAACATTTCTCTTGCATACCCAAGAAGACAAAGTGGTCAGCGTTGAAAACAGCTTGGTTTATTATGCTGCCTTAGCCAAACATGGTGTCCCCAGTGCGCTGCATGTCTATCCTAAAGGGCCTCACGGCATTGGCCTATCACAACACCTACCCGAATCATCGAGTTGGCCCGACTTGTGTCTTGATTGGCTCAAAGGCCATGGATTTTCGGTTCATTCGTCACAACCGTGATATTGAACATGGCTGGTGTTCGGCGTATTCGCTTTGCTAGTTGTGATGCACATCACGCGTACAAACCGAACGGACGGATCAATCTGAAATCGTGCGTGGAGTGTCATTCAAGCACGGTGGTACGTCGATAAGCACTCTCGCAGAACCGTTGTTGGCGTGAACTGCCATTGGCTTGGGTGACGCAAGAATCGCAACTGGGTGCGATTACTTGACCATGCACCGTATAACGCAGAAATTTCGCCACGCACAAAACTGCATTCAAATTCCTGGTGAAGGAGGAAACCAGCTAACGGTGCATGCTAGGTCAGGCACACTGGTAACAGGAATACTGGTGAGAAGAAAAGAAGGAGTTATTCATGCTAGTACTGTCAAGGCATCGTGATGAGAGCATCATGATCGGCGATGATGTGGTGGTTACGATCGTAGATATCCGCGGCGACAAAGTTCGTCTCGGAATCGAAGCCCCTCAAGATATCCCCGTCCATCGTCAAGAAGTATATGAAGCGATTAAACGGGAGAATCGGAAGGCTGGTCATATTCAGCCATCGGACACCCGTCGCATCGGCGGTAACGAATAGAGACAACGGTGGACTTGGTCTACCTACAATAAACACAATCAGGCCGTTGCTGGAATTCCATCCTCACCAGCAAACGGCCTGTTTTATTTTTAGTGCATTTCAGGGAACGATCTTAAAGACGAATCAACGCCCCAATTATATCACAGTCCAAAGCCGCTTTTTGGACATCGGAGTCAACATGGACTCTCGTGGTTCCTACCACACACTGCCACTCCAACACTAGCCAGCCCAATGAGTCAGCTCGAACCCTCGGTTGTGGCATCAGATTAATTTACGGATTCTTGCTGCAAGTTCTCTCACGCAGCCCATCCTCGATAACGATAACTAAAGCAGGTTCGGAATAATCATCCTGACAGTTACTTCGCCTAGGATGTCTAATTTATGAGCTACCTTCGATGCGAAAAGGATTCGTCGGTTGGCTCTTCATTCTCCCCCAAGACCTCGATATCCCACACGCAATGAGTTTAGTAGAGTTTGCTGATTGCGCAAACATCTTGGTTCTGTGGCTCGGCAACAAAGTTCAAGAGCTTGAATAATTCCTGGAAATTTTGAGAGCTGTAAAAAAGTATCGATTGGGCGAGTAGTGCGGTTTAATCGTGGAATACAGCGTTCCCCCCTACTACTTTATTGGAAAAATCTTGGCTCAATCATGACACACGTTACATAAGCCGATGCTATGGTTGCGGGTACCTTCAAGGAGACAAAAGTGATGTCCCCTGGTTGCGTACATGTGGCAACTGTCTTTGCAGGCGCGACAACCCTTTTGATTCAGTATTGGGCCGGCCAAGTCCGAATCATAAGGAAGGTCGCGAGCTGCGGGATTTGCAGCAGGCAAGGTTTGCGGTACGGGTTGGCCTTCGGCGAACGGTTCGCCGGCCAAGAAGACCGCCAGAAGGCCTTGCGACCTTGTTATGCTCAGATCTTTCTCGCGATCCCCCATAGTGGAGTCTTGCTTAGATGACTCGGATTAATACAAACGTAAACTCTCTGATTGCTCAGAGCCGACTGGACCGTACAAACAATCAATTACAGACCGCTATGACTCGCTTGAGCACCGGTTTGCGTATCAACTCGGGTAAAGACGACCCTGCAGGTTTGATCGCAAGTGAAGCTCTCCGCAGCGATATCACGGCGATCAATAAAGCACTCAGCAATACGCAGCGTGCGAATCAAATTATCGCGACCGCAGACAGTGCTCTCGGTCAGGTTGCTAACCTGTTGAACGACGTTCGCGGGCTGGTAACTGAAGCTGCTAACGGTGGTGCGTTAAGCGACGAGGAAATCGCTGCTAACCAATTGCAGATCGACTCCTCGCTTGAAGCGATCAACCGAATTGCACAAACCACCTCCTTCCAAGGCAAGCGACTGCTAGACGGATCTTTGGACTTCGTCTCCAACGCAGCTTCGGTCTCAACTTTGCGAGACGTTCGAATCGACCAAGCGAACTTGGGTTCGACCGGTGCAGTAAAGGTTGACGTAGACATCTCGGCTGCTGCAACCCGCGGTGAAATCACCACCGACTCCGCAGCTGTTTCGACTGCTGCTCAAGCTACTGCAACTCTCAAGTTTGCCCCTGAAGCAATCTTGACCGGTTTCACCGACGCCGGTACGAGCATCTTGGTTCGTGCTAAAGACAACAAAGAAGAATATGATGGCGTTACCGTTCAGTTCTCTGCAGGCAGCACGGCTGTCGGTTCGGAAACTGCAACTTACGACAAAGATGCGAAGACCATCACCGTTAACATCAACAACGCTGCCGCAACCACTGCTGCAAACGTTGTCGCTGCAATCAATACACTCGCCGAATTCGAAGGCGTGGTTGTCGGTGCGGGTGCTGTGGACGGTTCCGACTCGGGTGACGTTGCTATCACGGACACAACGGACACTGATGAAATCGCAATCACTGCTCAAACAGCAGGTGCAGACTTCAACGGCGTTGGTGTTCGCGTTGTTAAGGACTCCGCAACAGCGACCGGTTCGCCAACCGCCGCTTACGATGCAGAGAACAAAGAAATCGTGGTGACGGTGAACGACACCGGCACAACCACAATTGCAAACATTGCAACCGCTATCAATAACTTGGCTGAGTTCAACGCTGCTGCAACCGCTAACGGCGATGGTAGCATCATTGGTACCTCATCCGCAGACACAGAAGCTACAACGAACACAAACAACTCCGGTGGTGGTGTTCTGCTAGCTGACTTGGTTGTAGAAATCGGCGGTCGTGAAGGTACCGAAGTATTCAACTTCAAGACCGGTGCCTCGGTCAACCAAATCGCAGACGCAGTCAAGTTGCTTAGCGACTCGACCGGTGTAACTGCGGTACAAAGCGGCCAGACCGTTACCTTCCGCTCGACTACCTACGGTAGCAAGGGCTTGGTTACCACCAACGTAATCAGCGAAGGCTTGGCTGGTAAGTTCAAGGACAACTTGAGCTCCAACCGTGCCCTAGGTACCGACATCGCTGCTACGATTAACGGTGTGACTGCAACCGCTGACGGCAACAAGTTCTCGATCAACACTGCCGCTCTCGACGTGACCTTGACCGTTGATGACGGTTCAGCCAAAGGTTTCGAGTTCACGATCAGTGGTGGTGGTGCCTTGTTCCAACTCGGTGGTGACGTGGTTTCCAACCAACAAGCCCGCATCGGTATCAGCTCCATCTCGACCGCTCGCTTGGGTGGTGTAAGTGGTAAGCTGTACGAACTTGCATCGGGCGGTTCAAAGACCTTGAAGAACGACTCGACTGGTGCTTCCAAAGTCGTTGACGAAGTGATCGAAAAAGTTGCTTCGCTTCGCGGTCGATTAGGTGCGTTCCAACGAACGACCTTGGAATCCAACACCGTGGCTTTGACCGACACCGTAGCCAACTTGACCGAAGCTGAAAGCTCGATCCGTGACGCTGACTTCGCTCGCGAAAGTTCAGCTCTTACCCGAGCTCAGATTCTGGTACAGTCCGGTACCTCGGTTCTCGGTATCGCTAACCAAAACCCACAGAACGTTCTCTCGCTTCTTCGATAAGAAGAGGTCGCAGACAGCAACTAGGGTAACTTAGGCAAAATAAACCGGCATGGTTGTAAACGTTATACACCATGCCGGTTCTTTTTTTGCTGCTTGATGGGCAACTCGGTCGATTCAATTCTTTAAGTGTGAGTCTGTAACGCCTTAACAAAACTGGCCAAGTATTCATTCCCAACCCATCTTTGTAGAGAATCGCTATGGGAAGAATCCAATCCGATGTTGGTTTAGCAACTGGTATCAATATTACTGATACTGTTGATAAATTGATGGCGATCAATAGCCAACCGCGCGATCGCTTGGTAACTCGAACCGACAATCTCAAAAAAGCGCAGGTGGCCTACACGGAACTCACTGCCCTCGTCATTGGGGTGCAACTCGCCACCACACAACTCGGCAAGACTGACAATTTTTCGACGCTCAAAGTCACTTCGTCAAAAACGGACATCATTACCGCTAGTGCATCGGGAACACCAGCAGCGGGAAAAACCAAAGTTACCAGCGTCCGTTTAGCTCAATCCCAACAACTTACAAGTTCGGCCATTGCCAGTAAAACCGATCCAATTGGCGAAGGTACGCTAACCATTCGGACAGGCGGTTTCATCGATCGAACATCCGCTTTAGACGATCTCAACGGCGGCAGCGGTGTCGAGAGAGGCTTGTTTCGCCTCACAGACCGCAGTGGGGCATCTACTGAAATTGACATTCGCTTTGCCAACGATGTAAGAGATGTCTTGCAGGCGATCAATGGCAACAAGGACATTCGTGTTCAAGCGACCATCGAAGGGGATCGTATCGTCCTCAAGGATCTCACAGGCCAAACCGCTTCCAATCTCAAAGTAGAAGAAGTCGGAACGAGCAGTGTCGCTTCTTCTTTAGGATTACTGGGGATCGATGCGGCGAGCAACACAGCCACCGGCACAGACATTCAGAATGTTACCACCTCCACAAAACTCAACAAACTTCTCGATGGTCGTGGTCTGCAATTCCAGGATGGCAACGACTTTCGAGTCACACTAAAAGATGGTTCGACGGTCGACGTAAATCTGACGATCAATCCTGAAACAGCCTCGGTGGGTGATCTATTATCGGCCCTCAATACTGCAGGCACCGGAAAGTTCACTGCCGCAATTGCAGCCGATGGCGATCGAATCGAACTAACGGACACTACAGGCGGCGTTGGAAATCTTACAGTCGCTGATCTTGGAAATGGAAAAGCGGCCACTTTGCTGGGTCTAACCGGCTCTACATCGGGTTCATCCATTAGCGGTGAACGCTTGCTTTCAGGTCTCGATAGCCCACTATTGTCTTCACTGAAGGGTGGTGCTGGTCTCGGTGATCTCGGAGTCCTCGCCGTTACCAATCGTAGCGGAACGACTACCAATATCAACCTATCTTCAGCTGAGACAGTCGGCGATGCGCTCCGTCTGATCAACAACTCTGGTGCGGGCGTAACCGCTGTTCTCAACACTTCACGCACTGGGATCCTGCTGCGAGACACAACGGGTCAAACCGCTTCGAATTTAATAGTTGCAGATGGCGATGCTACAAATACTGCGACGAAACTGGGACTAGTTAACGACTCCTCAACCAGCCAAGTCAACAGCGGTGCGTTCGATTTACAATGGGTGCATCGTAACACAACACTCAGTTCGTTAAATCAAGGTCGCGGGGTCCAACTCGGTTCATTCACCATCACCGATAGTGACGGTAAACAGAGTGCGGTCAACCTGACATCCATCGAAGCGAAAACCGTGGGTGATGTTATCGATGCGATTAACGACCTCAATATCGGCGTCGAAGCCCGCTTGAGTAGCAGCGGTGACGGCTTTCAAATTGTCGACACTGCCGGAGGAGTAGGAACACTCACGATTCGTGAATCGGGCACTGGCACCACAGCGGCGGATCTCAAGATCCTCGGAACCGGGACTACAATCACCGAAAACAGTGAAACCGTTCAGATCATCGACGGCTCGCAAAATCTCAAGATTGAGACCGATGACGATGACACATTGAACGACCTTATCGAAAAACTGAACGCCGCGGGCTCACCACTTACGGCAAGCACATTGTCGGTTGGCGCGAGTGGAAGTCGACTAGTTCTCAATTCAAAAGCGACAGGTGCATTGAGTCGATTTCAAATAGACTCTTCTATCGCCGGGCTAAATTTTTCGGAAACATCTCAAGCCCAAGATGCATTAATCGCAGTTGGTGCATCTGATACATCCGGTGGAATCTTAATCCAATCGAATTCAAACACGTTCGATGGTTCGATTGCTGGAATCAACCTAACGATTGTTGACACATCGGAAACTGCCGTTGATATCAATGTCAGCAACGATGATACAGGGATTTCTAAGAGCCTCGATTTGCTCGTAACACAATTCAACAGAGTCATCGACAAGCTTAAGTCGGTCGCTTCCTACGATTCCGTAACCAACGTTTCCGGTCTGCTTTACGGTGATACGGAAGTCCTCCGTATTCAATCGACATTCAGCACGTTGTTTTCGTCTCGCCTAGTCACCGGCTCAATACGCTCAATCGCCGAATTAGGTGTTAGCATTAACGACCAAGGGAAACTTGAGTTCGATAAAACTCGCTTCGAAAAACGACTATCGGACGATCCAGAAGCGGTGCGGCAGTTCTTTAGCAAAGAGAAGACCGGCTTCTCGGCACGAGCCAAAACCATGATCGATAGCCTCTCTGGTGAAAACAATAGCGCTTTGATCAGCAAAAATTTGGCGCTGCAATCGAAAATAGAACAGAACAATGCACGCGTAACTTTCTTAACCGCTCGTTTGGATAAACAACGCGAACGCTTGCTCAACTCGTTCTACAAAATGGAAACCGCCATTCAAAAAATTCAGTCCAGCCAAAGCTCCGTAAATTCGCTCAGCAATCTATTGAATTCAAGCTCTAATTAGCACCCATAAACCTAGTTTCGTTTCATTGGCTTTTCCGCAACATTGATGGATCAATACCATGTCGGCAGGATTCACGAACAATCCATATCTTGAACAAGAAGTGCTTTCGGCCTCACCTGCCAAATTGCGTTACATGCTTCTCGACCGAACCACGGCTTTACTGGGCATTGTCGACCAACTCTGGGCCGCTGGCGATCATTTCCAAGCTGTTCAATGGACCATTCGCATACGGGAAATCCTGAATGAACTGCTCAACGGAGTGACCGACTCGGAAATGGAGTTGAGCCGCAAAATTACGGACATCTATATCTTCTTGATCAACATGCTGACCAAGCTTGAAATCAGCCGCAGCCGAGAGGAATTGGCAGAATTCCGCAGTATTGTGGAATTGGAACGCGAAACATGGCTCCAGTATGTGCGTAAGGAAGCCTTGGCCAAACAGCAATCTTCGTATACCCCTATACCGCCAGCTCACTTCGCTCCGTACCCAAACAATGGCTCTTTAGGCTCGTCCGATTTCAATCTGGAAGTCTGAGCCTCATCAATTTTCAGGGTGGGAAACGTGGCACCTATCGCCATTCCCACTGTTCTATGCCTACAATATGGGCGTATGCTCGATAGCATACAGTTAGACACGACCCATTTGCCAGGTATTCGGGGCTTTTGTTATGCGTTGGTGGTTACTGCCTGTCGTTGTGCCATTCCTCTTTTCATCGCCTCAATACGTCCAGGCGCAAGAGAAGACTGTCGCTCCCGCCGAGGACAAAGAAAAATCGAAAGAAGAGGAACTGAAATTCTTACGAGTGTTTCGTGAGAACAAAAAGCCTGTCGCTCTTCAAACGGCCATCGCCAAATACAAATTGAAAACCGCTGCCCAGCCTGTGGTTGAAGTAGATCTTGTAGGTGCGGTTCACATCGGCGAAGGCGCATACTACGAAGAACTCAACCGTCGCTTTGCCACATATGATGCAGTCCTGTACGAATTAGTGGCCGACCCTGAAACTCGAATTCCCGAAAAAGGTGGCGAAGGGCAAATCGCCAATCCCATCGGCGCCATGCAATATGGCATGAAAGAAATGCTCAAACTCGATTTCCAATTGGAAGGAATCGACTATCGCAAGAAGAACTTTGTGCACGCCGACATGACCCCCAAAGAAATGTCCGACAGCATGCGCGAACGTGGCGATGGCCTGATGACACTCATGATGCGCGCTATGGGATCTGGTATGGCCCAACAAGCTGCCGGACAATCGACCGGTGAACTGGATATGCTCACTGCAATGTTCTCGAAAAATCGTCCACTTGCCCTGCGACGAGCCATGGCGAAAAACTTTGAATCGATGGAAATTCAAATGGCCGGACTAGCAGACAAAGACGGCAAAAGCACACTGATCACAGAACGCAACGCTAAAGCCTTTGTGGTTTTAGACAAAGAACTGGCCAAAGGCACCAAACGTGTTGCCATTTTCTATGGTGCAGGACACTTGCCCGACATGCACGAGCGCTTGCTAAAGAATTACCAAGCCACGTTTGAAGGCATCGAATGGATTAACGCCTGGAATCTCAAAGAACTGTAGTGCGAAAAACAGTTCAGCGGCAAAAAAGATGGTGAAAGAGGGCCAATGGAAGTTGACCCTTTTTTTATGCACGCATTCGAAGGCTGTGCGCAAAATAAAAGCGTCGTCGAAACCCATTCGTAAACTAAAGGTCCTCTCCCGCCCTTAGCTCACTAGCGAGTGGCGACGACGCCAGGCACGCGTAAAAAATAATAACGTTGTTAAGTTTTCCGGCCCCTTTCGTTGTTCTGCGGAACGGCATTACCTCTCACAGTTTGCCGTCCTAACCTTGATCCCGCCAATACTTAATGCACACCCCGTGCCAAAAACTGGCCGAAATCGGGACCGATTTCTTGAACTTTCCGTAAACCTAAGCAACACAAACACTTACGCCATCAGAAGAAATCTAGCCCCAACCAATGCCATTCCGGGCGTTACACTCTCTTGCCCACTAACTCAGCAAACATGCTAGCAAACCTATCGATTATCACGGATTTACTGCCCGCTTTTTGGGCACCCGTGCAGGAAGAAAGGTATTGGGTTTTATTTCGCAATCTTGCTTTACAGGGGCCAACAATCTCGGCATACTTCTCTTCCCACAAGTCATCCTTTTCTCCTCCGCAAGGAAAGCAGCACGGATGTTGAAGCTCTCAGTCAGCGAATTGTCCACATATCGTTGGGGCTTCGAGGAAGATGTCCTTCACTATCGCCAAGCTGGATTCTCCGCACTCGGAATATGGCGACCAAAACTGGCCGAATACGGCGACGAAAAGGGCCTTGAATTGCTCGCCGAACATGGCATGAGTGTTTCCTCATTGCAGTGGGTGGGCGGCTTCACGGGGAGCGATGGGCGTCCCTTTCGAGATAGCATGCACGATGCCTTTGATGCGTTGGAACTCGCAGGTCATTTGAAAGCGGAAAGCGTCGTCGTTCTATCGGGCGGACAAAGTGGTCACATCCACAAACACGCGATGCGGTTGCTCAAGACCGCACTTCGCGAAATGAGTGAAGCAGCCCAGGCTGTCGGAGTGAAGTTAGCCCTTGAGCCCATGCATATTGGGTGCGCCCATGACTTCACCTTCATTACCGAACTACCGCAAACGCTCGACCTAATCGCAGAGTTGGGCCTACCAAACCTTGGCTTGGTATTCGACTGTTACCACCTGGCGCAAGATCCCCGTGTCTTGCACTGGCTGCCTGAGATTCTTCCCTATATTCATTTGGTACAACTCGGCGATTCGAAACATGCCCCCATGGGCGAACAGAATCGCTGCCTGCTGGGACAAGGTAATTTACCCTTGCCGCAAATCATGCATCTCCTAACCAGCCACCATTACAATGGCTATTTGGAAATCGAGTTGCTAGGGGAAGAACTTGAGAACGTCGACTACAACACCGTGATCGAATCTGCCAAGGCCTGGGTGGAATCTTGCACGTAGTGTTGCATGTTGGATGCAGCGACTACTTCGGTATCAACTCCATACATACGACGCGATCATTCCCTCGCAAGTAAAGCAATCCGTGCGATAACACCGGAGCAGCCCAACAAGGGGCCGACAACAGTGGTCTTCCATCCACTGGATCTTTGGTCGCATATAAGTCCAATTCGCTAATGACTTCAGGCTTCTCTGGATTGACTTTCATCAACAGCAGACGGCCATCTTCACCCAACACAACAAAATGACCATCGACGTGCAACAAACTCATTCGTTCGTGAGTCCGTGCACTCCACATCACCTTTCCATCCGACCAACGAATACATCGCAAATCAGCATCCGGTTGGTTGCGACCGCTACATCCGTACAAATAGCCATCTACCAAAATGGGTGTTGCCCAATGGGCTCGAAACGCTTGCTCGCGTTGCCTTGCTCCATCCTTCCACTGCGATGTCGCTGCCCCATTTTCCAGCTTCAACAATTGACTACCTATCGAGTAGGTTTCTGAGATCAAGACTTCGTTTCCATGCACCACTGGGCAAGCAGCGTTTACGCTCTCCATCGTGGAGCTTCGCCAGGGTTCGAAGAATGTTTCCGTTCCCTTTTCCGCATTGACTCCCAACAGTCCGCCTCGCATGAAAAATAGCAAATCGATCCCTTGGTCGCGCAGGTGAGGCGTACGCACAGGGGACGCATAACTGGCTAGCTCTTTGCTGCACCGAAAAACTTCCTTGCCCGTTCTTTTATCAAAAGCAACCACACCTGTCCCATCACCTTGCACATCATCCAACTGACCGGGCAGCACATACTTCGCTTTCTCTGCATCCGAGCCACCAATCATTACCCAAATAAGATCGCCAACGACAATCGGTGTACTACCAACGCCAAAGAAGTTTGGAACAACGTGATACTCATCATTCGTTTGTTTTTCCCAAACCAACTTTCCAGTCATCACGTTGAGGCAAGCCAAGCGTCCCGCGACACCAAAAACATAAACGCGTTCATTGTCGACGACAGGACTTGTGCGTGGACCATTGTTGTAACCATACATATCGCTGTATTCGACAGGGGCTTCCCACTTCCAAATCTCAGCTCCCGTTTCTGCATTCATACAGGTTAGGCGTTCCGAATTGCCGTAACGACAAAACTGAAAATAACGCCCATTCGATGTAGCCCCAATGCCGTAACTAGTGCCCAACTTTTGGGTCCAAATAATCTTCGGTGGATCGGTTTTCCACTCTTTGCGAATCCCCGTTTCGCTCGACGTGCCATCTCCACGGGGCCCCAAAAACTGCGGCCAATCTTCACCGCTTTTTTTGGTCCGCAGATCGGTAACTACGGCTGAATTTACTTCTTGGGCACTTACCAAATTGGAATAATACAACCCAGCGAAGATGCTCCAAGCGAGAATTGCAAACCGAAATGAGGGCTGAGAAAGGTTCTGAAAACCGAGAGAAACTCCGTTTTTTCGGACATCGTGCCGTACCATAGTGGTTTGTCTCGCTACAATTGAGCGTAGGTTAGGTAGGAAATGAAGGTGAGTGCAGAAGATATTTTATGAAGAGGGACTTAGTTATCACAACCTCTCTGATCATTCCAGAGAGCGAAATTCATTGGCAATTTGCCCGCAGCGGTGGGCCAGGTGGCCAAAATGTGAACAAAGTGAACAGCAAAGCCATTTTGCGTTGGGAGATCCTACGCAATCAAACGCTTCCTTCTGCTGCCTTAGACCGCCTCAAAATCGCGGCCGCGAATCGGATCACAACGGAAGGGGATTTGATCCTGAGTTGTGATGAATACCGTGATCAGCCTAAGAATATTGCGAGATGCGAATCCAAACTCCGGTCCCTCGTTTTGCAGGCCTTACATACGCCGCGCGTTCGGAAAGCCACCAAGCCCTCTTACTCATCGACTCGCCGTCGCTTGGACAACAAAAAACGCAACGCTGACAAGAAGGCCGGACGTCGGTCGCCATCTGATTAATCGCTCCACAGTTTTTCTTCTTGTTGTACACCGATGAGTATTAGAGTTCTGATCACGGGCGCTACGGGCATGTTGGGCAACAACGTCCTCCGTAAATGTCTGTCGCGCGGTATTCAAGCGGAAGTCTTAGTCCGAACCACATCGGATCGCCGCGCACTCAACGGCATATCCAATCACAGCGGAGAACCGCTGGTGATTCACGATGGTGACATCACCGACTTAGAGTCCATTCGAAAGGCCGCCCACGGCTGCACGCACATCGTTCATGCCGCAGGTGATGTTCATATTGGCTGGCAAGGCCTAGACAAACAACGGCGAATCAATGTGACGGGAAGCTCGAATGTGGCCCGTGTCGCCTTTGAAAACCAACAACGCTTGGTGCATGTTTCAACGGTCAATGCGCTGGGCCTCACCGGCAACGAAACACCCGCCAACGAAGAAACACCCTATGGCAAGCTAAACATTCCCAGCACATATGTTGTGTCTAAACGCGAAGCTGATATCGAAGTTGGCAAGTGGATTTCAAAAGGCCTAAATGCGGTAACCGTTCATCCCGGATTTATGCTGGGCCCTTTTGACTGGAAGCTGTCCTCCGGAAAAATGCTGGTTGGCTTAACGCGTAACTACCCGCTTCTATCCCCTCGCGGCGGTTGCAGCCTATGTGATGCTCGTGACGTTTCTGCCGGAATCATTTCAGCATTGACTGCCGGCAATTCGGGGGAACATTTTATCCTCGCAGGTCACAATCTATCTTACCTCGAACTATGGCGAGCCATTTCGGATGTAACTGGGGCAGTGCGTCCTCTGTGGAGAATGGATCGCGTCACCATGTTAACCACGGCCCTTATCGGCGATATTGCCAGCAAATTCACAGGCAAAGAAGGGGATGTTAACTCTGCCGTTGTACGCATGTCAGCTCAGTACCACTATTACTCAAGCTACAAAGCAACTCGCATCCTCGGATATCAATTTCGAGAAATAAACACCATAATAGGAGACGCCTGGAACTGGCTAAAACAAAACGGAATGGCCTGATCACGCTTGCGTTGGGTCGCATCCGCAGCTCGAAGTTGTTTACGTCTTTGGAAACTTGAAATATGAAGTTGCCTTCTGTTTGTGCACTCGATTGCCCTGACACTTGCGCTTTGCACATCACAGTTGACAATGGTCGGGTTGTAAAATTGGAAGGCAATCCAGATCACCCCATCACTCGCGGGTTTGCGTGTGCCAAGATGTATCGTTATCCAGAACGTCACGAACATCCCGATCGATTGCTTTATCCACAACGGCGCATAGGACCCAAAGGTTCAGGCAAGTTCGAACGCATTTCGTGGGAAACAGCTCTTGATGAGATAAGCCCACGTCTTCAAGAAATTATCAAACAACATGGTCCCCAATCCGTTCTTCCCTACTGTTACTGCGGAACGATGGGTGTCATTGAATCGCAACATCCGCTCGCCTTCTTTCGCGCGTTAGGGGCACTAGAACTCGACTGGTCAATATGTGCGGCGACCGGAAGCGCAGCGTGGGAAGCCAACTATGGGCCATTCAAACTCGGAGTTGATCCTGAAGAGGCTTCGAATAGCCGCTTTATCATTTTGTGGGGCATCAATGCCTTGAGGAGCAACTCGCACTTTGCTCCTTGGCTCAAAGAAGCTCGCCAAAACGGTGCGCACATTCTCCATATCGATCCATTTCGCAACGAAACAAGCCGTTTCAGTGACGAGCACTGGCAAATTCGCGTAGGCACAGATGCCGCCTTAGCGTTAGCCTTTGGACGTGAAATTCTCACGCAAAACTGGCACGATGCTGCTTACTTGAAGCAGCATGCGAATAGCCTCGATGACTATCGCCAAGCTTGTGAGCCTTGGACCATTGAACGAACAGCCGATTTTTGCGGCATCGATGCGATTCGCCTGCGTGAGGTCATTCAACAATACTCAACCACTCGCGCCAGTTTTATCAAAGTGGGTTATGGATTAACACGCAATGAAGGTGGTGGCAATGCGTTGCGAGCCATTACTCTGTTACCAGCCCTCACAGGTGCTTGGCAACATGCCGGTGGCGGTGCAACCCTTTCGACCAGTGGTGCATTTCATCTCAACCATCGACTGAACCGTGGCGAGCACTTACGCCAACCCAATGTGCGCACCGTAAACATGAATTTGTTGGCCGATGAACTCGCGCGACAAACGCAACCTATCCAAGCTTTATTCGTTTTCAATTCCAATCCGGCCGCCGTCGCACCCGACTCTAGCGGTGTTGCAAAAGGCCTATCGCGCGACGATCTATTCACCGTTGTCCTTGAACATTTCCAAACGGATACTGCCGACTACGCGGATTATTTACTCCCTGCCACCGACTTCTTGGAACACCCTGATCTATACACTTCGTACGGCCACTACTATTTGCAATGGTCAGAACCAGTTATCGAACCGCGCGGCGAATGCAAACCCAACACTTGGTTCTTTCGCGAATTGGCCAAACGACTGCAACTAAACGAACCCACGCTCTACTGGACGTCGCACCAATTGGCCGAGAATCTGGTGTCTAGCCAACATCCGTTTATGCAAGATGTCACCTGGGAACGTTTGCAACGTGAACGCTTCATCAAAATGCATCTGGGCGAAGATTTCCGTCCCTACATTCATGGCTCACATCACCCCGATAAAAAAATCCATTTCACTCCTGCGCCCCAGCAACTTCAATTCGAAGAACAGCCCACTCCAGAATTTCCATTGCGTCTCATTTCTCCTCCGGGCCCATTTATCTTGAATACCAGCATGGGCAATCTCGAGAGCATTCGAAAAATGGCTGGTAACCAGCCGCAAGTTATCATTCATCCTGACGACGCTCAACAATATGGCGTGACCGACGGCGCAGTCGTTCGAATTACGAGCCGCACTGGAACCATTAGTCGACAAGCGATTGTCAGCACCGATGCACGTCAGGGAGTCTTGGTAGCACTCGGACAATGGTGGCCCAAATTTGCCCCCGATAAAAAGAGCCTCAACGAACTAACCAGCCAACGCCTAACGGATCTAGGTGGTGGCAGCACCTTCGGCAATCCTGTCGTTCGTGTAGAATGCTGATCCAGAACATCTCACATAACAAAAATTTGGATGACAAAATGGCGCCACTCACCTATCTCGACTTTTCCAAAATGATCGACCACTCCCTGCTGCAGCCTAATCTCACGGAGCCAGAACTTGAAAACGGTTGCAAGTTGGCCGTGGCTTATGACGTCGCCAGTGTGTGCATCATGCCATATTACCTGCAACGCTGTGCCGATCTGTTGTGCAACTCAACCGTGCAGCCAAGCACTACGATTGGCTTCCCACACGGCGGACATAAAACGGTGATCAAGGTAGCTGAGGCGGAGCAAGCCTTGCGTGACGGCGGTACGGAACTTGATATGGTTGTGAATATCTCACAAGTCCTCTCCGGCAACTGGGACTATGTTCGTCAAGATATTGCTGAAGTGATCGCCGTAACGCACGCCGCGGGCAAGAAGGTAAAAGTTATTTTTGAAAACTGTTACCTGAAGGACGAACACAAGATTCGCTTGTGTGAAATCTGCGGCGAACTCAAAGCCGATTGGGTGAAAACATCAACAGGCTACGGCTCCAGCGGAGCGACTATGGCCGATTTAGCGTTGATGAGGCAACATTCGCCCTCCTCGACTCAAGTAAAAGCTGCGGGTGGAGTTCGCGATTTTCAAACGCTGTTGCAGGTGCGACAACTTGGCGTAACACGTTGCGGAGCAAGTCGCACCAAAGATATGCTGGATGAATGCCGCAAACAACTCGACCTACCTGCCATTGAGTTTAAGGGCTCAAGTGGCTCAGGTGGTTACTAACCCCAATCGCGAACGTAACTTCTCCTCTCCCCACCTTCTTGTAAAGTTACCCAAGATGAACAGGTCATTTTCAGTGCTCGCACTGACCGCGTGGTCGTTTCTATCTATAGCTTCTTTCCACGTGATAGCTCAGGAAACGAGCGGCTGGAAACCTGGTAAGGTTCCCTTAATGACTCGGTGGGGGAAAGAAGTTACCCCCGAGAATGCTTGGACCGAATACCCTCGTCCGCAAATGGTTCGTCAGAACTGGAAGAATCTCAATGGACTTTGGGAACTCGCTATCGTCGACAAGGGAAGCGAAAAACCAGCTGCTTTTCCACTGCAAATTCTTGTTCCGTTTGGCGTCGAATCAAGTTTATCGGGCGTTACCCAAACAGTCCTTCCTTCGCATGAACTGTGGTATCGACGCACCTTCGAATTTGAGCCTGAGGCAGCAGAACTCAACACCTTGCTACACTTCGGTGCTGTCGATTGGGAAGCCACAGTTTGGGTGAACGGCAAACATGCTGGCACACATCGCGGCGGTTCCACTCCCTTTACACTGGACGTGACTCCTCATTTGAATCCTGAGGGTAAACAGGAAATCGTATTGAAGGTATGGGACCCCAGCGACGAAGGTGCACAGCCACGCGGCAAACAACAATTGCGCCCCGAGGGAATTTGGTACACACCTGTTTCTGGTATTTGGCAAACCGTTTGGCTTGAGCAAGTCCCTAAGACTTACATTCGCAATGTTGTGCCAAGTGCCGATATCGACCAAAGTAAACTTGTGGTCCAGTGCGACGTCCAAGGTGCGCAGGCGGGTGATAAACTACACATCACGGTTAGCCTAGATGGCACCGAAGTCGCGAAAGCGATCAGCGATATTGGTCCAACGATCCCGCTCACTATCGCATCTCCCAAACTCTGGACCCCCAACACCCCCGCACTATATGCCATTTCGGTTCGCCTTACCCGTGGCGATAAAACAGTGGACACAGTCGGTTCGTACTCGGCCATGCGCAAGATCAGTTTCGGGCCTGATAATCGCGGCACACTGCGATTGCTTCTCAACAATGAACCTCTTTTTCAATATGGTCCATTGGATCAAGGCTGGTGGCCTGATGGCTTGCTAACACCGCCATCCGATGAAGCGATGCGATATGATTTGGAAGTACTCAAATCGCTGGGCATGAATATGCTTCGCAAACATATCAAAGTCGAACCTTCGCGACTTTACTTTCATTGCGATCAACTTGGCTTACTCGTTTGGCAAGATATGCCAAGCTCGATGCAAAAAGGTCGTAAACATTTTGTGCAACCCAATCAAGCTGAAGATGCCGAATACACCCCCGAAGAAAAACAACAGTTCCGCACTGAACTCAAGGAAATGATCGATCATCTTAAGTTCTTTCCCTGCATTGTGGTTTGGGTTCCTTTCAACGAGGGCTGGGGCCAACATGACACCAATGAGATTCTGGCATGGGTTAAAAAGTACGACCCAAATCGCTTGGTAAATGGCCCTAGCGGCTGGACCGACCGTGGTTTTGGCGACATGAAAGATATGCACAACTATCCTGGACCAGGCATGTTCCCTGTGATGAAGGATCGCGTTTCTGTTTTAGGTGAATTCGGCGGGCTTGGCTATCCACTCGCTGGGCATCTTTGGAAAGAAAACGATAACTGGGGATACCGAACCTACCGTTCACAAGCAGAACTCGACCAGAATTATCTTCAGCTTATGCAACGACTTTATCCGCTGATCGGTGAAGGCCTAGCAGCTGCCGTTTATACACAAACCACAGACGTCGAGATCGAAGTCAACGGCCTAATGACCTATGACCGTGAAATCGTAAAAATCAAACCCGAGCAGTTTGCGAAATGGCATCAACGCTTGGTTGGGCCGACGCCTTCGCTTAAGAAACTGGTCGGTGATGCTCGACATGCCGTAACCGAATGGAAGTATGTAACCGAAGCACCAGAAATCGACTGGCAAAAGGTCTCGTACGCAGATCAACAATGGAAGAAAGGCACAGGAGGCTTCGGGACTCCAGACACACCTGGCACTGTGGTCAAAACTCGCTGGGACAGTTCTGATATCTGGTTGCGAAGCGAATGGAACTTGGAACAGAAACCCGATGCCGAATGTTATTTATCGATTCACCATGACGAAGATGCAGAAATCTATATCAATGGTGTCTTGGCTGCTAAGGTGAATGGCTACACCACGGACTACGTACTCGTACCGATATCCGCAGAAGCTCAAGCAGCGTTGGTTAAAGGCAAGAATGTGGTCGCCATCCACTGCCATCAAACAGGCGGCGGACAATACATTGATGTCGGCCTCACAACGACACACACACCGTAGGGTGTGTGCAGCGGTCTATGCCAACAACTTCTAAATCGATTTTGTTTGATCGAAGGTGCCGAGTCCACACTGCGTTTGTTGTACCGCGGAACACACCGTGCGTTGGATGCGTCGTCGTGTTGAACCGCCATACCATAACTTGCGCAATGGATGAACGCAGCCTCTCTCCTATTTCGAGACATTCGTGCTTTTCGTGGTCCATTTCCCCACACGGAAGTTTTAACGCACTACTTCGTAGGTTCGTTCCCCTTCGGGCGTGATACCATTCTGGAAATTATTCAGAGCAATTTGATACAACTTCTGACCGTACGGGCTTGGATACTGCGAAGTGATACAAGCTTGACAAAGATGATCACGGGGTAGATCGATCGCTTTAGCAATCGAACTTACAGGCAAATAACGCAGCGAATCGCAACCAAGTGCACGAGCCATTTCGTTTTGGACTTCTTCGGTGAGTTCACCGTTTTCCATGAACTTCGGCGCAAATAATTCGTCAATCGTTGACATATCGATCCCGTAGAAGCAAGGAGCGATAATCGGCGGGCAAGCGATGCGGACGTGAATTTCTTTCGCGCCACCTAAACGACGAATACGATCCAACAACACTTTCATGGTTGTGGAACGAACGATGGAATCTTCCACCAAGAAGACGCGTTTTCCTTCCAATACTTCACGCAGCGGCGTGTACTTACTGGCTGCCTTAATCTTTCGTGCTCGCCCACCTTCGATAAAGGTACGACCGCTATAGCGATTGCGAATCAAGCCTTCGCGGCTCGGAATTCCGAGTTGGTAGGCCATACTGTCCGCAGCCGCTTTGCTGGTGTCAGGAACAGGCACTACGATCGTATCTTTATCGATGGGCACCATGCCTAACTGCTCTTCTTGGCGAGCGAGTTCTTCACCTAAGCGAGTGCGTGATAAATAAACGCTTCGTTCGTCGAGTGTGCTGGCTACGTTAGCGAAGTAGATCCACTCAAAAAAGCAATGGGCTGGCTTGGAGGTTTGAATGAAGGAACGCACTTCCATTCCATTTTTGTTGACTAGGATGGCATGGCCAGGCGGTAGAGAATGGATGTCGGTCGGCTCGAAGCCTAGATTCAAGAGCGCTACGCTTTCGCTGGCAGCGGCAAAGAGTGCTCCGTCAAACGCGTAGCACATCGGTTTGATTCCCATTGGGTCGCGAGCAATCAGCAGTTCGCCGCTGGCATTGAGCAACGCCAAACTATAAGCACCATCAAATTGCTTAGCGACTTCACCGGCGATATCGATCAAGGACCTGCCGGGTGGACTGGCCGTCATGGCTCGACCGAATTCATGCATGATGATTTCGGTGTCAGTATCTCGCGCTAGATGATGCTCACCCTCGTTCAAGAGCTTCGCTCGAAGATCACCATAATTGGCAAGCTGCCCATTGAAGCAGAAACTGAACCACTTGTGTTTGTGAATGTGTTGGCGTTCAAAGGGTTGAGCATAGTTGCGATCGTCTTGACCGCAAGTGGCATAACGAACATGGCCGATTGCAGCCAACCCCGCAAGTTGCTTCATGATCGCTTCACTTTTGCCGCGATGCGAGAGGCGGAACACTTCGCTTACGACGCCAATGTCTTTCAGTGTTTCTAAAAGCTGCGGGCGATCGGGGGAAAAGGATGTCATCCCCGCCGCGAGTTGCCCACGATTTTGGATATCTTGCAGCATCCTAGGGAGTAACCGAGAAACCTCTTCGGGGCCAGGATCAGGACAGAGCGGACTCATCTCTTTGTTAGGAAGGTGATACACAGCGGCGACTCCACACTCATGATGTAGTTCGCTCATAAAGCTCCATCCCCCATAGATCGCAAACGCGTTGCAAAGGCAAGGTTTCTGTCTGCGTCACCCGAAGGCAAAGCAGTATCCATTCAGCACCTGCGTTTTTGTCCCCTCTAAACCTGCGTCCAATGAACGCCCATTCAAAGAGTTTTTCTGCCCGGGAAGTCGATGGTGAATGCCCCCACCTTCCTCCTTTTCTGCCGCCTCCATAGTTTACCCGCACGGCGCCAACTCGCAAACGGTTCCTTACAACGGATTTGAAGAGAGCTATACTTAGGAGAGATATTTCAGGTCCGAACCGCCGATTTAATCCGCTTGGCCAGAATATTTTCGCATAATTCGCCCCCCTTACCCGAATCCAAAACGACGGAACGCACAGGTTCGATATGGATAGCCCGCAAACCACCACTTCAACTTCGTCTCAAGTCGACTACCGCCAACAAGCTCTCCGATTTGCTGATACCTGGGTCGTCAAAGTTGGTTCGCGCGTCCTTACTGGCCCCGATGGTCGTCTGGATCGACAGCAAATCGAACAACTTGCCAGCCAGCTGATCGACATTCGCCGGGCCGGCTACCGCGTCATCTTGGTCAGTTCGGGGGCGGTCGCGTCTGGGATGGGCCGTCTGGGTCTCACCAGTCGCCCAACCGATTTGGCTCAGCTCCAAGCTGTCGCCGCCATCGGCCAAGCTCATTTGATTCAAGTGTATGAGGAAACTCTTTCACGCTCCGAATTCCCTGCCGCCCAGGTCCTGCTCACGGCCGAAGATCTGGATGATCGCACTCGTTACCTCAACGTACGCAACACCCTTTTATCGTTGCTCGAGTTTAACGCTCTCCCCATCATCAATGAGAACGATACCGTCGCAGTCGACGAACTCATGACCACCTTCGGTGACAACGATCGTCTCGCCGCCATGGTCGCCGGTCTTTTTCCTAGAGCGATGTTAGTCATACTCAGCGATGTGAAGGGGGTTTATGACCGCGATCCGGCAGATAGCGGTGCTCAGATCTTGCACACGATTCCAAACGTCGACGATTCAACGTTCCAACTGGTACGCGATCGAAAAACGGGACTCAGCAAAGGAGGAATGGCCAGCAAACTTCGGGCTGCACAATTTGTAACGTCTAGTGGCCAACCTGTGATCATCGCTGGCGGCAAGATTCCGAACATCATCAACGCATTGTTGCGTGGAGAAGAGCAGGGGACACTTTTCCTGCCTCAAGGGAAAGGGATGGCACCTCGAAAACGCTGGATTGGTTTTTCTGCGCAATGTAATGGTCGTATTGTCATCGACGATGGAGCAACCAAGGCTCTTCAATCAGGCGGCAAGAGTTTACTGCCAATCGGTATTCAGGATGTTCACGGCACTTTCGACAAAGGTGATGTGGTAGCGATCATCAATCGAACTGGTGAAGAACTAGCGCGTGGCTTAACCAATTATTCAGCGGCGGAAGTTCGTCAAATCCGTGGCTGTAAGTCACCTCGTATCGCCGAAATCCTTGGCCATTGTCCCTATGATGAGGTCATCCATTACGACAACATGGCCCTCGTCGGCAACCGCCCTACTTAACCAACAACTTCGCTTATGCCTTCCAATGCCGTACAAACACATACTTGTCGTGAAATCACGGATCAGAATATCCATGACCTAGGATCGATCGAATGTTACGAACTGGTGCTCCCGAACTTAACCGAGTTAGACGCTAATTCCGTTCGCTATTTGCGTGGCCTAACCAAGCCCCAAGTTCTTACATTTTCGGGCGTCACAGAACTAACCGCAGAGACGGCCCTCGAACTAGCAGATGGATTTCGTGCACAAGTAAATTTTCCCGCGATTAAATCGCTGACGCGTGCACCCCTACGTGCCCTGTCCACTTGGAAAAGGGGCTGGATTACATTTGAAAACATTCAAACAATAGAAGGTGAGGACGACCACTTCGAACTCGCATTGCATTGCGGCAATCTCTCCCTTACTCGGTTGTATATTCAAGTCTTTGGCTACAACGTCGATCATCAATTCCGCAATCGGTCCGTACCGCTCTTGATCGCCGGCCAACACCTCAACGCAGCTCTCATCCGCTTGCTTATCGAACTTGGAGCGGACCCCAATGTCCGTTCGCACAAAGATGGCGATACTATACTGCACATGGTTTGTCGTGCGCGTGCCAACGGACTGATTACATTTCTACTCGACCATGTCGACTTGAAACTAAAGAACCTCAATGGTCGCACGGCTCAGGATGAGTATATGGATGAGGATCCCATTCGCGAGCGGCTTACGCCTCACGAACCTCCGCCATTGTACTAGTCGCATCGCTGAAGCCTTCTTTTTCGACTCCCATACGTTGAGCCAACTCCATCCACAGATTCGCCAGCGGTGGGTTCTGATCAACTTGAAATTTGAGGTGCTTGCCATGTTTCAACCCAAGCCCCTGCCCACCAGCAATCAATAGTGGCAAGTTTTTGGGTGAATGATCTCCCCCCTCTCCGCTATTCATCCCAGATCCGAATACGACAATGGTTCGATCCAACATCGTCTGCTCGCCATCCGAAGTCGATTTCAAGAATTGAATAAACCGTTTCAATCGCCCCAGATGAAATCGATCGATCGCGGCAAGCTTTTCTAACATACCCGCATCTCCACCATGATGCGACAACTCATGGTGGTTCTCGCCCCCGCCACCATAACCACCCGCCTCGCGCGACCATTCGTAGGCGATCACTCTTGTAGAATCGGTTGCAAACGACAAATAAGCCAATTCCAACATCACATCAATCCACATCGGTCGATCATGCGCGTTGTTGGGTTGCATTGCGAGCTGCAACAAGGTTCCATCAACTTCAGGCTTCGGTCGGTCAATCCACTGCTCTAAACGTTCAATACGTTGCTCGGTACTTCGAACGCTGCCTAAGTACTCTTCCAGCTTGCGTTGATCTTCTTTACCGATACGATTTGCTAGGCGTTTCGATTCCGCCAGGACATTGTCAAGAATCGATTTCTTTTCCGCATATCGACGCAATGTCTCTTCACGATCTTTACTCGATTCTGGGACAAACAGCCGCTCGAAAATCCGTCGTGGTGAATCTTCAGCGGGTAATGGCGTTCCGCTTCGGTCAAACGAGAGCGTGTGTGAATGACCAGCGGAACCTGTGCCGGAGATATCGGACCACTGCATCGACGCATAACGTGTTTCAACACCGTGAACTTCAGCAATCCATTGATCAATGGACATCGTGTTAGCGTAGTCCTTGCCCGGTACTGCCTTAAGGTCGGCCCCTGTTAACCAAGTATCTGCACCGCTGTGACCACCCGTACAACGTGGGTGCCCCAAACCTGTCACCACCGAAAATTCATCGCGAATCTCTTCGACCGTCTTTAACGTGGGCGACAGCGCATATCCCTGCCCCGCTTCGTTCGGCATCCATTGCAAGATATTCACACCGTTGGGGACGTAACAAAAGATAATGCGCGGCTGTGGGCCATTCGACTTGGGCCACGGCTTAAACTTGGAATCCGCGCTCGACAATGGTCTTTCCATCGCACTGAGCCAGGGCAGAGCCAAAGCGACTCCCGCACCACGCAATACAAAACGACGAGAAATTTGCAGCGACGTCGGCTTACTCATCTTTTATCAACTCCTCAAACACACTTTTCAAATAAACCGACATTCTAATAAGACAGAAAAGCCTCTGACTCGACAACAGCTTGC